>Ga0315320_10003985_pt1 | contig 12087 bp, 13 predicted proteins | sample M140m21515metaG_FD_203458 | JGI IMG/M metagenome (GOLD analysis project Ga0315320, IMG submission 203458) | Ammonia-oxidizing marine archaeal communities from Monterey Bay, California, United States - M1 40m 21515 | ecosystem: Environmental > Aquatic > Marine > Coastal | place: USA: California...
TATTTATTTGTTTTTTGAAGCCAGCCAATTTCAATATCATTTCTTTATGATTTCTTATTAAGTAAGCAAAATAGCTTGGAACACCCATTTAAATAAATAAGTGACAACTATTTAAATCATATTTAATAATTAAATCTATATGATATTTATTTCACCACCATTTGGAAATTACATACATTTACCTAATACAATTCCTATAAGAGGAAGTTTTACATTAAAAGAACGACCTGGTAAATGGGGACAAATATTAAAAACATTAAGATATATACCCGGTATGGGATGGGTTAATAGAATAGGATTAAGAAATCCTGGTATTGATTATGCTATTAATACATATAAGAAAGGGGAAATAATTAGTATTGCTATAATGGAACAAAATGAAATAAAACAAATTGTTGATAAAATTCCAGAAGATATGGATATAGAACTAAATGTTAGTTGTCCTAATACTGATAACCATATGGTTAATAATGGGTTAAAATTATTTTTAAATCCTAAAAGAGATTGGTGTATAATTAAATTACCTCCCAAACCGGATGGCGAAATAATAGATAGATTATACACTGAAGGTTTTCGCCAATTTCACGCATCTAATACATTACCGACCAAATATGGTGGTTTATCCGGTAAAGAATTAATACCTTATACAAAAAGTACTATACAATTTTTGAGAAAGTTTTATAAGGATACTGTTATTATTGCAGGAGGAGGAATATATGATATTAAAACAATGGAAGAGTATAAAAATTACGGTGCTGATTATTTTTCTGTAAGTACAATATTTTTTAATCCAATAAAAACTTTTTCATTTTTTTCACAAATATATTTTTAATAATCGATAATTTTTATAATAAGTGTTTAGCAATAATTAAAAAATCGCAATATATATTACATGAAAGAACTGAAAAATAAAAAAATTAAAACTTCGCAAAAAAAGAAACAAAAAAAATCATCATCTAGAACTTTATGCTTAAAAAAAAATAAAACATATCAAAATATTATACAGGACACTATATTATATGTTCAAAAATATAAAACATTAGATGTTTTGGATGCAGGAGAATTGAATATATGTATTCAAAGTTTGGAAAACTTATATAATGAAACTAAAAATATACAGACTATTTTATCTGGGAAAAAAAATATGATAGATTTTAATGATGTTATAAATAGATTACAAACTATAAATAATGATTTATCTGTTAATTTTAGATTATATGGAACTAAAAATATAGAAGATGTTTTGAATATATGTTTTGGTCATGAATATATATCACAAAATATAACATCAGCTAATATTGATTTATATGAAGTAATAAAAAAATATGCACATCCTATTAATTATAAAATATTAGATTGGAAAGAAAAAAATAGTAAGGATACAAAGGAAAAAAAGAAGTTAGTAAAAAATAGAATAATCGAAGATTTTATGCTTGTTGAAACAGCCATTACATTAGATTGTTTTGATTTGGCTAGAACAACAAAAAAATTTCAAACAAAAGTATATGGAATAAAAATATGTTTTCAAAATCCCCAGAAAAGAAAAACAATGATAGTATCAGCAATAACTGATGATATGGTGATTAACTGTATGAATCTAAACTACTTATCAAATAAACGGTTATTACTGCAAGAAAAAAAACCTCAAGATCCTTCATTTTTAACAGAAGATTTCAATAGATTTTGCAATTCATTGACATTGAAAGAATTATTGGTTTATAATTGTCAAGAGTTATATCAAAGATACGCAGGCTACACAAATCAAACTGAATTGATAAAAAAGAAAACAATTAGCGTTATAGTAAAAGAATTTATATCAAATGATTTATTTGCACAAAGGAAAACATTAATACAATTATTAATGAAAGATAAAGATCCAGAATTTCAGTATCTAGCTTATTTGCTTTATGATTTATTATCAACTGAAAATAATGGAACATTTGATACAATGGAACAAACAATTTTATTTGATAGTTTGCCATGGACAATAAAAAAATATTTTCGAGATGCAATGAAGACAACTATCAAATATACTAAAAACTTATCGAATTTTGATACAAATAAAATACCAATTGAACAACAAATTTGTTTATTGAAAGCTAGTGATTCTGTAAAAGAAAAAGCAATGTTAAAATTAAAAGAAGTGAAAGCAAAATCCGAAGATTCCGGATCAAAAGCCCGACAATACCTTGATGGATTATTGAAAATACCATTTGGGATTTTTAAAAAAGAACATATTTTAACAATAATGAAAACAATTAATACAGATTTTTCAAACTTAGTAAAAGAATTAAAAAACAATGATAATAATTTAAATATTTCCGAAAAAAAACATTATTCAAGCATAGAAATTGAAAAACATATAGAATATTTAAAAAATGATTATCTTAATAATAGCAAAAAATTATCTATAAAAAAATTAGTGTTATTATTTACAACAGGTAAAAGAGACAATTTAATTTCGAATATTTGTTTTATTAATAGTATCGTAAAAAAACACAATTTAAAAAAACTAAAAATACTACATTCTGGGAAAAAAAATTCATATATGAAACAAAACATAGAAATTTTTTTAGAAAAACTTACGGATTATCCTATTTTACTAGACGAATTTATAAAACGATATCCAGAAATATTTACAATAGTTCAAAATAGTCATATTAAAAAAGAAATATCTATTATCGAAGATAAATGGAGTAATGTAAATAAAACTATGAAAGAAATAACTGATGTATTAGATTCTTCTATATATGGACATACAAGAGCTAAAAGACAAATTGAAAGGGTGATTGGACAATGGATAACTGGTAAACAAAGTGGTTATTGTTTTGGATTTGAGGGTCCTCCTGGAGTTGGAAAAACATCATTAGCTAGAAAAGGTCTTTCTAATTGTTTGAAAGACTCTGATGGAACAACTAGACCCTTTTCTTTCATTGCATTAGGTGGTTCAAGTAATGGAAGTACATTATCAGGTCATAATTATACTTATGTTGGTTCAACTTGGGGAAGGATTGTCGATATTTTGATGGAAAGTAAATGCATGAATCCTATTATTTTTATTGATGAATTGGATAAAGTTAGTAAAACAGAAAATGGTAAGGAAATAATAGGAATATTAACACATTTGATAGATCCTACACAAAATGAAAGTTTCCAAGATAAATATTTCAGTGGAATTGATTTGGATATGAGTAATGCGTTATTTATATTTTCATATAATGATGTATCCGTAATTGATAAAATATTACTAGATAGAATTCATAGAATAAAATTCGATAATTTAACTCTTTATGATAAACTTGAAATTACAAATAAATATATTTTACCTGAATTATATGAGAAAGTTGGTTTAACAAATGTAATTGAATTCAATGATGATGTATTAAAATTTGTAATTGAAAAATATACATATGAATCAGGTGTCAGAAAATTAAAAGAAATATTATTTGAAATAATAAGCGAAATTAATTTAGAAATTTTAAATCATACGGAAGATTATGATTTACCGATTAAATTATCAATAGATGATATCAAAAATAAATATTTAAGAGAAAAAAACGAAACTAGACACAAAATTATTCACAAAACTCCTACGGTTGGAATTATAAATGGATTATGGGCAAATAGTTTAGGTATGGGGGGAATTATTCCTATTGAATGTTTCTTTTTACCATCTAATAATTTTTTAGATTTAAAATTAACCGGAATGCAAGGAGATGTTATGAAAGAAAGTATGAATGTTGCAAAAACATTAGCTTGGAAATTAACAAATAAGAAAAATAAAGATAACTTATGTAAATCTTTTCAAAAAACAAAATTACAAGGTATTCATATTCATTGTCCGGAGGGTGCTACCCCGAAAGATGGACCTTCTGCTGGAACTGCTATTACTGTTGCCATATATAGTTTACTGAATGATAAAAAAATAAAAAAAGATGTTGCTATCACAGGCGAAATAAATTTACAAGGAGAAGTATCCGCTATTGGAGGATTAGAATTAAAAATTTTAGGAGGAATAAAAGCAGGGGTTAAAACTTTCATATATCCTGAAGAAAATATAAAAGATTACAATAAATTTGTTGAAAAATATAAATATAAGGATGTTTACGATGATTCAATAACATTTATTCCTACTAATGATATTAACGAGGTTTTGAAATTAGTATTTGTATAATTTTAATATAATAATATATTATACAAATATGCCATTACAATTAGATTTGGAAAATGTATTACAATTCTTTACATTTTTATCTCCTATATTCATTTCAGTTTTTCTTTTATTTCAATCAATAATGAAAGGAGACATAAAAGGTATTGTTTGGATGTTAGGTTCGTTTATAGCATGGATATTCGGGATGGCTGTAAAAAGTATGTTTCATAAAATGGACAATAATGCAGTTGCAGCATTTGTATCTCGCGGAGCAAATGTTCCTGCTGGAACACGAAAGTGGCAAAGAACTCCTATTAGAATGGATATGCCTTTTATGCCAGGTTCAACAAGAAATAATACACCAGATTATTGTTCCGTTTTTTCAGGACCCTTTTCAAATAGTCTTATTTATAATACTAGTATGCCTTCATTAAATGCTCTATTTCACGCATTTACAATTACATATATTGCTTTTGGAGTTGCTAATAATCCCCATCCCTCTTCCAATGGTATTGCGTTTTTAATTATACTTGGTATTACTGCTATTGTGAATTGGTTATTTAGATGGAGATTATATTGTGACAACCCTCTTGATATTTTTGTTGGTGCAGCACTTGGAGTATTATTTGGTTTTGCGTGGTTTCAAGCAATATTTAACTGGCAACCAACTTGGGTTTACTATGGAAAAGAAGAAGAAAAGGGCAAATGTGTGTTAGGCAAACAAAAATTTCAATGCACTTACGACTAAACAAAATGAGTTCTTACATTATTAAAAAAAGTATAATATTCTCCCCTTATTTCATTTTTTATCCAATCATCAAATTGTCGCCTTCCTATGTAAGAATGAAAAAAGCGTGCTTCAAATAAGTCAAATATTGATTTTATATTAGCATTTTTATACTTATTCAAAGTAGAAATATTTTCTTGTTGTTTACCTGTCCTAGAATTAACTGAATTATGAAAATTAAATAAAAATCTTTCTAATTTTTCACGAGTATTCACTTGTGAAATATTAATATTTTTTACATAGTTTGTTGCATGTTTTTGGCAATGTGGACATGGCAAATTAAAACATATTTTTTTTATAAAATTCCAGATATATTCACAATTTGTTCTATAATAATCAGGATTTATTCTTGAAGCTACTACATGAAAAAAATACCAGGTTGGTTTTCCCCAAAATGATCTGGTTGATTTATTATTAACATTTAAACCCGTAGGAGGAGGAGGAGGCGGAGTTCTTTTTGGCTTAGGATTATTTATTATTCTATTTGGTCTATTATACGAATTTTTGTTACTCCATATTGTTCCTAAATTCATTGACATTATATAAATCATATAAAGAGAAAAATTTAAAATAAATATATGCAAAACCACCAGGATAAAAATGAGGATGATACTTTTGACTTCCAGAAAGAATTATTTGAATTATTATCAACAGAAGATACTGTTAATGATAATGTATGTCTGATATCTAATCTTCCATTAGAAGATACTTGTGTAAAATTAGCTTGTGGTCATAAGTTTAATTATGATTCAATATTCAATGAAATTAAATATCAAAAAAACCCAAATCATTTAGAAACACAAAAGTTATATACTAATGAATTGAAATGTCCATATTGCAGAACTATTCAAAAAGGTCTTTTACCAAGTAGAGATAATTTTCAAAATTTACACGGTGTCAATTGGCCCAAGAAATATCAATATATGGCAAATAAATGTAAATATACATATATATCTGGTAAGAGAAAGGGAACTTCTTGTGGTAAAAAATGTTTCAACAAATATTGCACTGCACACGAAAAGATTATGTTAAAACGAGAAAACAAACAACTTATCAAAGAAAAGAAACAACTTAAAAAAGAACAAGAAAATTTACTCAAACAGTTGACTAATGCAACACAGAATATTAAGATTGAAAAAGAACAAAAGAAAACAGGTATTCCTACTTGTCATTGGATTTACAAAAGAGGAAAAAAGAAGGGTATGCGATGTAGTTGTAAAAAACCTTTTCCCTCTCCACCAATGGACCTAATAAACACTCCTTGGTATTGTAAAGCTCATCACAAACTAGTATTTAAAAAACAACATGTGCTAAATACTATTAATTCTACACATACCTTAACTCAAAATGTAGTCATTTCTGTCTAAAATCTAGATAATTATGTTAGTAGAATAATTTATTTATATTAATTACTTAAAAAATTTATAAGTATTTAATATAATATGAGCACTCAACAAGAATTACTCGAAAATGTCAAGACATGGTTAGATATAGATAATCAAATTAGAACTTTGCAAAAAGAAATTCGCGATAGAAGAAAATTAAAGAAAGAACTTACAGATAGTTTAGTTGGTATTATGAAAAATCAAGATATTGATGCATTAAATGTTCCCGATGGTCAACTTATTTATAATAAAACAAAAACAAAAGCACCATTAAGTAAAAAACATTTACTTGTTTCATTAGCACAATATTTCAAAAATGATTCGCGGATGGTGGATGAATTATCCAAATTTATAATGGAATCTAGACAAGAAAAAGAAAAAGAAAACATTAAAAGAAAAATTAAAAAATAAATACTATTTATATAAATGAATACACCTAAAATAAAATTACAAAATATAAGTTCTGGAAATTCAAAACCTTTTAGCACCCAACAAAAAAAATATTTACCCGACAATTATTTTACTTATGATATTCATAGACATCTAAACACTGATTTTCATAATATTAATATCAAAAAAGGCACGCATATAAATATTTGTTGTTTCAAGATTGTTGAAAGTAGACCAAATAAAATAATACAAAAACCCTTTTTACAGTATTTATTATACAAGTATCCTAAAAATATACAAAAAAGCAAAAATCTCTGTGTTTTTCCTTTTCAAAAATACAAATCTGGAGAGATTTTAAATATAGGAAAAAAAATTATAAAAACCCTTTTCAATCAAATATACAATCCATTAGGATATATTGAAAACAAAGATGGAATATTTTTATTTTACAATATTGATTTTGAAGGTATAATAGTTAGAAATACATTATTAAACAATAATGAACCTCATTATATTTGGTCATTAATTGATGAAATATGTAATCATAAGAAATTTATTACATTCCCTATACATAAATCTGTAACTAATTTGTTTCTTCACAATCCAAAAATTATTTATTTAAAAGATAAACAAAAAATGTGTATAGAATCTCCATCTGTTGCATATATAGGCGAATCACATGAATTATTAAATTATATTGCTACATTAGGTATCAAAGCCAGTGCAATTAGAATGTTTGGACCATATTATTATTTTCATAATTTTAAAAGCAGTGTTAGATATGCCGGATGGAGTAGTAATTATGAAAAAAGACAAGTATTTAATAAACAAATTGCTGATGAAAATGGACTTTACTATCAAGGAGGATTTGTAAGGTTTGCCTTATTTTTGCAAAATTATAGAGTTGTTTTAGACAGAAAAACAGATCCTATGATGAAATATGTCGAAGCATACGATAATACTACATTACCACCCAAATCATTTCTTGATAAAATAAAAAAAGGAAAAGGAAAATGGACTGAATCATATGATACAATTGTTGTTTCTAATTTTAAAAATAAAAAACGAAGTGGATATTTTATACCTGGAACAGAATATATTTCTAAAAAATTCAATCATTTTACATCCTTATCGATACATCTTTTAGATAAAGAAACATTAAAACCTAATTGGGATATGCATTACGATGGATACGATATAAAATAATATAAATATAATATATCGATGAATAAATATTTATGGATTTTAGCTTTATTTTTAGTTATTAATGGATTTTTTCAATTGACTACCTTTTTATTTCCTACTCTTCCAGCAGACAAAGTACTGTCTATACAATTATGGATTAATGCTTTGTTAATATTTTCTACATTTTTACCTAATACGGTTGCTTCATTTTTACCTAGTATTTAAGTTCATTTCCAGAGATATATGAAAATTGATTTTAACATATCTCGTTATAATCTATTTAATTATGGAAAAGCGTATTAATCAAAAAACAAGAACATATCTTCAACAATTTAAAAATGATATTCAAGGAGTTGTAACTCAATTAAGTGATGAAGGGTTGTCTCACGATAATGTAACTTCATTATTACAATTTATTTATGATTATCAACCACTTGAATTCACCAAAACAGATTTTCAAAAAAGGAAAAGGGTTAAAAATGTTGTACCTTATTTTGAAAGATGTTGTGCACTTAGGGCAAACGGTGAAAGATGCACAAGGAGAAAAAAAGAGAGTGATAAATTTTGCGGAACTCATATCAAAGGTATTCCACATGGAGAAATAAATCAAGTAGAAAAAGCACCAACACATACTAAAAAGACAGTTTGGGCACAAGATATCAAGGGTATTATTTATTATATTGATGATGAAGAAAATGTGTATCACCCACAAGATGTATTGAATAATACAGAAAATCCCAAAATTATAGCCAAATATGTTCGTAATCAAGGAGAATATTGCATTCCTTCATTATCTAAAAAATAATTTAATATATTATTATAAAATTATTTTTCATCTTTTTTCCTTGGAATAGCATCTTTTGGAATATTATTTTTTATACAATTTGAAATAAATTCTACTGTAGGCTTACAATCATATATTGTTCCTACATACATTCCTGCTCCAAAACCCATTATAAATTGCCACATATACTATTACTAAATATTAAATTATAATAGCCCACAATCCTAACAATAATGACAATGCTGTTCCTGCGTGCCAAACCGCATGTAATTGATATTCTCCAACATATTCACAAAAAAATTGATCTAGTAACCAACAAATACTAGAAAAAGAAAGAATTATTGAATACGCTTTTATCAAAAAATATTCATGATTATCACAATTTATATAATCTTTTTGCGCTATTTTATAAGTATATAATTGCAAAGAAACAAAAACAATAAAAAAATAGCAAAAATAATGGGAAAAAATGAAATAATTAAAAATCAATGGAAACAAATATAAGTCATTCGTTGTTTTATTAAGACGGATTAATCTTACTTCTTTAATTATATAAAAACTTAATATTAACATTGATACTTCATCTAACCATTGACCATAAAAACGCAATGTTCCGTGTAATAAAGCAGTTCCTAATCCCAACAATATAATTATTTTGCTGAGATTTTTTAATCTAGTTTTATAAAAAAATAATCCAACAATTACATATGATAGTGCAGACATAGTATTATAATATTCTGCTATATAGTTACTTACAACATACTTATCTTCACAAAAACTTACGCTTACATCTGGCGAGCCCCAAAACATTATATAAAATTACAAAATATACTTTCTAAGTAACTTTGATATATTAAAAACGCTTTAGCAATTTTTTATGTTATTTCATTAGAAAATAAAAAAAATAAAGTATATATAGATGTCGCAAACACCGCGGATAAAAGTCCCACAAACTCCAAAAGAAAATGTAAAAGATAAAAACAATGTTCCTGTTTGGCATACTCAACAAGAATTGATATTGAAGAGATGGTCTGAAATAGGAAGTTCATACAGGTATTTACACGATAAATCGTTCAAAAAATTTAATACTCAAAATATGTGGTTTGCTCTTCCTGTTATTGTAATTAGTACTGTTACAGGTACTGCTAACTTTGCTCAAGGAAGTTTTCCTGAAGCTTGGAAAGAATTTGTACCACTTGGTATTGGATTTTTAAATCTTTCAGCTGGGTTAATTACTACTGTTAGTCAATTTTTAAGAGTTTCTGAACTTCTTGAAGGTCACAGAGCTGCAAGTCTTGCATATTCAAAATTTGCTAGAAATATTAGCGTTGAATTAAGTTTACCTGTAAAAGAAAGAACAGAAGATGGTTCTGTATTTATTACTAATTGTAGAGTAGAATTAGATAGACTAATAGAACAAAGTCCTGATATACCAGAAGATATTATAGCTTCATTTGTAAAAAGATTTCCTGAACCTAAATTTGATGCCAGTGGTAATCCTAATAATGATTATGATTTCTTTAGACCAGAAATACTCGATATCAGACCTATTAGTATTTATAGAGATAAAGAAGAAGAATTAAGAAGAAAACAAGCAATAGCCAAAAAAGCTGCTAGAAAGGAGGCCGAAGAAGAAGCTAAAAAGGTTAAACAAGCATTAAAAGAAAAGGAAGCAGAAAGATTGAAAATTATTTCAGATACAAGAAAGGAATTCGAAAAAGCTCAAGCAAAACAAAATAAAGAAGTTAAGAAAATGTTTGAACTTGCACAAAAACAAACACAGGCTGAAATTGTTAAAAATAAATTTAGTGTTACAAATATTGAGGAAACAATGACCGACTTAATGGGAGTTCTTAATCAAGCAGGAAATGTTGTCGATGATTATACTGATAGCGATGATAGTCCGCAAATGACCCCTAAAAACGTACTAAGCACAGTAGAGACATCACATACTGAAGAAGAAGAAGAAGTTTCTGATACCGGCGATAATACTATAGACAGTATCAGTATTGTAATTACAGATATATCAGGAAATGATGAAGATTAAAGCTTTTTCCATAAACTATAAGTCCACATCAACCCCATAAAATAAACGGGTAATGTAGTTAATACTGGTATTCTATTATCTGCATTTTTTATAACATCATATGCATAATATGATAATATTGGTAATCTTATAAAACTATACATATAAAATTGCAACCTTTTTAACATTTTTAATTTTTTTGTATTCTTACCACTTTTTAAGTAATAATACACAAAATAACTTGGAATATTTGATAATTCTGCTAAAAACATAATTTGTCCTGCTTTATATATTTCAGGATTTTGATGCAAATAATATATAGTAGATAAATGGTGATACATATACATCGTGCTTAATGGATGGTTTAAGTATTTTGCACTATGAATGGTATCATACAAAAAATATCCTGTGCTAAATTTCTTTAAAAAATAATATAACTTTGTATTTCCTGTTAGCAAGTAACCCAGAGCCATCATAGAACTTCCGCCTGCATGTCCCAAGGCCGTGAAATTATTAGCCATATTTCTCTCCATCATTGAATTTAAAAAGTGATGGAATTGATTAAATCCCATCAAAGATATAAAACCATCCATAACACCCATTGGATTTATTGTTTTCAACGTTTCTAATGCTGCCATCCTAGTATGTTATATACTGTTATTTTTTACTTAAATTGTTTAATGAAAATTGAAATAAATGTAAATATACATTGTGGACTATATAACTATATGAACTTGAACAACTTGACTATGAACAACGGACTTTTAAGGTTTAGAACCTGTTTTAGCAGTATTAGCCACTCTGGTTATAAATTGGATATTTTAAAAAGTGCTATGCAGAAATATTTGCGGAGAAAAGAAAAGAGTAAAATGATATGGTGTGTTGCGGAAATTTATCTGTTTAATGTATTTGCAAAAAGTGAACAAGAGAAGAAGGCAACTAAGGGTATTATTACTAATATGTTAAATAGACTTATTATTATGATGGATGAAGAGATGATATTTGCAGAGGCTGAAAATTTTCTTGTATTAAGAAAATTACTGGAAAAATTTGAAGAAGGAGGTAGAAACGATTTTATATATTTGTATAAAATTTGTGATATATTAATTAATGCGCGAATTTTGCGAGTTAATAGTGATATCAGAGCTTATTGGGATTATAGATTTAGACATGATAAGCAAGTATATAAAGATGATGATATTACTAGTCAAGACGATGAAGCTAGTTTTAAGGAGTTTGTAAAAGAATTTAATGAAGGATCATATGGGTGTTATTATTATATGTTTAAAATATTTAATGGTGCAAGAGAAACTCCAGGTATAAAATGGTTTAAGACAAAAAAGGAAAATATTTATAAAATTTGGTATTATTTGTTTA
>Ga0315320_10003986_pt1 | contig 12085 bp, 9 predicted proteins | sample M140m21515metaG_FD_203458 | JGI IMG/M metagenome (GOLD analysis project Ga0315320, IMG submission 203458) | Ammonia-oxidizing marine archaeal communities from Monterey Bay, California, United States - M1 40m 21515 | ecosystem: Environmental > Aquatic > Marine > Coastal | place: USA: California...
TTTGTCCCTCGCGCGATACACCACGCCGTACGTGCCCTCGCCGATGCGTCCTGGGGGATGGAACGGGCGTATCGGGTGTCAGGATGAGGGATCGGGCCCATCTATCGGGATTGTCGCGATGATTGACGAGGGTTAGCACGCGACGAGACGCTCACCTATCTTCTCGTAGTTCTCCAGGTTCTTCGACGCCATCGTCCTTTCCTACGGTATTGTTGTTCAGGCTACCATCCGACGAATTCGACGCGTGTGTTGATGCGAGAGATTCGCGCGGTGGTGTGTGCGAAGCGAAGAAGGGATTGGTGAAGGGAAGACGGAAGGACTGACGAGGATTTTGAGGAAATACGGTGTCGGTGTCACAACCACTAGTCTTCTAAGTTACAGTCTCACTCCGCGGGGGCGGCGTCCGCCTTGGGCGGCAGCGCGTCGGACTCCTTGGGGACCTCCTCAGCCTCATTCATCACCGCCGGGGGAGGCGCGGGGACGTACGGCGCGTTCTTGATCCCGTACCCGACGTAGCAGTTTGAAAACTTGGGACCCGCCTGGTACACCGCAAACGCGCCGGGCCACACCATGCTCTTGATCGCCACCGTCTGGTTCTTCACTCCCACGACGTTGGAGCTGGTGCACGACGTCCACGCGGGCTGCTTCTGGGCGCTGCCGTCGATCTCCTCCATCACGCAGCTGCCCCAATCCACGCACTCGCTCTCGGTGTCGCCGTCCAGGGTGACCAGCAGCTCGGGGTCCACATCCGGCTCGGGGGGATCCACGGCGGGAGCGTCGGGATCGGCATCCTCGGGCGGCGTGTACTGCTCGACGCGGCCCTGCTTCTTCAGGTACCTGTAGCGGTGGCTCCAGTTCACCGGCTCCCTCATCTCCTGCAAGTCCTCCTTCTCCTCGAACGCCGGGAGGTCGGGGTAATCCTCCGTCCCGGGCTGCACCAACTTTTTGGGCTCCTCGTCTTCGCCAACCGCCACCAGGTACCCAGCCGGGGAGACCACCGTCGCGGAGACGATCCGGCCAACCTGCGCTCGCAGGTACATAGCCTCGTCGCCCGGGAACGCCGGGTAGGACCACACGGGCGCGGTCAGGTCGCCGGTGAAGTACTTCTTAATCTTGCGCGCGGCGACCACGGCGGCTGGGGTGAGATCGGGCAGTCGGGTGAAAGCGCCGCCGAGGTGGGAGCAGACAAAGTAGGTGTACTCGTTGGATCCCTCGCCGGCGGGTTCGGGCGGGACTTGGCCGGGCGGGGTCTCCGGCGCGTCCTCCACCGGTTCGTGCTCCTTGATGGACGTCTCGAAGACGTAGTAATCGCCGTCGGTGCCGAGCACCTTGCCGAAGAATCGGACGGTGGCGCAGTTCTTCTTGGGATCCTCGCCGAGCCTCTTCGCGCAGAGCATGACGCCGTACATCTCGGACATGGAGAGGCCGAGGCCGACAGCCTCGTACATCGCCGCGTCGCCGACGATGTTCTCGGACTCGAATTCGTTCAGGAGGTCCTCGGCGGGCTCGATGGGTTCGCCGCTCTCCGGGTCGATCTCGCGCTTGGGGGCGCAGTACAGCTCCTTGAGAGCCACCGCGGTGGCGACGTTTTTGGGATCCGCAGCCATGAGCGGGGGGTCCGCGGGCTTGAACGCGGTCTTCTTCACCATCACGGACGTCTCCAACAGATCGACCGCGTCATCGGGCTTCTCGTCGAGAACCTTGCCTGTCGCGATCGCGGGTACGGAGGGAGGAAGGTCAGCGGGGCGGGCGGGAAATCAGGGGCTGGATGCCGAATCAGGGTGCTAAAAATGGGTGATAATTGACCCCGGCGGGGCACGCACCGACGACTTTGGCGAGCTGTTCGTACACGGACTCCCCGTTCAGGTTGGTCTTCTGCAGGAAGGCGATAGCTTCCTGCAGCTTTGGGTCCTGGGACGCCATGGCGACTTTCGGTCCCGGCCACTGTCGGGCGGGCGATCACACGCTCGTCGAGGATGATAATGGCCGAGCTCTTCGGTGAGTGGGGCTCAATGCAGCACGGGCGATCGTGTAAAAAAGAACACGACGTCAGTCCAATTTCCCATACGGAAAATACAAATAAATTGTTAAAAACACGACGTCGTCAATCTAATTGCCCATACGAAAATAAAAATAAACTTTCCTGACTCTTACAAACTCGGAAATCTCGCCGTTACGAACTCTTCGATATTTCCCGAACTTTTCGCGGGATGATGACTCGACGAGTCTCATACTCATACCCGTGCGCCGGGGGTGTGCAGTTCGGACGATACCGGGTGTCAGCGGTACCACGGTCTACAGGGCGCGTCAGACGTAGTCATGGCTCACGTCTTCGTCCTCGGCGCCGCGGTGGGGACCATAGTTGGTGAGTCATTCAAATGTACCGTTTTTCGTGTCACCATTTTTTCGCGACAACGTCCCCCTCCACGACGCGACGAGCGCGGGGCGTCACCACGGGCTCTCGGGCCCGATACGACGTCCCAGTCGATCGACGACACATTGGCCATCCCTAACGCCGGCGTCATCGCCCCGATATCGCGTCACCGACCCCTCTGACCCCTCCTTCCCCCTTCGCGTCCCAACAGTCCACATCAAAAAGAAAGTCGGAGGTGGCGGGAACGATGAGGACCTCAGCCCCGAGGAGCGCGCCAAGCGCGAGGCCGACGCCGCCGCCCGCGTCGCCGGCATCGAGTCCCTCCTCCGGGATCAGGCCAAGAAGCTCGAGGCGACCAAGGCTGCCGCCGACCTCGCCGAGAAGAAAGCCGAGATGGCTGACTTGGAGGGTGAGCTCCTGAAACAAAAGCTGGACGCCGTCATGACCGAGAAGAACTCGGTGGAGCGCATGCTGGAGGAGATGGCCAAGAAGAAGGACGCCGCCGAGATGGCCACCGCGCGCGAGGCTTCCGAGAAGGCCAAGTACGTCGACGAGAACAACGAGCTGCTCAACAAGGTGACCGTGCTCAACGACGCCCGAGTCGCGGACAAGCACCAGTACGCCGTGCAGGTGTGCAAGTACAGAGACGAGCTCGTGGCGTACACCGAGAAGACCCCGACGGAGTTCTTGGCCGAGATCCTGGCGCTGGTGAGCGACATGGACAACGAGGTGGACATCGAGCTCGTGGATGCCGAGGTTGCCGCCGCGAGGCTCGGGAACAGGACCCGCGTCGCGAAGGAGGAGGAGCTCAAGATCTGCTCCGAGTGGACCCATAACCCGGCGCTCGCGATGGCCAACCCGCACAAGCTGATGAGGCTCGCGTCTAGGACACGCGCGCTCGCCGCGCCCCCGAACGCGTCCAGCGCCACCGCGTCCACGTCCAACGGAGGAGGCAAGGTTGTCAACGCGAGCGGCATCTCCGTTTCCACCACCCCCGAGATGGCGGCTAGGCGACGCACCGCCCTCGGCGCGCTGGACCAGAACGCCGCCACCGCTGCCGCGGCTGCGTACAGCGGCAGCGCGATGAACACGCTCCAGGACCAGCTCGATGCCATCGAGATGCGTCTGGACAAGGCTGCGGGCAAGGCTGCGTCGATGGGCGCGTCCCTCCTGGACACGCACTACGTCGACATCACGCCATCCGCGTCCCCGCTGACCTCCCCGAAGATGCTCTCGGCCAAGAAGATGGCGAGGTCCGAGAACGACGATGGGCTCGTGTTCCAGGGTGGTGTCGCGTCCAAGTCTATGGGCGGGCGCTCCAGCGGCCTCGCGTCCAGGGGCGCCGGCTTCCAGGCTAAGGCTTCGGTCAACATCGGCGGCATCTTCGGCAGCAAGGCTGCCCCGGCGATGACGCCCACGAAGCAGCTCAAGGGCATGGACGTGTTCGACGACTTCGAGCCCGCGCCCATGGGCCCCAGGCCCTCGCGTGCGATGGCCGTGCTCGGCAAGTGATGCACCGTTCGTGTACTGGGAACTAATGTATTGGGTACAATCTACTTTGGGCGACGCCGTTGGAATAATATTTTGACACTGTCGTATTTTGCATTCGTCTCGAGTTGGGTTCTAGTCCTCCTCACAAACACCCGCGCTCGTCCCTCTAGTAAAGAATTACCAGCCCCCTGAGTTCGTTCAAGCCTTGGGCTTCTTCGACGCGGGGGCACCGCCGCCGCCGCCCGGCCGTTTCTTATCAATCTCCTCAAACTCCTTCTCCACGAGGTTGATGAGCGTCTCGATGCGCCTCTGGAGCTCTTTGGGGGTGCGGCTCTTGATGAACCAGTCGAATCGGAAGAGCCAGTGCTGGCGGATCTGCGCCTTGAGCTCCTCCCAGTTCCCGAACCCAACCTCGGGGATGGAGCACAGCAGGAACCTGTCCTCCTCCTCGGTGTATGACTTGACCTTGGACGAGCTGCCGTACACCAGCTTCAGGTCCCGCCACGGGTTCTTGTACATCTCGAGCTTGCGCTTCACGTTCTTGAGCATCTCGTTCTGGCGCTGAAGCTTCGCCTCGCCCCTCTCGATGTTACCCAGGATGCGCTTGTAATCGGCAATCTCGGTGTACCTCTGCCAGAACGACGCGTTGTACTCCTTGACCTCCTCGAGCGTCTTGCCCTCAATCTCGCTCGCTATGCCCTCCGGGTCGGCGCGGCCGTACTTCTCGGCGGCGCGGCAAAACGCCTGAAAGTCGCGGCGGTTCCAGTCCTTGAACCCGCCGTTGAGCTTGGACTCGTACTCCTCGCGCTCAGCCTCGGTGAGGGGCTTCGGGGCGCTGGGCTCCTCGGGGGGAAGATCCTGGGGCACGGCGTTGTTTTGCAGCGCCTCCAGCTGCTTCTCGCGGTGCCACTCGTACTGCCTCCTGGCCACGTCCTTGTTGTAGAGCTCGGTGATGCGGGGCACCTCGTAGAACTGGAAGTCTGACATGTTCTGGAGCTTGAGGATCCTCGGGCCGGACGCCGCGGGCTTCCGTGGGCCCTGGTTCATGACGTCGCGGTAGTAGTCAGACTCGTTGTAGTTCTTCTTGCGCTCGCGCTTGGGCGGGTCGATCCAGCCCTGCGCGATGACAGCCTTCATGTCGAGCCCCTCGAAGACCTCCTTGTTTTCATCTTCGTCATCGAACTCGTAGAGTGAGGCGTCGGCGTCCATGGAGAACTTGAGAGCCTTGTCGGTGAAGCCGGCCATCTTCTCGTTGAGCATCTTGGTCTCGTCCTCGCCCTTGGCGATGATGGTGTCGATGTCCTCGTCGGTGATGGTGCTGTTGGTGCTGTCGAAGATCTTATCGGCGCCGTACCGCACCATGGAGAGGAGCTCATCTTTGTTGAGGTTCTTCTGGTTCTCCTGAAGGCGGCCCTGCTGGATGACGAGGGCGTCGAGCGCGAGCTTCTTGAGCGCCTTCTCGATCACCTTCTCCTCTACGGACCCGTCGGTGCAAAAGCGAAACACGCTAACCTCCTTGGTCTGGCCGATGCGGTGCGCGCGGTCCATCGCCTGGAGGTCCATCTGCGGGTTCCAGTCGCTGTCGTAGATGACGACGGTATCGGCGGTGGTGAGGTTGATACCCAGACCTCCGGCGCGGGTGGAGAGGAGGAAGACAAACTTCTCAGAGCCGGGGGCGTTGTAAGAGTCGATCATGTCCTCGCGCGTGTCCCCGTCGGTGTTACCGTCGATGCGGCAGTACTTGTACCGGCGGAAGAGGAGGTAATCCTCGAGGATGTCGAGGAGGCGGGTCATCTGGGAGAAGATGAGGACGCGGCTGCCCTTCTCCTTGAGCTTCTTGAGCAGCTTATCGAGGAGGACCATCTTACCGGAGTTCTCCACGAGGTGCTCGCCGGTGAAGAAGGGCGGGCCGGGCTCGGCACCCTGGAACAAATACGGGTGGTTGCAGCACTTGCGCAGCTGCATCACCATGTTCAACAGTCTGCTCCTGTCGCCGCCGCTGTTCACAACCTGGATGTCCTTCTGGAGCGCGCGCTTGTAGTAGTCCTTCTGCATCTCGGACAAGCCAACCTTGAGGATCATCTCCTTCTTGGGGGGCAGGTTCTTCTCAACCTCCGCCTTGAGGCGGCGCAGGAGGAAAGGCCTGAGGACCTTGTGCAGCTGCTGCACCACCTCCGTGGCCTCCTTGTCGCCCTCTTCGCCGGTGCCGGTGCCGAACCACTCCTCGAACTGCCCGGCGTCGCCGAAGACCTCGGGGAGTAAAAAGTTGAGAAGCGCCCACAGCTCGTGCAGGTTGTTCTGGAGCGGGGTGCCGGTGATCAGAAGACGGTTGTTGCACGCGAACGTGCGCATCACCATGGACAGGCGGGAGTTCTCGTTCTTGATCCTGTGCGCCTCGTCGATGATGATGTACCTCCAGTGGAACTTCTTGAGCGCGTTCTTCTCCTTGATGACCATCTCGTAGGAGGTGACGCAGACGTCAAAGGCGTTGACGGGGTCGAGGTACTTGGCCTTCTGCGCCGCCCTCGCCTCCTGGTTGCCGTGGAACTTGAACGGGCGAATCATGGGGCACCAGCGCTTGAACTCGTTCATCCAGTTACCCAGCGTGGACTTGGGCACCACCACCATGTGCGGTCCGGTGATGCCGCGGTACTCGCTGAGGTACCCGAGGAGCGAGATCGTTTGGAGCGTCTTGCCGAGGCCCATCTCGTCGGCCAGGATGCCGTTGATGCCGTGATCGAACAGCCGGATCATCCAGTTGAGCCCCGCGAGCTGGTACTCGCGCATCTTGCCAAACTTGATGCACTCGGGCTGCACCGTGAGTCGCACGGCGTGGTACTCCTCGGCGGCTTCCACCAGTTCGTGATCTTCGGCATCTTCAGCCTGCTTCGACCGTCGGCCGCCCTTCTTGGCGTTGTGCGCCTTGGTGCCCGCGAGGAAATGCGAGAACACCTCGGTCTGCGCCATCAGGTACTTCCACTTGCCGCTGGAGTTGTCCTGGAAGGGTTTGGGTAAGAGGAGGGTTCCGATCGGTGAGTGAAAAAACTTGAAACTCGGCGAACCCTGATCGGCGCAGGCGGTGTTCGGGCAGGTGACGCGCGCCGGCCGTGCGTGGGTCGGATCGCGCGTGGCGAACCCCTGCCGGTGCTCGTATCGACCCTTAACCAAAACCCGCGGCGTCGATCGCGATCGCGGGCGCGGGAAACGACCGCGATGTGCCCGCCTCTCCGCGGCGGGGCGGGGCAGGGAAGGGACGTTTGCGCGGGAGCACACCCGCGCGGGCGTCAGAGATTTGCGGGTTTGATGATCTCACCTTGGCGATCGAGGCGTTCTGCTTCTCGCGGAGCTTCTCGATCTCGTCCTTCTGCTGCTTCTTGAGCGACCTGAGACGGGCCTTCTCCGCCTTGGCGAGCGCGATCTTGGACGGGCTCAGCACGTCGGCAGCCTCGTCGTCGTCGGACTCCTCCATCGCGGCCTCGGCGTTGTAGTCGTCGTCGTCATCGGACGCGTGGGCGTCGCCGAAGGCGTCCTCGACGTCCTCGACGTCGTCCTCGACCTCCGGCTCCTCGTGGACTTCATTAGAAGCCATCGTGGCTGACTGGTGAAGAGTGCGCGGCGGTGAAGAGTCCCGGTCGCGTGCTCCAAGAGTGGCACGCGGTGGGCGTCCTCTCGGGTTTTGAACCTCACGAAGACCCACTTTTCAGTGGTCTCGTATGCCTTTTCAGTGACAACACCCGCGTGTGAAAGACGAGCACAGCTCTGGCCGAGTTTCTTTTTGAGGTCGCTTTCCAGCGCTCTGCACACACATTTCCTGTCGTGTGTTGGACGCTATGCCCACCAACTACGTGACCTTCACGGGCGCTGCGGACCTCCGCATGCGCCTGGTATGCGCCACGCTGGCGGGTCGTGCGCTCAGGTGCGTCTCCGCCTTCATCGCCGTACCCTACCCACCTCACGCCGCGCGTCCCCGACATCGAATCAGAAGGCGCCTCGCCGCCGCCGCCGCCGTTACTTAACCGTCGCCCCTCTTCCCCCGTGACACCCCGCAGGATCGACGATATCCGGGCCAAGGACCAAAACCCCGGCGTGAGGGACTACGAGGCATCGTTGCTCCGTCTGCTGGACAAGCTGACGAACGGCATGAAGGTCGAGATCAACGAGACGGGCACCACGCTCAAGTACAAGCCAGGCATCGTGACCGGCGGCAGGCGCATCTCGCACGACTGCGGCACCGCGCGAGCCATCGGATACTTCCTCGAGGTGGTCATCCCGGTCTGCCTCTTCGCCAAGAAACCCGTGGACCTCACCCTCTACGGAATCACCAACGACGAGGTGGACATCTCCGTCGATACCATCCGCACCGTCACGCTGCCGATGATCAAAAGGCAGTTTGGCGTCGACGATGGGCTCGCGCTGAACATCGTCAAGAGGGGCGTCGCGCCCGGGGGCGGCGGCGAGATCAGCATCAAGCTCCCCATCGCGAAACAGCTCAAGAACATCGACTGGACCGACGAGGGCATGGTCAAACGGGTACGAGGGGTCGCGTTCACGCTGCGGGTCTCGCCGCAGACGGGAAATCGATTGGTGGATGCGTCGCGCGGGGTGCTCAACGACTTCCTCCCCGACGTCTACATCTTCACCGATCACCACCCCGGCGACGCGAGGAACGGGCAGAAGGGTAAGACGTCACCGGGGTTCGGTTTGAGCCTGGTGGCGGAGACCACGAGCGGGTGCCTGTTGAGCGTCGACGCCGCGAGCACCGCCGGGTCGGCTGGGAAGGAGATCGGGTACTCGGTGTTTCAGCAGGAGGATACCAGCAGCAGCGAGGAGGATAGCGACGAGTACAGCGAGGAGGAGACGGAAGGGGACGAGGAGGAGACGGAAGGGGACGAGGAGTCGGGTAGTGACGACGACGATGACGAGGAGATGGAGACGGAAGGGGACGGGGAGGATGGCGACGAGGAGGACAGCGACGGGGAGGATCCCGCGGAGGCGGAACAGTCCGAGAAGGAACGGAGGTTGGAGGAGAAGGAGAAGAGGCGGGAGCACAGGGCGGAGTTCAAGGCTAGGTTGGAGCGCGGACGGGGCGGGGTTCTCGTTCCCGAGGATCTGGGCAAGACTGTCACGGAGGCGCTGGTCGGGGAGATCGCGCGAGGGGGCGTGTGCGATAGCACGCACCAGCCGCTCGTGCTGCTCCTCATGGCCATCGGCCCCGACATGATCACCAAGGCCAGGCTCGGACCGCTCTCGACGAGGGCCGTCGAGACGCTTCGGATCATCAAGGCTGTCCTCGGTGTGACGTTCAACCTCGAGGAGCAGGCGGCCACCGGCACGGTGATGTGCACCACCGTCGGCGCCGGCATCAAGAACATCGCGCGCAAGGCGACCTAGACGCTCGTCCTATTGTCTTCATCGGCAACTCTAAATAGCCACTCTATAGCCACTCACCCGCTCTGCTCGCGTCAACGCTGAGCCGACAAGGACTGGAGCACCTGCAGGAGCTCCTGACTGGTCATCCCCCCCCCCCCCCCCCCGCCTCCCGCCATGTCCATCAGCGACATCCCACGCGACGGCTTCGGCCCGCACAGCCCCCCGCTCCTCTCGCTCTCCAACCGCTCCAACGCGCCACCCTCGGATGCAAACGCCTGCCACCCCGCATCCGCCTCCAGCGCCTCCCTCATCGCCAGGTGCGGCGGATCCTCGTCACCCTCCAAATCCCGCATCGTCGTCGCGGTGATCAACACGAAACCCACGTTGCAATCCCTCAAGCCGGGCCGCAACTCCATCGCCTCTGTGGCCGCCTTCGCGATCCGAGTCGCGAGGTTGGCGTCGTCTTCGGCGCCGACCGCCGGCGTGACCCCCGCATCGGCCGCCGCCGTCGCCCATCCATCTCCCAGCAGCGGCGCCCACAGCGCCTCCGTCGGCGACTGCAGCGCGAGGCACACCACCCTCGTCGCCACGCACAGCAGCGGTGAACCCTGCGTGTGCGTGAAGAGCACGGCGGCGACGGCGGGCACGAGGCTCAACGACCCGGGGACCACGTTCGCGGCGGCTACGGCGGCGTCGACGTCCGCGACGCCAATCTCGAGTAACGAGGCGATAATCTCGACGACGGCGACCCTGTGGACGCCCGCGGCGGGTATCCGTATCTTACGCTGGGTGTTGATCGGCTCGGGGGCGAGGGCCAAGGCCCTGGCCAAGGTTGGCAGCGCGTTGACGGTGTCCCTGATGAACGGCGGGAGCTCGTCGATCGTCGCGTCGACGCCCGGTGGCGCGTCGAGCGTGGCGACGAAGCCGCTGATCTCGTAGGACAGCGCCCACGCTTTGGCGCCGATGGATGAGGGGCTGAGGGGTTCCTCGCCCGAGTCCGCGCGGCGGATGGCGTCCACGAGGGGCGCCACCAGGTCGCGATCGTCGTCGTCGCTCTCCACGTCCGCGGCTGCTCGCTCGCCGCCGTCCCCGTCTTCGCTGCTCCCGTACCCCATGCGATCGAAGACGTCCGGCGTCTTCACGGGCTCGGGCTGCGGAGCCTCATCCGTGAGTGTCATCCCCGTCAGGTCATCCGCGAGTGTCATCCCCGCCAGGTTCTCCCCAACCGCCAAGAGCTCCGCCGTCGCTTCGTCATCCGCCGCGAACACATCTTCTCGGTCGGCGGCGGTACCATCCTCGGGGTCTTCGCCGGCGTCGGCGGTCGCGGGGGCCTCCTCCGCGTCGTTCGCCGGGGTATCCTCCACCGTGGGGGTCTCCTCGATCGCCGCGGGGGCGGCGGGCTCCTCAGCCTCCGCCGGCGGCGTGGTCGTCGCCTCTTCCTCCGGGCTCATCTCTTCTGCGGTGATGAGATGGACGTCGGTTGACCCCGAGATCGCCAACTGGCTGAGGATAACAGAATATTATCGATGAGGTGCCGGCGCACACTGAACGAGCACGATGTCCGCTGCGTTCGCCACTCAAATCGCGCCGGTCGTCGGGGCGCCGGTTCGCCGGACCAAACCCCGCGGCATGCGCGTGGTCGCCATGGGCGGCAGGATGGACGGGGGCTCGCTGTTTGGAATGAGCAAGAAGGCGAAGGTTGAGGACGAGTCCACGCTCCCACCGAAGGACTACAGGGAGCGATCCGACATACCCAAGATGCTCAACAACACCCCGCACCCGCGGGAGGTCAGGAAGTGGTTCTACGACGACTGCAAGGAGTCCGTGGTCGAGGCGGTGACCGGCGAGAACCCAAAGACGAGGGTCAAGGCGTGGATCGAGTTCCCCGAGCTCAACGTCAACGGAGACGTGTACCGCATCGGCACGATGCTCGAGCTGGTCCGCGAGGTGGCGATGGCGCTCGCCGCCGACGGCAAGCGCGTGAGGGTGTGCGTGCAGGGCTCCATGGGCGCGGGTGTGTTCCAGGGCTTGCCATTATCCCTATCGGGCGTGGCCAGGATCCTGGACATGATGGACTGGGGCGACGCGGAGGAGTTCATCACCCGCGGGTCCATCGGCGGTGACGTCCCGCAACCAGACGACGACTACTTCATCCTCATCTCCCCACAGAACATCGTGGGGTACAGCGTGCTGCCTTACCTGCAGGAGATGGAACAGACGGCGGGGGACCGGCCGATCATCATGATCAACCCCAAGCTGGGCGATATACAGAGCGCGGGTAACGTCATGAGCATCAGGGGCAGGGGTGAACGAATGGAGTACGTGGAACGGGCCTGGGAGCAGGTGTACCACTTCAGGCTCCTCTACAAAAAGCCGTACTTCTTCCCCATCTACGGCGCCCTCAGGTTCGGCACCGGGGGCATGTGGGAGCTGTACAAGAAGTACGGCAAGATGGAGGCGGAGGAGTGGAAGCTCCTGAGAACCTACGACGACGGCGAACCGGGCGCGGCGGAGATCACGAAACGAATCCTCAAAGTTGATTGATGTATAATCAGTTCAACGTCGTCGTCACCGTCACGTACTGTACTCCATCGAACCGCTCGTTGAGAGACTCTCACTTCAACGCGGCTATGATCTTCTTCCGTGGCCCCAAGGGCAGGCCCATGGACTGCAGGTCCTTGTCGCGAAGGTGTCCCAGCGCGTCCATGTCGATCTCCTCCTCCGCAAACGTCCCCGCGTATCTGCCCAGCCCGATGCCCCTCAGGAACTCACCCACGGACCCAACGCCGCGGTTGCCCATGAAGTCGCTGCGCATACCCCCGCGTCCGCCGCGTCCCCCGCGGACCTCGC
>Ga0315320_10003989_pt1 | contig 12081 bp, 11 predicted proteins | sample M140m21515metaG_FD_203458 | JGI IMG/M metagenome (GOLD analysis project Ga0315320, IMG submission 203458) | Ammonia-oxidizing marine archaeal communities from Monterey Bay, California, United States - M1 40m 21515 | ecosystem: Environmental > Aquatic > Marine > Coastal | place: USA: California...
AAGCGTTTCATGGCGACAATTTACACGGAGGCACTATTGCCTCCGATGTAAAGCACACTATTGCGGAGGGCCGGAAGCTGGGGCATGATCCCGTTCCGGTGAATGCACCCAATCCGGGTGTTTCGCAAAAAACGTTGGATGTGTTGAAAACTAAAAGTGGTTATGGTGGCGGGGGCAAAACGTGAGCAGCAACGAATACACAACGTCGAACTATGATGCTGCGGTAAATCAGGCTGGCGCTACTTCAAGTGGCGGGGCCGACGAGGGTGCGGTCGGTAGTAAAATTACGTTGATTGAGGCGGCCAAAAATTTTAAGTCGTCGGGCCGTTGGGATGAACGATTTTCAGACTTTGTGGCTCTTTATGCAAACAAGTATCCTTACACTGAAATCGGGGACTATGAGGATGTAGTTGTTCCGAACATGATTTTTTCGACTGTGAACGTTATTGTTCCGTCGATTGCGGTAAACGCACCTAAGATCAATGTTGCTCCGGTCCATCCCGACTATAATGATGCTTCTTCGGTTTCTGAGGCTTTGGTGAACCATCAGTGGCATACCGGCCGAGTTCAGGACGAGGTTCGGGATGCTATCAAAGATTTTGTGATTGTCGGGCACGGCTGGGTTAAAACTACTTGGGATTCTCAGGAAGAGGAAGTTGATTTGACTTCCGAAGAGTTTGAGCAGCTTGCCAGTCAGGTGATGCAAACCAAAATGCAGGCTGAGGCGGCCGGGGTTGACGATGTTTTTCCGTCGAACGAAGAGTTGTTGTCGGAAATTCCGTCTACGAAAACAGAGTTGACGGTCGATCAGCCGCTTGTTATGCGGGTGTCGCCTTTCGATATGTTTTTTGATCCTGATGCGAAACGTTTCAACGATATGAGATGGATTGCTCAAAGAGTATTTATGCCACTGGAGGTCGCCAAGGCAAACGATATGTGGGCGAGTGCCGCTAGGGGTAAGTTGCAGACTGTTTCGAAGTCAAGGCAGCGGGATGAAGTCACTGTTGATGTTCATTCCACGCACGCTGAGCCGGTTGGTCAAGAATTCGTTGAAATCTACGAATTCTATGATCTGATTTCAGGAAAAATGTGTGTGTTTGCTGAGGGTACTGATGCGTGGCTGTTGAAGCCAACAAAATCTCCTTATCCGAACGTTCACCCGTTCACTTACATCCCCAACTATGAGGTGCCGGAACGGTTTTATCCCGTCGGTGACGTGGAAACCATTTTCCCGTTGCAGGTCGAACTCGGTATGGTTCGTACCGCTCAGGTCAATGACCGTAAGCGTGGGAATCGTATAACGCTGTATAAGGAATCTGCGTTGGGTTCTCAGGGTGTTTCTGATATGAAGGACGGGAAGGACAATGCGTTCATCCCGGTTTTGAACAATACGCCTTTCGGTGAGGCGTTTCAGCAGATTCAGCCGTTGGGGTTGCCGCCGGAATGGTACCGTAGCGATCAGCAGTCTTTGTCTGACATTGACCTTGTTTCTGGTGTGTCGGAGTATCAGCGTGGCGGTCAGGCGAACATTCGCCGTACCGCTACCGAGGTCGGTTTGATGCAGGATGCTTCTAATGCCCGGTCGGCAGATAAGCTCGCTAAGGTTGAGCGTGCAATGTCTGAAATTGCGGAACAAATGATTAAACTCAGCCAACAGTTTTTGGAAAAAGCTGATGTTGCTCGGGTTGTGTCGGCTTCCGCAGCCGAATCTTGGGTGCCTTACTCTGGTGAGGCTATCCAGGGCGAGTTTTTGTTTAAAGTTGAGGCTGGTTCTACCCAGCCGATGAACGAGTCGTATCGTCGTCAACAGGCAATGCAAATGATGGACGCTTTTGGTGGTCTCATTGGTTCTGGTTTGTTGAACGATCAAGAGTTTGTTGCTGAGATTATGCGTTTGAACGGGATGACTGATGTTGACCGTTTCATGGGGGCCGGGTTGCCTGATCCGGTGCCTGAGGAGATGCCGCAGGAGCAGATTCCGCCGGGGACCGAGAACGGTCCACCGGCACAGATGCCACCGGGCATGGGAATGCCGCCAGGCATGTAATTCGAAGCGCTGTAGTGAAATGGTAATCATACCTGCTTCATAAGCAGGGGTTGTGGGTTCGATTCCCGCCAGCGCCACCATTTTAAAAGGGGAAACATGGAACCAGAAGAAGAAGTTGATCCTTTTGAAGACGACACGCCGTTAGAAGCGGCGTGCGATCTCTCCAGTCCGGAGATTTGCGAGTCCTGCCAATAGGCAGGGCCGCACTATTATACAGGCAGACAAGTTTTGGACCCTGCCAGAAAGCAGCGAAATGAGCAACTTGGAAGATGTTTTCGAAGAAGTCACCTCGGAAGAGGTGGCTCCGGAGATGGAAGTCGATAACTCCCAGGAGACCGACGTTGAATCAGAACAAGTAGCGGAGCCATCCATAGGGGACGACGCTATTGACGAAGTAGATACTCTGGAAACGGAACCTACAGAAGCAGTAGAGCCAGATACAGACGGATGGCAAACTATTTTAGAGGAACATGGAGATCTCCAAGTCCCTCTTCAAGTTGACGGGCAGACGATTTATCGTTCACTCAAAGACTTACCAGCCAACGCAATGATGCGTGAGGATTACAGTCGGAAAACAGCCGAATTGTCACAGGCAAAATCGGCTGCCGAATGGGCATACGACGTACAGGCCGCTTTTCAGCGTGACCCACAAGCAACAATTGCAGCTTTTCAAAAAGCTTACCGATTGGATGCCGGGCAACAGCAGCAGCAGGTCGAAGTAGACCCTTATGAAGACTATGATCCGGATGTCCAAGCAGTGATGCGTAAGATGGACGAACAAAACTTGGCCTTGCGGTCGGAGCTGGAAGCTGTCAAACAGTTTCAAAGCACCACGCAGGAACGTGAGTTTCGTTCGGGTGTCGAAGCTGAACTAGCTGAAACTCTCAAAACTTTTGAGGGCGTAGACGAAATGGACGTTTTATCATTTGCTACCGAGAACCGTATGAGGCTGCCGATGGCTGCCGAAATACTTTGGAACCGGCAGCAAAATGCGAGCAAAGCAACTTCCGCTGCGGCTTCCGCCAAAGCGAAAGAGCTTTCTAACGAACGTTCAAGGGCGAAACGTCAGGCAGGTAAGGATGCGGTTGCAGCGACCCCCAAGGGTGGCTACGATGTCGAATCGGATGCAGGCAACTTTTCAACAATCGGAGAACTATTTGAGCTTGAAATGCTCAAAAGTTCCAACTAAAACCTAGGAGGCCAAAATGGCTTTTGATAACATTGTTTCAACTACACTTGAACGGTACTTTACTTCCGGTAAAGCTACCGACAACATTTTTGCTCGCACAGCGGTCCTTGACTTTCTGAAGCGCCGGGCGAAGATTAACGCACAGGGTGGCCGCAACGCTGTCATTCCGGTGATGGGTGCCAAAAACACTACGTTCCAAAACTACAGTGGCTACGACCAACTGACCCCTGCGGTCGATGAAGTCATGGACACTGCTGTTTATGACTGGAAGCAGTCCGCTATTTACATCCCAATGTCGGGTATTGAAGAGGCTAAGAACTCTGGCGACAAGGCTGTCATTAAGCTCATTACCGCTAAGACGGAAAATGCTGAGATGACTGCTGCCGAGACGTTCGAGGATCAGCTTTTCAACGCTACGACTGCCGGTACGGCCGATGCTTGGTCGTCTCCCGGTAAGGACTGGGTTGGTCTGGCAGAAATCGTTGGTGGTGGCGCACATGCTGGCATTACGGGCGACTGGTGGGAGTCATATGTGGAAGATACGGCTGGCGCATTGACGTTGACCGACCTTTCGCACGCTTTCAACAGCGTCAGTTACGGTTCAGACAAGTGTGACTTTGAGGTAACGACTCAGCTTCTTTACGAGAAGTACGAGTCGCTGCTTCAGGCGAATCAGCGTCTCACTGATGCTAACACTGGTAAGGCTGGCTTCGATAACCTGATGCACAAGTCGGGTGTTGTTGTTTGGTCGGATTACACGCCTGCTGGCGAGTGGTACTTCCTGAACAGCAAGCACATCAACTTGACCGTCCTTGACGGCAAGTGGATGGACTTCCGTGGCTTCGTGGAGCCGTACAACGTCGATGCCAAGTATGGCCTCGTTCTGTCGTATGGTGCGTTCACGACCGATGGTCGTCGTTACCTTGGTAAGCTTGCAGCCCGTACGGCTTGAGCTGACTAGCCGGGTCCGTCCCCTGTAGTGGGGGACGGACTTTGGTGTGTTTTTGAAAAACTTTTTGAACGGTTTTGGGGGATGTAGTTGTGCTTTCAGTCAACGACAATGTTTGTAATTACGGGTTGTTGAGTGGCGTGAGAGACTACGACCCTGCAAAAAAGCTTTTTATGAATGGTGAAACGCAAGACGAATTTATGGCCCGACAGGAACCTGGCGTCAGCTTCAACGAAGCTTTGCTTAACCTTGACCCAAACTTCGTAGAACCAGAACCCGAACCAGAGCCCGAGCCAGAACCCGAGCCAGAGCCGGAACCAGAGCCAGAACCGGAACCTGAGCCGGAGCCTGGTCGGCGTCGAACAATATCTAACGGATTCGGATTTTTGCCGAACGCAAAACGTAAGCCCACGGAGGAACGCTGATGGCAACAACCAACAACAACAACGTCGCAGAAAGCGGCGTTGTAGCGGTCCCTAAAGACTCCGGCAGCCTGCCGGAAGGCATCGTACCATACGGCACCGTGTTTGCCGATGGCGAAATGGTAGACGCATTCACCGACAAAGAAATTGTTGGCTCGCTCGGTGAACTTTTAGAAGGCGTCGTTCCGGCCACGTCCTGGCGGGGTGTGTAATGAACTTTGACGTAATGATGCAAGTTGTTCGGGCACAGGCACAAACCGACGAGGTGGATGCCCCCGACGGCCTTTTGGGATTTTATGCACAGTCAGCATGTCAGGATATTGAATCCCGTGTTGGACAATGGCCGCACCGTCGGGAAACCTTTACTCACATAACGGTCCCCGGGATTCCAAACTATGCGTTCGAAACGTTCTCCCCGAACACAATGGAATACATTGTGTCGGCAACAATCCCCGACAGTGTGCTGTGGCCCATGTCCCGGGACGAGTACCGGCAGATGACCCGCAAAACCACCACTACCGGTTCCCCAACCCATTACATGGTTGACGGTCCTGTCGTGTGGCTGTGGCCGACCCCGGCCGCCGCCACGCAACTATCCTTTTCGGGGTACTCTTCTTTCCCCCTATGGCCCGTCATGGAAAGCGTGACGACGGAACCCCCGCTGCCCAGAGGGTTTGATGCGGCCATCGTTTTCTTTATGATGGCCCGATACTATCAGGGTCAGGAAGATTTGGAACTGTACCAACAGTATATGCGTGATTATGAAGTCACGGTACAGAATCAGATTGACAGGGCTTTGAGAGGCTCAGACATTTTCGCTGGACCGTCGGTAAAGTCGTCTGGTCTTTTCCCTGGCATGTCAGAGTCCAAGTGGATGCGCAGAAACGTGGAGAAGTAACATGCCTGTGCCGAGCCGGGAAGTTTCCTACCTGAACAGTTTTGATGGCGGTCTAAACCTGACTGACCAGACGCAATCTTTGTTGCCAAACCAGTCGCCTGACTGCTTGAACGTCGATTTTGGTATCAGGAAAGGTTTCATGTTGCGTGGCGGTTTCCGTCATCAGGAAACCGATGAACGGTTTAGTGGTGCACATTTTCTTGGTTTTGCAGAGGACAACGATTATGTTTTGTTGTGTTCCGCTGACGGCGATCTGCTCCGTTGGGACGGAGCGGATCTTGTCGATACTGGTGCTGTTATAACCGAGTCCGTTTCACGAACCCGTATGGCGGACCATAACGGGTCCGCCTATATAGCTAACGGGCGTTTCGGGGGAATCAATCCTTCGGACATTGTGATGAATCGGTGGGATGGTCAAAATCTTGTTGCGTTGGGTGACGAATGGGACGAGAACCATGTGGTTCCGTCTGGTAGCAACATGCCGAAAGCCATGTTTGTTAATCAGTGGCGTGGCTATATGTGGGCTGCAAACACGTTTGAGGATGGCGTGCATCACACTAATCGTTTAAGGTTCTCTCATCTTCAGTTCCCTGAGTCTTGGTCGAAGGACGACTATTTTGATATTGGTGATTCGCTGGGGGCCATTGACCCTATTATGGGGGTTCACCCGTTTAGGGATCAGTTGTTTATTTTCAAAAAGGGCGAGGTGTGGGTTTTGTCTGGTGACGAGCCAGATAACTTTGCGCTCAATCCGTTAACTATTTCTTCTGGTACTTGTTCTTGTGGTGCTTCTGATTCTAGTTCCGGTATTTTGTACTGGTTTTCGACTGATGGACGGTTGATGGCGTACAACGGTACGGGCATTACTGTTTTGTCGCAGCCTATACAGTACTGGTCTGATGTTGGTCGAATTCAGCAAGGGGGCGCTCATCGGCTCATGTGGGCCGATGGACGTTTGTGGCTTTCCTTGGAGGCTGGTCCTGCCGCACAACAAGAACGTTTTTTGTTTATTTGGTCTCCGGTAGCTAAGGCTTTCACTTTGTATGACCGGCAAGTGAGAGACATGATTTTTTGGAAAAAAATTGGCTCTGATGCCGACCCGTTGTTTCTTGATTTAGGCAGTGACGACATTTTCAGGTACGATCAGTCTTACGAAACTGATTCTTCTGGCGACAATCCCTCTATCCGTATTGACGGTCATTATCGTACGGCGTGGATTGCTGAGGGCGAAACTGCAACCAAGAAACGGTGGAAGCGGCCCCGTGTGACGGCTGCCGCTACTCATTCAGCTACAATTCAGCTTGAAGTTTTTCACGACATGCAGGACTTAGATCCGAAACGTCAAGTGACTTTCCCCATTTCATCTGAGACTGCTAGTTCCCGTTGGGATACTATGATTTGGGATCAAGATTTGTGGTCTGGTTTAAAAGAGGAAACGTACGCTTTTCAGCGTACGCCTTCCGCAGGTTCGGCTCATGCCGTTTCGTTCAAATTTTCATCGACTGACAATGTTGGTCGCTGGTGGGTTGATAGTATTGCTGTGCCGTTCCGCCGGAAACAGGTGCGTTAAAGTTATGATTTTGAGAAAGAGGAATTTTCGATGGCTGTAGTATCGGTTACTAATACGTTTACGTCGCTTACCCCTGCGGTGGCTTCTGAAGTCAACCGCAACTTTACAGATGTTGTTGATTTTGTTAATGGCGACACTGTTCACCGTGACGGCTCCCGGCCGTTTACCGGTGAGGTATCTATGGGGTCGCATAAGATCACAAATGTTTTGGGCGGTGTTTCGGCCAACGATGCTGTGAACGTTGCCCAGTTGGGTGGCGCTTTGCCTGCCGGGTTTATTGGAATGTATGGTTCTGATGTTGCCCCGTCTGCTGCCTGGCTGCTTTGTGACGGTGCAGCATATTCCCGTACAGCGTACCCAAATTTGTTTGCTGCTATCGGTACTTCTTACGGTGCTGGTGATGGGGCCACTACGTTTAATGTTCCTGATTTGAATAGCCGGTTCCCGTTTGGTGCGTCAGCGGGCACTACGGGCGGCTCTAATGATGCGGTGGTTGTCAGTCATGAACATGAGATGGGTTCCCACACTCACACGTCTGCCGCTCACACTCACACGACAGGTACACACAAGCACGATGTTAACGATCATGCGCACACGATGGGCAAGCACACGCATACGTTGAGTAAACACAAGCACTCCATCGACCACAACCATGGCAAAGCGGACACGGAGGACAGTACCCATAACCATACGGTTGCCGAAACCGCTATCAACAGTGGCCTAGCTGTCGTGTATCAAGGCGGTGGTGGCAGTCTCGGTATTGCTGACGGCAATGTTTGGGGCGGCGTGTGGGGTAATCCGTTGAATGTTGGAAAACTTAACGGATCGTCGTCCGGCGGTAAGCATCATCACGAATTCGATATGCCGAGTTTTTCAGGCACTTCTGGTGAACCCAGCACCGCCAACACAAGCGAAGTGGACCCCGGTGACACAAACAGCAAAACGGGACTTGAGACCAAAAGCGTTAGTGCCGGTACTACAGATTCGACAACGCCGGGCGCTACCGGACCTGCTAATCCTAGTGACACAAACTCTACTGGTGTCGCCGGTACGGGCCTGAATCGTCCAGCTTTTGTTGGCGTCAACTTCATCATAAAGTCAGGACTTTAATTATGGCGTACGGAACTCCAACTTACAATTATGAGCAGGCTCGTGGCGGTTTGGCTAGGCAGAAGGCTTTAACTGACCAGGCGAACGAGTTTGGCCGTTTTCTTGGTCAGGAACGTTTTCGCCGGTCGAAAGAGGACTTGGGGGAGTCTTTTGAGCGCCGTTTCCCGAAGGTTGGTAATTCGTTTAGTCGGCGTGGTATCTGGAATTCGGGGTTGCGTAAGAAGGGTCAGCGTACTGCTGTTAATGCTGCTAATAAAGATTTTCGTCGGCTGGCCGAAAGCCAGGCGACGGAGAATGCCCAGTGGGACATGAGGCAGACTAATGATGATGTGAGGTATGAGAACGAGCTGTTGGCTTTGTATGATCGTATGCAGGCCAGCAGGGCTACTAGTGAAGCTTCGTTTGCTGGACCCTCTGCTGCTGCGGGTCCAGCTCCTGCTGCTGTGAGTCCGGCCCCTGCCGCTGCGAGTCCAGCGGCTGGGAGGACTGGTGGTTTCTGGTCTGGCGGCTCCAATCTCTCGTCATCGGGTTTTGAGACATTCGACCCAAACAAGGTGAAGTTTGTTGACACGGGGTTTGATTCTTCTAAACGGAATGTGAGATAAGTTATGGCTGAAACATATTTGGAAAGACAGGCCAGGTTGGCTCGTGAGGGCCGTCGTGAAAATGACGGTTATGAGGTGGGGTCCGACCCTTGGCAGGGTATTACGAACCCTGACGCATTTAGTGCTGGGGTTTCCAACAACTGGGAAGACCAGCAGGCATACCGGACGTTTGCCGCTGACCACAATTACGGGCTTGATGGGCCGATGCCGAGCATGACTCCGGGGCCGTACGATCTTCCGATGCCCACCACCAACAACAACCGCAGCGGCGGCGGCGGCGGTAATGGCCTGTCCGCCCAATGGCGGAAAGAGGACCGTGAGTGGGAACTCGCAACCCGTGAGTGGGAAAAAGAGCAGTGGGAACGGGAAGCCGATTGGCGAGCGCAAGATTGGGAACGAGACGCTCTCTGGCGGGACCAAGATTTTGATTGGCGAGAAAAAGAATTTGATTGGAGGGAACAAGATTGGGAGCGAGACGCTCTCTGGCGTGACGAAGACCGTGCCGAAGCGGCACGCAAAAGGGCGGAAAGGCTTGCTTCCTTAGACGCCTACGACGAGGCGATGCGTGGTATTTACACGCCGGAAAAAGTTGACGCCATCTACGACCCGCTTGTCCAAAACATAAACGCTAACACGGAAAGCGGTTTGTCTCGCCTTGGCGGCATCACGGATGCGATGGCGCAGCGAGGGGTGCAGTCCCGAAACGCTGTCGGGAATGCGTTTGATGCCGGGGACCAACGTTTGCAGGCGATGCGTGGAGAGTTCGGCCAGCAACGCCGAAACACTGACGCCAGTTTCGGTGGCGTGCTTTCCAACATGGGGGTCCAGGGTGGCGTAAAACCGGCCGGTGGCTACATGGACCGGCTGTTTGCTAATTCTCGTGTGGGGAACGCCCGGGCAGCGACGATCTTTGATGCGTCGGCTGCTGATCGTGGTGCGCTTGTCGGCGGTTTACAGGGCGATGTGTCGTCCGGCATGACTGCCCGCAGAGACAAGCTGCTTGGTGAAATCGCTACTGATCGTGCGAAAGCGCATCAGCAGTCTGAAACTGCTTTGGCCGGTTCGCTGGCTCAGTCGGGTCTTGCCCGTGGTCAAGTTTAGGGAGTTTTTGAAAAATGTCTGACGAATGGGTAGATCCACTAATAGGTAATCCTTGGTTGCAGGGGCTTCCGACTCAAAACGATTTGAGAGCCAACGAGTTTGGGATGGGCAATTTCACGTTTGATCCTGATGCTTTAGAGCAGCGGGAGGACATGGACGACCAGCTTCGGGATTACCTTAAGATGAGGGGCATTTATCTGGAGGATTATATTCCTAATTTGCCGCAGGAAATTGAACGTCCTGATGCTGACTGGGTGCCTTATACGTCTGACGTTTTGGACGCTCATCGTAATAGTGAGGCGTACAATTTGCTGGCGGAACTTGTCGATTCGGGTATGGGTTTCGACGAGGCTAAAATGGCGGTTGAGCAGGAGGCTGTGGAGCGGGGCTGGGATATGCCTATGCTGAATCCTGGTGGCAGGTTGCAGCAGTTCAACAACCAAAATGAACCGATACCATCTGTGACTGTGGCGCAGTACCAGGCACAGGAAGCCGCCAAGATGGCTAATGAGGCTGACGGGAAACTGACTGATAACCCGGAAGATAATCAGTGGAAATCTTTTGTGGACTCGGGTGCCATCGTGCAGGAAGCAGATGGCACTTTTGTTGCTGTACCGCCGTCAAACTTTGATATGACTGAGTTTGGTGATACCGGTGAAAAGCTGTTGATGGAAAGGGCAAAGGAGCGGCGTTCGATAGAAGAGCGGGAAGCTGCTTTAGCCGAGTACGCCGATTACATTAACCCCCGTTACGCTATTGACGTTGCAAGCATGGAACGGAACGGACTTAAGGGAGCTAAAACCGATTACGCTCTTGATTGGCCTGAGAAGCCGAAGGAGCAAAGTTTGGAAGGCCCGGGGCGACAGCCCGCCAGGCCTTCGCCTGTTTCTCCCGCTTCCGGTGCCGTCGGTTTCGATATCGGGCATATGCAGGAGCTTGCGGCCAGCAACCGTGCCCCCACCGTCAAGAACCGGGGGCCGAATGTTGATTTGCCGGATTCTGGGCAGCGGACTTATGCCGAGGACCGGCGTGCCAGGCAGGCCGACCGGCAACGCCAAAACAACCGTAGGGTGAATGAAACAAACAAGGCCAGCCAGGAATACATGAATACTGTATATCAAGAATTGTTGAGAGACTACAAGGCTAATAACCAGTTGCCGTCTAAGCAGCAGCAAAGGTATGCGATGATGGACGAGTTTATGGGCACCTATTATCGTGGAGGGGCTTAGTAGATGGCTTTGTTTGACGATCTGAGAGCTATTGCCCAGGAGCGGGATAACTACAACCCGCAAATGACGGGACAGAAGTGGGCTGCCGTAGGCGACCCCACATTAGGTATGCGTCGGGGACCGGCCGTCAGGCGGTCCTCTAACGCCCCTGGAGGGCCGTCTAAGAGGCTGAATGCTTCCGACATGGCTTACTACCGGGGTCTTGCTGAGAAGCGCAGGGCGGCCATACAGCAGGCGCCTATTTCGAAATCGCAAGAGCCTGCTGGTGAGGGATCTTCAACTCTCGGGTCGATTGGCAATTTTGTTCTTGGCGCATCTATGGCGCCTCTTAAAGCCATAGATCAGGGCAGACAGCTATATCAGGGTATTTCTGGTGAAGTTGGCGACTTTGTGGCTGGCAAGGTTGACGACTGGGGGTTGGACGATAAATGGTACGGTGACCTTGCTGAAACCGGCATGAACTTTGCTGGCGCCAACTATTTTCAGATGCGTGGCTTGCGGGACGTGGACCCTAAAACGGGGAAACGGACTGGCGAGCGGGACACGTCGTTTGACTGGGGTGGGATCACTGAAGGTGGCATGACGGACGGTTTTCTTGGTCGGCTTGACTGGGATGACAGTTTGCCGGGTGTGGTGCGTGCGCCGCTAGGTATTGCCGGTGACATTTTTACTGACCCTCTCACTTACGCAACTTTTGGCACCGCCGGAGTTATAAGCGCCGCCGCCAGGGGCGGGGCGAAGGCAGGGGCGAGGGCAGTGGCAATGCCTGCTGCCCGCAAGGTGCTGGCGCAGCGGGCCGCTTTAAAACTTGGTGACGATGCTGTTGTTAAGGCTGTCGGTAAGGAAACGATTGATAACGTTGCCACTAACGTCGGGAAGTATGGTCGTGGCGCTTTAACCAGAAAAGGCATGAAGCGTGGCGGTTACACTGCCGACGATCTTGCCAAGATGGGAATGCAGG
>Ga0315320_10003990_pt1 | contig 12080 bp, 10 predicted proteins | sample M140m21515metaG_FD_203458 | JGI IMG/M metagenome (GOLD analysis project Ga0315320, IMG submission 203458) | Ammonia-oxidizing marine archaeal communities from Monterey Bay, California, United States - M1 40m 21515 | ecosystem: Environmental > Aquatic > Marine > Coastal | place: USA: California...
TCCAAATGCAAATAATCTAAACGCATTACTTGGAAATTACCATGGTACTCCTTCAAAGCCAGTGACATTGATAAATGGTTTAAATAATTATGTTGAGGAAAAAGCCAAAATAACTTACTCCAAAGGAATCGATTTAGTAATGGATGGAGCCGATAGTTCAAACTTACTCAGTGATTCAATCATTAACGATGTTAAAAAAGCAGATTTAGCAATTTTTGTAGGTGGGCTTGATGCTACCTGGGAAGGGGAAGAAATGCCCGGAGGAATTAATGTGGATGGATTTTATAATGGGGACAGAACTAGAATTGAGATGCCTGAAATTCAACAAAATGCAATTAAGGCCATGATTGATACTGGGACCCCTGTTGTATTAGTTTTAATGGCTGGAAGTTCAATCGCATTAAATGGGTTAGAAAAAGAGTTAGAAGCTATTTTAATGGCATGGTATCCAGGTCAAAGAGGTGGTAACGCTATATCTAGTGTATTATTTGGAGATTACAACCCTGGCGGAAAACTACCTGTTACTTTTTATGCCTCAACTTCTGAACTACCTGATTTTAAAGACTATAATATGCAAGCAGGAAAAGGGTTTACTTATCGCTACTACAAAGGAGAGGCTCTTTATCCGTTTGGGCATGGGTTAAGTTATACTACTTTTAAGTATTCAAAGCTAAAAAGTAATAAGACCAATATAAATGAAAAAGAAAATTTCAAAATATCCTTTAACATTAAAAACAATGGAGATTATGATGGGGATGAAGTTGTTCAGGTTTATATCAAAGACCTTAAGTCTAAACTTAAAATGCCTATTAAACAGTTAAGGGGCTTTAAACGTATTTCATTAACTAAAGGAGATGAAAAAATAGTTGAATTTGAATTTAATCCTATAAACGACCTTCGTTATTATGACCCTGTTAAACAAAAATATATGGTTGATAAAGGGAGTTTTGAAATTCAAGTAGGATCTTCAAGTCAAGATATTCGATTAAAGAAAATAATATATGTTGATTAAAAGGAAAGTTACATTTATAAAATATTTAGTAAAACAAGTATTATTAATTTCCTTTATTTTAATAGCAATACTTTCAAATCAGACTAAAGTATATAGTCAAAGCCTCAATATAAACGAGGTATTACTAAACACTAAAATTGACAGCATAATTTCGCACCTAACTTTGGAAGAAAAAATTGCAATGTGCCATGCTCAATCCAAATTTAGTTCTCCAGGTGTCCCCAGACTTGGAATTCCTGAATTATGGATGTCTGACGGTCCTCATGGAATTCGACCAGAAATGAATTGGGATAATTGGGATTATGCAAATTGGACTAACGATTATGTAACTGCATTTCCAGCTTTAACGTGCTTAGCTGCCACTTTTAGTCCTGATTTATCTAAAGAGTACGGAATAAGTTTGGGTGAAGAAGCTAGATATAGAAAAAAAGATGTTCTACTTGGCCCTGGTGTTAACATTTACAGAACACCACTAAATGGCAGAAACTTTGAATATTTAGGTGAAGACCCTTTCTTAGCCTCAGAAATGGTAGTTCCATATATTAATGGAGTTCAGCAAAATGGCGTTGCAGCATGTGTGAAACACTATGCTCTTAACAACCAAGAGCACTGGAGAGGTCATATTAATGTGGAAATTAGCGACAGAGCTTTACATGAGATTTATTTACCAGCATTCAAAGCAGCAATAATAGAAGGTAAATCTTGGTCCATAATGGGTGCTTACAATAAATTTAGAGGTGAGCATTGTTGTCATAATCAAATTCTATTAAATAATATTTTAAAGACCAAATGGGCATTTGATGGGGTAGTTATTTCAGATTGGGCTGGTACGCATGATTCTAATCAAGCGATACATAATGGATTAGATATTGAAATGGGGACTCCATCAAACAAAAATATTTCCAAAAGATACCCTTACAATAATAATTTCTTAGGGCTTAGTTTTTTAGAAAAAATAAATGCTGGTGAAGTAAAAGAAGATATTTTAAATGATAAAGTGAAAAGAATTCTTCGATTAATGTATAGAACAACACTAAATCAAAATCGTCCATTTGGGAGTATCAATAATAAAGCGCATTCAAACACAGCTTATAAAGTTGCAACTGAGGGAATCGTTTTGTTAAAAAATGAAGACAATCTTTTGCCAATAGATATTTATAAAAAACTGAACATTGCCATTATTGGTGAAAATGCAAAAAAATCGATGACTATTGGTGGTGGATCTTCTGAACTAAAAGTAGCTTACGAAATTTCGCCTATTGAAGGATTAAATAAACATTTTAAAAATGCAAATTTCAAATTTACATCTGGCTATAACTCAAATGCAAATAAAGCTGAAAACAACAGACTAAATGACGAGGCTTTGTCCATTGCTAAAGAATCTGATATTGTTTTTTTTATCGGTGGTTTAAACAAAAACTCTTTTCAAGACTCTGAAGGTTCCGATAGACAACAATATAATCTTCCCTATGATCAAGATAATTTAATAAAATCTATTGCTGGAGTTAACAAAAATATAGCAGTTATTCTAATTAGCGGAAATGCGATAAGCATGCCGTGGTTGTCAAATGTAAAAACAGTTCTGCAATCTTGGTACCTTGGAAGTGAAGCTGGTAATGCCATAGCTTCAATTATAAGTGGAGAAGTTAATCCATCAGGAAAACTTCCATTCACTTTTCCAAAAAAATTAATGGATAATGGAGCCCATTATTATGGAGAATTATCCTATCCAGGAAACGGTGAAACTCAATTTTATAAGGAAGATATTTTAGTAGGTTATCGCTGGCACGATACAAAAAAGATAAAACCTAATTTTGCTTTTGGATATGGGCTTTCATATACTTCATTCGAATTGTCTAAAATAAATTCAGATAAAAAATCTTACTCACTAACAGATTCAATTAAGATAAGTTGTGTAATAAAAAATACAGGAAAAGTTAAAGGCTCTGAGGTTATTCAGGTCTATGTAGGTAAAAAGAATTCAAAAGTAAAAAGAGCTTTAAAGGAGTTAAAAGGATTTAAAAAAACATCTGTAAATGAGGGAAAATCTAAAAAAATAGAAATTAAAATTGGCGTAAATAAACTTGCCTTTTATGATGAAAAAAAATCTGAATGGAATATTGAAAAAGGAGAATATATAATCTATGTTGGTAATGCCTCTGACAATATTTCAAAAGAATTAAAAATCACAATTATTTAAATAATCCTTGGAACAAATTAATTTATAATAACTCCATCTGCTAAGAAAGATATTTTATATTCTGGTTGGGTTATTTTTTCAATTTCATTAATTGATTTATTTGCATCTTCTGCGTAATGTCTAAGAAGATCAACACTAATTGTATCTTTCTTTGCAATTCCTTGCATAACAACTCTATTGTTTTCTTGCCCTTGTTTTGGAACAAAAAATCCATAATCTTTAAATCTAACCAAAATCGTATCCTGGTTTACTCTTACATTCATCCAACATCCTTTTTTTGGACATGTTGACAAAATAGTTCCCTCTATTTTAGTTTCAACTTCAGCTTGATTTTCAGTTAAATTTTTGACCTTTACAAAATCACTAATATTATTAAATGTGATTTTTTCTCCGTAAAAGTTTAGTCCTTTGGTTTGGCTTTCATTACAAGAAAATGAAAGAAAAAATATAACTGTTATCCATTTATTCATCTGAAATATTTTATTTTAACATCTAATATAATTAAACTAAATTATGTTAGTAAAAAATTTTTTATGAAAAATATATTTATTCTAACTATTTACTGTTTACTAATGTCTTGTAATGGTTCCGAAAAAGAAAACAATGTAATCGGAGATCTTTTTGGTGAAAATTATCTTGAAACAGGAGTGATTAATTTTAATCAAACTTGGGTACAAGAAAATACTGGATTCAACAGGCCTGTTTACATTAATGTTCCTTCTTCAAATGCTGGGCCCCATAATATTATTATTGTTTTACATGGTGGTGGGGGTAATGCACAGCAGTTTATTAAATCATTTAATTATTTAGAAAATCACATTATAGTAGCTCCACAAGGTTATGGTGGAAATTGGAACATTGGACTTGAGCAGTCTTTTGCTCCAGACGTTGATTTTATTAAACAAATAATAAATCATGTTCGAACTTTTGAAAATGTCCAGCCAGAAAACATTACAATTCTTGGTATCTCTAATGGAAGTGCTCTAGTAAATAGGCTAACAATTGAGTTAGATAATTCCTATTTTACTAATGCTATTTCTATTGTATCTCCATTAAATTCTTTACAATATAGGTCTGGTTCTTTTTGGTATAATAACACAGGAAATAATGATTATGATGTGCAAATAGTGCCTGCAAGTGGGAAAAGAATTCTTTGTATTAGTGGAACCGAAGATAATTTAATTCCTTATTACGGAGGTATTGGTGTAATGGGCTATAATTTTTTAAGTGCTCAATATAGCACCTTCGTTTTTGCTCAAAATATGGGTTTCCAAGGTGCACAGCTAAATGATAATCAAGGAAGTGAATCTGCAACTAATGTAATTAAGTATAGTTATTTAGAGGGGGATGTTATCCATTATAAATTCATTGGAGCGGGACATATGATACCTAATCTTTCTAATCATATTCGAGACTTTTTAATAAATTAAGATCATTTTCTATTGAGAGAAAATAATAATAACTAATAATTATTTGCGTTATCTTTACCAAAAATTAATACAATATATACAAAATGAAAAAGCTAGTTTTTATTTCAGCACTATTACTTATAGTTGCATGCCAACAAGAGTCAAAAATGGACCTAAACATTAACCCATTCTTTCAGTCATGGGATACTGCTTATGAAGTTCCTCCTTTTATGAATATTAAAGACGAGCATTATATGCCTGCGTTTAAAAAAGGGATGGAAGAAAATCTTTCTGAAATAGATGAAATTGTGAACAATTCAGAAGCCCCAACTTTTAGCAATACAATTGAAGAACTTGAAAGGACAGGAAAACTTCTAGGTAAAGTGTCACGTGTGTTTTCTAATTTAGCAAGCTCAAATACAAACACTCAACTACAAGAACTACAGCGTGAATTGAGCCCAATGCTTTCGGCTCACTACGATAAAATTTCACTAAACGAAGAATTATTTAAACGTGTTGAGGCTATATGGCAAGAAAAAGACGCTATTGATTTAACAAGTGAACAACGTAAATTGTTAAATGATACTAGAAAACAATTTGTTCGAAGTGGCGCGCTAATGAATGCGGAAGAAAAAAAGCAAATCACAGAGATTAATTCCAAGATATCAGGGCTATCAACATCTTTTGGCCAAAACCTTTTAGCAGAAACAAATGGGTTTGAACTGATTCTTGAAAAGTCAGATCTAGATGGTTTATCTGAGGGAATCATAGCTGCAGCTTCTGAGGCTGCATCTCAAAAAATAGAAAAAGCAGAAACAAAAGAAGAAGGTAAAAAATATAAAGATAAGTTTGTGTTTACTCCACACAGAAGCAGCATGTACCCTTTTTTAACGGAATCTACACGCCGAGATTTAAGAGAGCAGCTTTATAATTCATATGTAATGCGTGGAGATAATAATAATGAAACTGACAATAAAGAGATTGCTGCGCAGATTGCAAAGCTAAGAGCAGAAAGAGCAGAGATTATGGGCTATAAATCACATGCTCATTTTGTTTTAGATGACAACATGCTTAAGACGCCAGAAGAGGTTTATGATTTACTAACAAAACTTTGGGAACCGGCTGTTAAAAGAGCTAAAGTAGAAATTGCTGATATGCAAGCAGTTGCAGATGCAGAAGGGCAAGTTTTTGAAGTAGCAGCTTGGGATTGGTGGCACTATTCTGAAAAAGTTCGTAAAGAAAAATATAATCTTGATGAGTCTGCGATCAAGCCATACTTATCCCTGGACAATGTTCTAGAAGGAGTCTTTAGTACAACAAACAAGCTTTGGGGGTTAAATTTTACCGAAATCTTTGACATTGACCTGTATCACCCTGATGCTCGAATTTGGGAGGTTAAAGATAAGGATGGAAGTCATTTAGCAATATTCATTGGAGACTACTTTACAAGATCAAATAAGCGTGGAGGAGCGTGGATGAGTAGCTTCAAGGGCCAGTCTAATCTGGATGGCAGAGAGCGTCCTATTATTGTGAATGTTTGCAACTTTCCAGCTCCTGTTGGAGATAAACCAGCCTTATTAAGCTTTGATAATGTAGTTACTTTATTTCACGAATTTGGACATGCTATGCACGGCACATTAACAAATGTTACTTACGGAAGTATGGCAGGAACTTCTGGGCCAAGAGACTTTATCGAATTACCATCACAGCTGTTAGAACACTGGGCAAGTGAGCCTGAGGTCTTAAAATCATTTGCTACTCATTACGAGACTGGAGAGGCAATTCCTGATGACTTAATTGACAAGCTATTAAACGCTTCTAAATTTAATCAAGGATTTATTAATACAGAATACTTGGCAGCTTCATTATTAGATATGGATTGGCATTCAATTTCTGCTGAGCAAGCCCAACAATTAGACGCAAACAAATTTGAATCAGAATCACTTAAAAAATATGGTTTGTTAGATGAAATTGCACCTCGATACAGAACAACTTATTTTGCTCATATATTTTCAGGTGGATATTCATCTGGATATTACAGCTATGTTCACGCCGCTGTACTTGACTCAGATGCATTTGAAGCTTTTAAAGAGGCTGGTGATGTTTTTGATGCAGAACTATCTTCAAGACTAAGGGAAACGATATATTCTAAAGGCTCGACAGAGGATGCAATGGATTTGTTTGTAAACTTTAGGGGAAGAAAGGCTGTCATCGAACCACTATTAAAAGTTAGAGGGCTAGACGGATCTAATTAAATTGAATGAGTCTTTTTTAGTACTTTTTCTGTAAAATTACTCTGTGTTTATGAGGGTTTATGAGGTCATTATTTTTTCTTTTTTGTTCTGCGTAAGTTTTAACGCTTACTCGCACAATCCTGAAGATTTTGTTATTGCTGAAATAGAGCGGGGACAAATGAATTTTGAAAACGAAGAAATCGCAGCTGAATATGGCGCAGCACTAAAAAGGCAAAGAGCTCGACGTTTGGCAGCAATGCCTCTTTATAAAAAATTCTACATTTTTGTAAAAGCAGGCTTTGAGCATATAATTCCTCAGGGACTAGATCACATACTTTTTGTCTTAGGTTTATTTTTCTCATGCATAACTTTTCGCTCATTATTATGGCAAGTAACAGCATTTACTGTTGCCCATAGTATCACCTTGGTGCTAGCTGCTCAAGGGCTTGTTCAACTTCGTGGAGATATAGTTGAAATAATAATTGCACTATCAATAGTTTGGATTGCTGTAGAAAACTGTTTATACAAAGAAACAAGTAATTGGAGGTATTTAGTCGTTTTTAGTTTTGGTCTTCTTCACGGGCTTGGTTTTGCCGCACTACTAACACAATACGGACTTCCAAAAGAGAATTTTATTTCATTATTATTAGCTTTTAATATTGGTGTAGAGTTTGGACAATTAGCTGTTTTGGTTATTGCTTTCCTTTTAATAAAATTAGTTTTAAGAAAAAACTGGTATAGTGATCAAATTAAAATTCCAGCCTCAATAATAATTGCCTTAATTGGGCTATTTTGGTTTGTTGAAAGAGTTTTTCAATTTTAAATATTCATAACAAATGGCAGATATTAACATTGAGCTAATCGGATTAATTGCAGCTGTATTTACTACTTCATCCTTTTTTCCACAAGTGATAAAGATTTGGAAGACAAAGCAAACTAAAGACATTTCTACTACAATGTATATTGCGATGATAATTGGGACCTTTTTTTGGTTAACCTATGGAGTACTAATAAATAGTCTCGCTATTATCGTTGCAAATATTGTTTCGGGGCTATTAGTTTTATTTGTACTAATATTCAAATTAGTCAACAGAAAAAGCTGAAAGTTAAAAGGTTATTTAAAATTATGTAAGCTTATTAACAAATAATGAGAGTTTTATATGTAGTGTTCAATTATGTTTAAGTGAACTTTAAAAACAACTTTTATGAATTATTACTTACACGTTTTACAAAACTTTAAAAACTTCTCTGGAAGGGCCAGAAGAAAAGAATATTGGATGTATACTCTAATTTATATTCCAATATTATTTTTAGCAATGTTTGCTGATAATGCATTGGGCACTACTTTTCAGATGGATGTAATGGGGCAATCTGTTGACATTGGTTATGGAGGGGTCTATGTGATTGTTGGTCTATTGCACTTTTTGCCTTCTTTATCCGTGGTAGTTAGAAGGCTTCACGATTTAGGTAAATCAGGATGGTTTTATTTAATCATATTTATCCCTATAGTAGGTGTTATTTGGATGCTAGTTTTACTTGTTTCTGATGGAAATAAGGGAGATAATAAATATGGGGCAGATCCTAAATCCTAACTAATAAAAAAATTCACTTATTTTTTTATAAAAAAAAGCCATCTAAGAGATGGCTTTTTTATTTATATCAACCTAAAGTAATTTAGGGTAATTGCTTGTGCTAATTACATTTTAAATCCTAAAGTTAACATTGGCTTAACTCCTGGACGTATAGCAGTACTTCCATCGCTAAGTGATGCAGAAAAGTTAATTTCTGTTCCAACATATAAGTTGTTCGCAATATAATAATTTGCACCAACAAATACACCTCCAGACACACCTATGTCATCAGCTCCAGCTATATCAGTGTAGAGAAATCCTGCTTCCCAACCTGTATAAGTTCCAAGTCTTGACGAACCAGCATGATGTTTTTCTTTACCATAGTAAAGTCCAGCAATCATAGTGTCATCATCATTTCCGTCTACACTTGCAAAAGTGAAGTGAGCTTTCCATCTTGTAACAGAGCTTGCATCATCAAAAGTTCTTTTGACAATGTGACCACTTAAAGGGTTGTTAAGTCCAATCATAGCATTTCCGTCTAAGTTTGGAGTAAACATAACTTCATAGATTGTTCCCTCTGAAGCTTTTTCCACTTGAGCAAAAGTTGCAGTTGTGAAAATTAAAGTAAATAAAAGTAATAAATTTTTCATAATATTATTTTTTAAATTAATTGTTTAAGATGCAAATATAATAAAAAATTATGAATACTGCAATTTAGTTACGTTTATACTAAATATTTCTCATAAAAAAGATAGTAAATATAACTATAGTATCGTTATTAACAATTGTTTATAACTCTGGTTAATAAGCAGTTAGAACAAGTTTTTTATTTAAAAAAATTAAGGAAAAATTTTTTCGAATTAAAAATAAAACATTGATTTCTGGGTACTTATTTGTGATTTAAAGGTGTTAGGCCACTAATATTTATCTATAATGTAATTATTTTATATCGCAATAATTTGAAATTACCTATCTTTAATAATGCTAATTAATTAATATTCTAATATGCCTAGATATCATAAATTAGGAGAGATTCCTCTCAAAAGACACACTGCATTTAAAGACAAAAGAGGTAACTTTTATTACGAAGAATTATTCGGCACAATCGGCTTTGAAGGAATGTCCTCATTAATGTATCATACCCAAAGACCTACACAGGTTAAAGAAATATTAAATTCCTACGACGTTTCTCCAAAAATCTCCGTAGCCAAGAATATGAAAGCCTTAAAGCTAGATGGGTTTAAAGCTAAAGCTCATGATGATTTTCTTGATAGCAGAAAGTGTATTCTAACCAACTCTGACTGCCAAATAATTGTAGCTGCCCCAAAAAAATCACTTACAGAATACTTTTATAAAAATACAGACTCTGACGAGGTTATATTTGTACACAAAGGCTCTGGCAAGCTTAGAACAATGCTTGGGAATATTGAATTTAAGTATGGGGATTATCTGGTTATTCCTAGAGGAATAATATACCAAATAAAGTTTAATGATAAAGACAATCGTCTTTTTATTGTAGAGTCAAAAAACCCAATATACACACCTAAAAGATATAGAAATTGGTTTGGCCAACACATTGAAGGAGCTCCTTATTGTGAAAGAGACCTTCACCCTCCATTTGAGCTCGAAACATATAACGAAAATGGAGATTTTTTAATTAAGGTTAAAAAACAAAACATGATTCATGAATATATTTATGCTGCCCACCCATTTAGTGTGATAGGCTGGGATGGATATAATTTTCCATACAAATTTTCTATACATGATTTTGAACCAATAACTGGTAAAATTCATCAACCACCCCCAGTACATCAAACATTTGAAACTAATAAGTTTGTTATTTGTTCTTTTGTTCCTAGACTTTATGATTACCACCCAAACTCGGTGCCTGCTCCCTATAATCATAGCAATATAGACTCGGATGAAGTAATCTATTATGTGGATGGAGATTTTATGAGTAGAAATAACATTAATAAAGGCAGCATCACCCTACACCCTGCTGGCATTCCACATGGACCACATCCAGGAGCAATGGAAAAAAGCATTGGGAAAAAAGAAACTTTTGAACTTGCAGTTATGATTGATACCTTTAGTCCACTAATGGTGACTAAAGATGCTGTCAGTCTAACAGATGGTCAATACCACGCTTCTTGGCTAAATAAAAAATAAAAACAACTAAATGGAATCAGCTAAAAGCATAGATGAATTACAAAATTTTAATTTTGAAATAAAAAAAATATTTGATGATGCTCAGGATTTTCTTCCCATTTTAGGAACAGATTATGTAGAACTTTATGTTGGTAACGCAAAACAAAGTGCTCATTATTACAAAACGGCGTTCGGATTTCAGTCTGAAGCTTATGCTGGGCTTGAAACAGGAAAAAAAAACATAGCTTCATACGTTTTAAAACAAGGAAAAATAAGATTAGTTTTAACCACCTCAATGATTAAGGGAGGTGATATTAGCAAGCATGTAGATAATCACGGAGATGCAGTAAAAATCGTAGCATTACATGTTCAAGATGCCACTAAAGCCTTTAACGAAACTGTCAAAAGAGGTGCAAAGCCTTATTTAGAACCGACAAAAGAAAAGGATGAAAACGGAACCATTATTAAATCAGGAATTTATACATACGGCGAAACCATACATCTTTTTATAGAAAGAAAAAATTACTCCGGAGTATTTTTGCCCGGTTATAAAAAATGGAATTCGCATTACAACCCAAAAGACATTGGATTGAAATACATTGATCACGTAGTTGGTAATGTTGATTGGGATGAAATGAATATTTGGTGCAAGTTTTATCAAGAGGTTATGGGCTTTGCCCAAATAATATCCTTTGACGATAAGGATATCTCTACAGAATATACTGCCCTTATGAGTAAAGTGATGAGTAATGGGAATGGAAGGATAAAATTTCCGATAAACGAACCTGCGGATGGGCTTAAAAAATCTCAAATTGAAGAGTATTTAGACTTTTATAATGGACCAGGAGTGCAGCACCTTGCATTAGCGACTGATAATATTGCTGAGACTGTTAAGGAAATGAAAGGCAGGGGTGTAGAGTTCTTATATGTGCCAGAAACATATTACGACGACATACTAGAAAGAGTTGGAGAGATAGATGAAGAGATAAACACATTAAAAGAACATGGAATTCTCATTGACAGAGATGAAGAAGGTTATTTGTTACAGATTTTTACAAAACCAGTCTTAGACAGACCAACAATGTTTTTTGAGATTATTCAAAGAAAAGGCGCTCAATCATTTGGCAAAGGCAACTTTAAAGCTCTTTTTTCTGCAATTGAAAGAGAACAAAAAAATAGAGGCACCTTGTAATTTACTATTAATAAAACATATTTGGAACTCAATAGCGTAACAGAAAAACTACCAAAGTATTTACATAAGTTTATTGTCAAACAACCTTATGAAGAATACACTGCTCAAAATCAAGCGGTTTGGAGGTATGTCATGAGGCTAAATATTAACTCACTTAAAAAAATTGCTCATAACTGCTATGTAGACGGTCTAAACAAAACAGGAATTGATGTTGACTTAATTCCTGAGATGGAGGGAATGAATAGGATTCTCAAAGATATTGGCTGGGCGGCTGTTGCTGTAGATGGCTTTATTCCACCAAATGCATTTATGGA
>Ga0315320_10003993_pt1 | contig 12073 bp, 10 predicted proteins | sample M140m21515metaG_FD_203458 | JGI IMG/M metagenome (GOLD analysis project Ga0315320, IMG submission 203458) | Ammonia-oxidizing marine archaeal communities from Monterey Bay, California, United States - M1 40m 21515 | ecosystem: Environmental > Aquatic > Marine > Coastal | place: USA: California...
CGTCTTCGATGTTGCCGTCATCGCATTCTTCGCCATCGTTGAGGCGCTCGTTGCCGCAACCGAGCGAGACGCAGGCGGTCGAACATTCGTCGTCATCTGAATCGTTCCCGTCATCACACTCTTCATAATCCTCATGCGACGGGTTGAGGTCGCGGCGGTAGATACCATCGCCGCAACGAGCGGCGATGCACGTGGTCAAGCAGGCGTCGTCGGAGTCGCTGTTGCCGTCATCGCATTCTTCGTAGCCCTCTTCACCCGCTGACAGGTCCATGCGCGCTGCGCCGTCACCGCATCGAGCAGCCGTGCAGGTGTTGAGGCAGCCGTCAAAGTTGTCGCGGTTTCCATCATCGCATTCTTCTTGACCTTCAAAGACGCTCCCATCGCCGCAACCGGCGGGTCGGCAGCGGTTGGTGCAGGCGTCATTGTCCGAGTCGTTGCCGTCATCACAGATCTCACCGCGCTCGGGTTGAATGATGCCGTCACCGCAGATCTGCAAAACGCAGCCGTTCGAGCACTCGTCGTTGGGTTCGTCGTTACCATCATCGCAGGCTTCGTAACCTTCTTCACCCTCGGGGACGTCGGTCCGTAAGATGCCATCACCGCAGACTGCGAGGGAGCAGTTGGTCAAGCAGCTGTCCCCGTCAAAGTCGTTGCCGTCGTCGCAGGCTTCTGAGCCGATCACGCCTTCACCTAAGTCGGTGCGGGCGATCCCATCACCGCAGGTCGCGGTGGTGCAGGCGTTGGTGCATTCGTCGTCGTCGATGGCGTTGCCGTCGTCGCACTCTTCGCCGGAGGCTCTGAGCCCGTCGCCGCAGCGACCGTTGCTGCCGGTTCCGTCGGGTGAATCACACGCTGTCGCGACCAGAGCGATGCTAAGAAGAGGGAGTAGGTGCCAACGGATCATGATATCTCTCAAACGCTTTGACTCATTTTGAGCCTGTATAATGGACCAGATTCGAGTGCTTGGCTAACGCCTCTACGGATGGCGATATTCAAGCAAGGCGCTGTCTTGGTTTCGGGTCTCGTTGTAGCAGTACACATAGAGCCGTCGGCTGGTGCGATTGCAGGCTAGCCCTTTGGGCTCGCCGCGAGGACAGCGCCCAGCGTTTTCATAGGTTCTCAGGACGGCGCCGTTGTCCGGATCGACCGCCCAGAGATTGATCTGCTGCGAGGCTCGGTTGTGGACGTAACCAAGGACCCAAAGTTTCGAGCCGTCATGGCATAGATCGCCAACGCCCGAGTTGGATGGACCGTTGAAACTAGAGACCACTTGAGCCGGGTTGTCTTTGTTGGTTCGGTGAAGCCGGGTGAGCGCGCTCCAGTTGTAGGTCCGTGAGACATCGGTTCGCCACAGTTCATCGCCAAACACCGCGACCGGAAAGCCGCCATAGCCTGCTCGCTCGTTCCAATGAATCGCCGTGCCACCGTTGCGATTGACGCGGTGCATATCCTCACGGCCAGCGTTGCCGGTGTAGTCGACCACTAAGAAGCGCTCGCCATCGCAAGCGACTGAGGTTTGGTGGTGAAGGTTGGTCGCGATCTGTCCGGTACGGCCTGGCTCCCCCACGCGCATGAAGTCGATGCGGCGGGTGCCTTGATGCGCCATCGCAAGTTGATTGCCTGTGTGATCGTAGCAGATCCCTTGCGGGTGGAAGTTTGAGTGGGTTCCAGAGAACGAGCCTCCGGCGACGTCGTGCGTAGCCACCAAGCTGATGTTGCCCTCGCCAGGAGGATAACAGTCGCCGGCGCAGTCATCGTCTTCGACGTCGTTCCCGTCATCACAGGCTTCGTAGCCTGCCTGCCCCTCTGCGACGTCCTCGCGCACCACGCCGTCGCCGCAGACCGCAGCGACGCAGCCGTTTCGGCAGCCGTCGGTGTCGACCTCGTTGGCGTCATCGCAGGCTTCATAGCCTTCATCGCCTTCGCCTAGATCCTCACGGGTGATGCCGTCGCCGCATCGCGCAGCCAAGCATTCGGTGCAGGCGTCGTTGGGGTCCTCGTTGGCGTCATCGCAAGCCTCAAAGCCTTCGTCGCCCTCGGCGAGATCCACTCGAGTGATCCCATCACCGCAGCCGGCAGCGACGCAGCCGGCGGTGCACGCATCGGTGTCCTCGAGGTTGCCGTCGTCGCAAGCCTCGAAGCCCTCATTACCCGGATCGAGGTCACGGCGAGTGACCCCGTCACCGCAGGCGGCAATTTGGCATGTGTTGAGGCAGCCGTCGGCGTTTTCGATGTTGCCATCATCGCAGCCTTCACCGTCGTTCAGGCGCCCGTTTCCGCAGCCTAAAGAGACGCAGTCGTTTGAGCATTCATCGTCGTTTGAGTCGTTGCCGTCGTCGCATTCTTCATAGCCTGGGGCGGTCGGGTGCAAGTCGCGCCGGTGCACGCCATCGCCGCAGGTCGGCAGGAGGCAACCGTTTCGGCAGGCGTCATCGTCCTCGAGGTTTCCGTCGTCGCACGCTTCATAGCCTTCGACGCCCTGCTCAAGGTCGCGTCGCTGCGTTCCGTCACCGCATCGAGCCGCCTCGCAGGTGTTCAGGCAGGCGTCAAAGTTGTCCCGGTTGCCGTCATCGCAATCTTCTTGGCCTTCATAAACGCTGCCGTCACCGCAGCCCGCCGGCCGGCATCGGTTGGTGCAGGCGTCGTTGTCGCTGGTGTTTCCGTCGTCGCAGATCTCACCGCGTTCGGGCTGGATCACACCATCTCCGCAGCCCTGAACTAGGCAGCTGTTCGAGCAGTCATCGCTGTTGTCATCGTTTCCGTCGTCGCAGGCCTCGTAGCCTTCATCGTCAGCTTCGAGGTCGTTGCGTAGCAGCCCATCGCCGCAGCGCGCCACCGCACAGCTCGCTGTGCAGCTGTCGTTGTCCTCGGTGTTTCCATCATCACAAAGTTCGGCGCCGGTAATGCCTGCCGCTAAATCATTGCGAAGGACACCGTCTCCGCATCGAGCCGTGGTGCAGGCGTTGGTGCAGGCGTCGGTGTCGACGCCGTTGCCGTCGTCGCAGTCCTCGCCGGCGCTGAGCCTGAGGTCGCCGCAGCGCCCGTCGCTGACGCTGGGTGGACCGCTGCAAGCCGATGCGAGCAACAAAAGGCAAAAACTTGAGCGTAGGATCATCATTGGGCTCCCTTTGGGAGCGCTAATGTTGGACCAACTCGCCCATTCGCGCCAGCAACTCGCCTTGTGCTTTGGCTTGAGCCACTGCTTTGGCGTAGGGGACGTTGGAAAAACTGACCATTCCGTAGAGGCTTCGGTAGCCGGGTAGGTGGTTCTCCAAGTGGACCTCAAGGGCGCGCGCTTGCAAGAAGACGTCGTCGGCTGTGGCGCTGCTCATATCGGCAAAGTGATCCAGCGCGAGCTGACGAATCGCGTGACCATCTGCGACGCGCTGAGCGCTAAATGCACGCAGCGCAGCGCCCGAGTCACCCTCATGTTCACTCAGCAGCTCATCGAGCACCCGCGCCGATTCGAACGCTGCGTTCATACCCTGACCATAAAATGGAACGACCGCATGCGCCGAGTCGCCAAGCAGCACCACCTTGTCGCCGCGGTGGTATGGGCTGCAGCGAACCGTGCACAAAGCCGACGGGGGCCGGTCAAAGAAGTCTTGCGTGAGGTTCTCGATCAAAGGGGTCGCATCGGGGAATTCGCGCTCGAAGAACGCTTGCACATCGTCCGGTGTTTTGAGGTCCTCGTAGCAGGCGTTGCCGCTGCCGTCGCGGTCAAAGCGCATGAACAAAGTGACCGTAAAGCTGCCGTCAAAGTTCGGCAGAGCGATCAGCATGAAGTCGTGTCGAGGCCAAATATGGAGCGCCTCGGCCTCCATCTGGAAGCCACCGTTTGCGTCCGGCGGGATGCATAACTCGGAGTAGCCATGGCTGATGTAATGCTGCTCGTAGTTGAACCGAGCGCTGCGCTGCATTTTACCGCGCACGGACGAGAAGACGCCGTCCGCGCCGATGGTCAATGCCGACGCTTCGTGGTGGGGCCCGTGATCGTTTTCGAAGGTCAAGGTGCCGGTCTCAAGATCGACGTCAAGGCAGCGTTCGCCAAAATGAGCCACGGCGCCGGCTTCTTCAGCTGCACCGAGCAAGCGCTCGTTGAGCAACCGGCGAGACACCGAGTGGATCGCCTGACCTTCTTGACCGTAGGCTTGATAGGACGTGGTGCCGTCTTGTGCGTGGATCAAACGACCCGGCATGGCGACCGCTTCGGCGAGCACGGTGTCGCGCATCCCCACACGATCAAGGGCGGTGAGGCCACGCATCGAGATCGCTAAGTTGATCGATCGACCGGCCGAGATGTTCGCTTTGCGAAGGTCCGGTCGCCGGTCCCAGAGATTAACCCGGTGACCGCGCTGCGCTTGATACAAAGCCATCAACGAGCCTGCTAAGCCGGCTCCGACGATTTGAACGGGATTAGGCACCTCGAGTCTCCTGTAGAATTTCAGTGAATCGCACCAACTCTTCAAATCGATTGTAGAACGGCGCGACCGCTAACCGTACACAGTCGGGCTCACGAAAGTCGCACACCACGCCCGCTTGAGTCAGCGCTTCATGCAAGACCTTAGCCTCAGCGCCGAAGCGAAGGCTTAGCTGTCCGCCTCGGTGATCGGCTTGACGCGGCGTGATGACTTGAGGTCCGCCCCCAGGTAGCTCGTCGAGCAGGGTCATCAAGAACTCGGTTTGAGCGAGCGATTTGGTCCGCAGCGCCTTCATCGTCGCTCGATCGAACTGATCCAACGACACACGATACGGCGCCATCAACATGACGGGCGCATTGGAGAGCTGCCAGGCGCCAGCTCCGGGTTGAGGAGCGAACTCATCGGGCATGGTAAAGCGCTCGCCAGGGTCAACGCCCCACCACCCGCAAAATCTCGGTAAATCAGCGGACCCTGCGTCGTGGCGATCGTGCACAAAGAGACCCGAGACCCCACCGGGTCCGCTGTTCATGTATTTGTAGCTGCACCATGCGGCGAAATCGACGCCCCAATCGTGTAGAGCCAATTCTAGGTTTCCAGCGGCGTGCGCTAGGTCAAAACCGACGGTGCAGCCTGCTGCATGACCAAGCCGCGTGATCTCTTTCATCTCAAAAGCTTGCCCGGTGTAATAGTTCACACCACCAAACAGGATCAACGCGATCTCATCACCTTGGGTCGCAATCAATTCCTCGATGTCTTCAAGGCGAAGACAGTCCTCGCCAGCCCGGGGTTGCATCTCGATCACGGCTTCTTTGGGATCAAAGCCATGAAAGCGCGTCTGGCTCGCCACGGCGTAACGATCGGAAGGAAAGGCCGACCCCTCGATGAGGATTTTGTAGCGTGTGCTCGTCGGGCGATAGAAACTGACCATCAAGAGGTGCAAGTTGGTGGTCAAGCTGTTCATCAGCGCAATCTCGCTGGGCTTGCCTCCGACGACTCTTGCCGCCGGCGCCAGCAGCGGCTCGTGGTAGCTATACCAAGGGTTCTTGCCCTTGAAGTGCCCTTCTACGCCGAGCTGTTCCCAGTCCAAAAGCTCTTGCTCAATCGCTGCTCGGACCCCTTTGGGTTGCAGCCCTAACGAGTTGCCGCACAGATAAACGACCTCGTTGCCGTCATCATGTTTGGGGACATGAAACTCGTCGCGAAACGACCGCAGAGGATCGTTGGCGTCGAGCTCGCGTGCTTGTTCCAACCGCGGGTTCACTTAGTTCTCCAGTGCAGGCAGGATCATCGGACGACAGGGGACTGCGTCGGTTAGCAGGTGGGGGACTTGAAGGTTCAATAAGTACAGGCCGTCAAGCGCATGGTTTGGAATATAGGCCATTTCGGTGAGCGTTGCGTGGTCGCCAAGTGCACCCCAGAAGCGGTGGTGGTTGGGTAGCTCGCCGCCGTCATCATGGCGATCAATACTCGGCAAATCGACGAGCAGATGGTCGAGTCCGTGGGCTGTCAGCCAGTCGATCGCCTCGAAGGTGAAGTAGGGCGCCCAGCGCTCATCGTGATTGGCCAGTTTTTTGGCCTCATGGTTGGGCAAGCTTCTAATGATCAAGGCTTCGGGTTGAGCTTCATCACCGGCGGCTTCGATGAGTGCGCGGCGAGACACCACGCGATCGCCGGGCTCAGCAAAGCTCGAATACGTCTCTCCACTTTGGTCAAAGGTCGTGATCTCAACGCTGATCACTCGTGCCGGCATCAGCGGTTGTTGAATGACCTGGGCTGGAGCGGGGCCATCGCTGCGCAGATGCTGCAAGCTCTCGGTGTGGGTCCCGTTACCGTGGGGGCAAAGAATTAGGCGGCGGCAATTGCAGCCACCTCCTTGGTCCGTATCGCCGACAAATCCGCCCTCGATGACCGGCTCTTGCTCCGCTCTGGGTAAGCCAAAGAACGTGGGTTGCTCGCCGCTAAAGTCGACCGGAAAACTCAGATCGACCGCGACTCGAGCATCTGCCCAGAAGCGACGGTTGTTCCATTCAAACGCGATGCGCATCAGCTTTTCCCGCTCAGCCCTTGCGTATGGGCGAGACTCGCTGCCGTCTCGAAATCACTGCGTTTACGTCCTAGAAACTCGAGCGCAGTGCCCGAGAGCATGCGCTCCTTTTCAAGGGTCGAGAACGCTGAGCTCTCGATCAGTTGACCGGGCTGCAGCTCGCCGAGCGGGAAGGGGTAGTCGGTCCCCAAAGCGATCCGCTCAACGCCCATTTTCTCCACGATAAAGCGAAGCGCTCCGGGGTCGTGCACCAGCGAGTCAATGTAGATCGAATTGAGCAGCTGGCTCGGTGGCGTTTGGGTGCGCGTCTGACAAAGGTCGGGGCGCACGTCAAAACCATGGTCGATGCGCCCGATGGTTGCCGGAAAGCTGCCGCCGCCGTGCGCAAAACAGATGCGGAGCTTGGGGTAGCGCTCAAGAACACCGCCCATAGCGAGCGAGCAAATTGCGAGGCTTGTCTCAGCGGGCATGCTGACCAACCAAGGCAGCCAATGCCGAGGCATACGGCCCTGACCCATCATATCCCATGGGTGAATAAAGATCGCTGCCCCGAGCTCTTCTGCGGCAGCCCAGAACGGTTCGAGCGCCTCCTCGTCGAGGTTCCAGTCGTTGATGTGGGTGCCGATCTCGACGCCGTCTAAGCCGATCGCCATGCAGCGTTCCAGCTCACGCACGGCGAGCTCGGGTGCCTGCATCGGTAAGGTCCCCAAACCGATAAAGCGCTTCGGATAACGAGCGACCACCGAGACCAGATGATCGTTGAGCATGCGCGACAGATCGAGGGTGTCTTCAGGCCGAGCCCAGTAAGAAAACATCACCGGGACGGTTGAGAGCACCTGAACGTCGACTCGGTGATGGTCGCAATCGCTCACGCGACGGTCGGGGTTCCAGCAGTCATCCTCGATCTCCCGAAAGAACTTCTCGGCGCGCATCATGCGAGCGCAGCAGGGCTTGTGGTGTTCTAAGCGAATCCACTCACCGTAGCCGTAGCGCTTGTGCAGGTCCGGCCAGGTTTCGGGCAGAATGTGGGTGTGAAGATCGATTTTCATGCGGGAATCTGATGCAAGTCACCGCATTTTGTGCAGCGATGTAGGCCGCTCGTCGCATAGAAATTTTGGATTGCGGGGACCAGGTCTTTGGCGATGTCTTGCAACGAAAAGCGCGCCTCATGAAGCTGATGGTTGCAGCTTTCACAATACCATTGAAGCGCATCGATTTCGTCTGTTTTGCGTTTGCGCTCGATGACCAGACCCACGGTTCCAGCGGGGCGCCTCGGCGAGTGCGGAATGTTTGGCGGCAGCAGCAGGATCTCGCCCTCTTTGATGGTCACATCACGAAATTCGCCGTCTTCGATCGTTTTGAGCGTGATGTCGCCCTCGAGTTGGTAAAAGAACTCCTCGCCCGCATTGACGTGATAATCGGTGCGGGTGTTGGGCCCACCGATGACCATCACGATGAAGTCTGAGTTTGGATAGACTTCGCAGTTGCCGACCGGAGGCTTAAGCTGGTCACGGTGCTCGTTGATCCAACCCATAAAGTTGATGGCTGATAGACCCATTTGCTCCCCCTATTCGCTCACGAAGAAGTGAACATCAGGCAACCCCTCAACCTGAACGCTGACACGGTCACCCGCTGCGACGTGAACGGCGGCAGTGGCAGCTCCAGCCAGTACGGTTTGACCAGCCTCAAGACCTTGGTTGCGCGCATCGAGCATCGTCGCAAGTCTCGCCAGCGATTTAGCGGGATGGTCAAGGATCGCGCTGCTCGATCCAGTGCGCTGTTCTCGTCCGCCCACGTCCATCGAGATGGTGAGGTCGCCAAGGTCCAAATCGCCAAGCGGTACGCCTTCGCTCAAAACGTAGCGGCACGCCGAGGTGTTGTCGGCGACGACGTCGATTAGGGTGAACTTGAAGTCCGTGTATCGGGAGTCGATCACTTCGATGGCTGAGTGCACGCTCGCCACCGCCGCCAAGGCTTCCTCGGGCGTCGGTTGACCGGACAGATTCGAGCCCATTGTAAAGGCGATTTCAGGCTCAACGCGGGGGTGAACCAGACCGGTTAGGCTCAAGACACCGCCGGCTGGGAGGATCATGCGGTCGGTCAGGTGACCGTAAATCGGATCGTGCACTCCCATCTGCTGCATTTTCGCAAAGCTGGTGAGCCCCATCTTCATACCCACCAAGCGTTCGTTGCGATCAAACCGTCGCTTCATACTGTACCGTTGCACGGTGTAGGCTGTGTCAAGGTCCAGATCAGCAACGCTAGCCGTCAACATGGTCAGCGTTTGACCAGACGCCGCTGCAGCGTCGACCTGTTCCGCTAGCTCCTCGATGCGCAGAGTATTCATCAGCACCCCCTAACGCCATCTTGGACACCGCAATAGCGCTTGTCGAGTGGATGCTTGAAACATCCGATTGGGATGGTTTGAGCCTGAAACTGGTCAAGAACCTCAAATCAAGGCAAAACAGCCTATCATGTGAAGGGGACGCCATGCGCTCAGTTGCTTTAGCTTCTTGTTTGATCCTGTTTGGCTGTGGTGGAGACGCCGTCGAGGATGACGGCGGCGGCGCCGCTGATGCAGGTCAGGTGGTAGTCGATTCTGGAGCTGAGACTCTTGATGCCGGATCGGTTGAAGTCGACGCAGGCTCCACGCCCGTAGAGGACGCAGGCAACCAGCCAGCCGACGCAGGCGAGGTCGCTCCAGCGGACGCTGCTCAGCCTCCTCCCCGTGACGCAGGACCTAACCCGGCGCCAGCCGACGCTGGTCAAGGTGGCGGTGGTGGTGGCTCTTCATGCATTCAAGCGATGGAGTGCGCGCTACAGTGCGCTGGCGACGAGGCGTGCAATGCGCAGTGTTTGGCTGGTGTTGCGCCGCAGCACCGGCAGGTGACTCAGGCGATGTTTGATTGCGCTGAGCGCAACAACTGCGTTGATCCGAACTGCATGATGCAGAGTTGTGGCGCTGAGGCTGAAGCCTGCGGGCGCGCAGGGGACAACGGCGGCGGCGGTAATCCGCCGGTTGGCTCTGACGGTGGTATGCCGCCTAACCCAGGTGGCGACGGTGGAGCACCGCCTAACCCCGGTGGCGGCGAAGCCTCATGCTCGGAGTTCCTGCGGTGCGCCATGGGCTGCGATCTCAATGATCAGCAGTGCAATATGAACTGCATGAACAGCGTTCGTCCAGCGAGCATGAACGTGCTGAACTCGTTGATGATGTGTATGCAGAACAGACGCTGTCAGGATTGGGACTGCGCTCGGACGTCCTGTCCGGACCAGATGCAGTCATGCATGGCGGATCGATAGGCGTCTATCGGCGGTAAGCCGAAGGGTGTTCCTTTAGAGTACGCGACGGATTGCCGACCATCGCAACCGCTGCCAGCGGATTGTCGGTGGGGCAGATGTCGCTCTCCTTTTTCGGGCAAGACCCACAGAGCATCGGTAAGCCATCAGGCCCGCGAACGGTCTCTCCACCGCAGGTTCCTTTGAGGGTTCGCTCGGACAAAATGATGCCGATGCTCATGCCCGCCATGATCAACGCGAACAGAACTAGAGCAGCTAAAATCGTGGCCATGACCGCTCTCCTCTGGGTCACGAGCTAACACGAGTTAGTCGCCAACGCTACGATGCTCTTGGTGGGAGTGGCCAAAGGGTCCGGTTTTGGGTAAGCGAAAGCCCAGTACGAGGGGGACGCTCATGGTCGACGAAAACGTGGTGGCGACTTGGTGTTTAGAACAGGGATGCGCCGACGCGAAGGTGACCTGCTTGGGAAGCCAGGCGAGCGGCAGGACCTACTACCGGGCTCGGTTTGGCGGCGAGAGTCGTGTCATTATGCACACCCCGCTTGAAGACAAACCCGCCGAGATCGGTGGAGATACTGGCGGCGACGAGCTCCCATTTCGCAGGGTCCGTAGCTGGCTTGAAGCGCAAGATATTCCGGTCCCGATAGAGTATGTTTGGGATCCTCAGGCGCGCCTGTTGATGATCGAAGATCTAGGCGATGAGACGCTCGAGGATGCGCTCGCCCATCGCACCCAAGCCGATATCTACGGCGAGGCGGTCGACCTGTTAGCCCGCTTGCATGAGCGCACTAAAGACGCTGGGCCTGATGACCTACCCGGTCTCGCCAAGCGGTTTGATGCCAAGTTCTTGCGCTGGGAGTTGGACCATTTTCGTGAGTACCTGATCGACGCAAGGCAGGGTCCCATGCCCTCAGATCAAAGGGCTGAAATAGATCCTATTTTGCAGCGACTTGCTGAGGAGGTCGCCGCCATTCCCGTCGGCTTTGTGCATCGGGATTACCAGAGTCGCAATTTGATGGCGGCGCCGCGCGGGTTGGTCGTGATCGATTTCCAAGATGCGCTGCGGGGGCCATTTTTGTACGACCTCGTGGCGCTGCTACGCGACTCATACGTCGAGGTGCCTGAGCCCTTACTGAGCGAGCTTCTTGAGCGCTATCGTCGCCAGCGATCGGATATGCCCGATGCGGGCACATTTAGGCGTTGGTTTGATCTCCAATCGCTGCAGCGAAAGCTCAAGGACTCTGGCCGTTTTGTTTACATTGACCAGGTGCGAAAGAACCCAAGTTTTCTCGAGCATATTCCTCTGAGTTTGACCTACGTTGATGAAGCCTTTGACCGTCTGCCTGAGTATGCTGATTTGCGCCGTTTGATCGCGCCTTTAGTCCCTGAGTTGAGGTCGTTTTAAGATGGATGTGATGATCCTAGCTGCCGGCTTTGGTTCTCGTTTAGAGCCGCTGACGAAGCGCTTGCCGAAGCCCTTGGTCGCCTGTGCTGGCCGCCGTTTGATCGATTGGAGTTTTGATCTGGTCGACCAGGCTGGGGCAGACCGGGTCGTCATCAACGCTCACCATCTGGGCGACGAGCTCCAGCGACGTGTCGCACACCGGCATGGTGATCGATTGCAGATTGATTGGGTCTTTGAAGACGAGATTCGCGGGACCGGTGGCGGCGTCAAAGGCGCCGCCCATTTGTTCTCGGGGACCCTTCTGGTCGCCAATGCGGACATTCTGATCGAGCTTGATGTGCGGGATATGAAAGCTGAGCATATTTACACTAAAGCGGAAGCGACCATGGCCGTTCATCCTGCGAAAACCGAAGGCTACGGCGTCGTACGGCGCGACCCCGAGGGGCGGGTTCGAGACCTGCGCGGCGGCGTGACTCGGCTTGAACATGGTCTCTCGCCATCGCCGGTTCCGGGTGAGTCCTTAGTGCCTGGCGTGAGCCCCGAAACGAAAGGAGAGCCTTACTTGTTTCGCGGGATCCATTTGCTTGAATCGAGCTTCATTGACGCCATCCCAGAGGATAACTTCAGCTGTATTGTAGGGCAAACCTACATCCCTCGTATTCACGAAGGGGCGCTCGTTCAAGGCTATGAAACCGCTGGTAAATGGGCAGATGCCGGCACCCCTGAGCGACTCTTTGCGGCGCATGAACTGTTCTGGCGGTTTGACGCCCCGGTAGTCGAGCCGGGCGCGGATATTGGCTTAAAGACGGAACTGGTTGGGCGCACACAAATTGCCGCCGGCGCACAGGTAGGCCACAGTTGCTACCTAGAGGATGTGATCGTCCAGCCCGATGCGGTGGTGACT
>Ga0315320_10003995_pt1 | contig 12069 bp, 9 predicted proteins | sample M140m21515metaG_FD_203458 | JGI IMG/M metagenome (GOLD analysis project Ga0315320, IMG submission 203458) | Ammonia-oxidizing marine archaeal communities from Monterey Bay, California, United States - M1 40m 21515 | ecosystem: Environmental > Aquatic > Marine > Coastal | place: USA: California...
TCAGGCAGCACAGGCAACTCGATCAGGCGATCTGGAATGAAAATGTCTTGCAGTTCGACTGTCGTATTCACGAAGGTCGATGTGGTGTCGTCATCATCCCCCGCGCCGTCCGTGGGACAGCCGACCAGACACAGTGCTGGTAGGAGAAACGAGAGAAACGAGAGATCGCGAAGACGAAGCATGAGGCCGTCCGTGGGCTGGGCGGATGTCGTCGAACCATCGACGGTGCTCCGCTGGATACGGCAAGTTATCAGTCGAGAGGGGGGGTGGTAAACAGGGCTGTCTGCTGCCCGATCGACTGATGAGGTTCGAGCACCGCGGGGCGGCGGGCGTTTTGGGCATCCGCGGGCAGGAGGCCGGCGCGGGGGCCTGGGGCCTGGGGACAACTCCAGCCACACGACCCCCGAGTGCGGAACACGAGCTGATCCCCCCATTCGATGGTCGATCCGGGTAAGACCCGGGCTCCGAAGACGATCTTATTCGTGGGACTGCTCTCCATTACACGATTGATCCGCGGACATTCCAAAAGAGTCAGCCCGAGTAGCCGATACTAAGGGCATGGGCTCTTTGCTCTCCACTCTCCGAGCGATCCTCACGTCCGTCTTCGGGCGAAGCGACTACTTGCACCTGCTGTCAGACGACTTCGAGCTTGATCCTGAGATGGAGGAAGCAGGGCCCGCCGCCCTTCATCGCCAGGCCCAGGCGAAGCGTGCCCCGAAACCACCCACGTCTCGCCGGCGTCGACAGCCACCACCCCCGACCCCGCTTCAAGAGACGGTCGCTCAGGGACTGGCCCGAGACACGTACGGAACCATCAGCAGCCTGGAACTTCCGGACGCCGGGGATTTCGACTGGAGCGCGGACTTCAGCGTCGCCGAGGATCAGATGGAGGCGCCGTCCCCCGTTCCGAGGGAGACCGTGCTCCGTCTTGTTCATCGAGCCCGTCCGGAACCGGTCGCAAACAACGAGCTTCTCGCGGGGAGAGTCGAGTCCACGGGGGCATATCCCCCGAGCCATGGTGGAGCCCTTGCCCTAGCCACATCTCCCATACCGGAGCAAGTGGAAGCTGTTCGCGTCTCCACTCTCTTCGGCCCTCCACCCTCTTCGCTCTGGGATGAGCAGGAGATCAAAATGGAGATCCTTGAGCAGCTCGATGCGGAGCGTGAAGTTCCTCCCGAAGGGGTCGAACTCCGGGACTGGCGAGTCGTCCTGGACCGGCTCGCCCGCGCACTCGGAAACCTCTCGAACGAGCTCCCTCCCCTCCCCTCATCCGCCGCGAGCCTGCTCCGAGGCAGCGGGAGAGGTCCTACGGACGAAGAGGTGATCGACGCCATCAAGGGAGACCCCGCTCTCGCCGCTCGTATGGTGAAGGCTGCCAACTCTCCGTTCTATATGGCCGCACGCCCTGCCTCTTCCCTGCCAGGAGCCATCGTTCGCATGGGCCTCCAGGAGGCCCGGAAGCTGGCGATGGCTGCTGCGTTCGAAGAGACCTTCGAGTTGCCCGACGACACCGGACTCCTCGCTGAGATGCGACGGCATGCTCTCGCCACCGCCATCGCCGGCGAAATTTTCGGGCGCTCCGCGCGTGAGGTCGACAGCGGAGATGCTTTCCTCGCCGGCCTTCTCCATGACGCAGGGGCTCTTCTAGTCCACCGTATGCTCCGAGATCAGGACGACGGCTCGGTGATCGTGAATCCACTCGCGGCGCGGGCCCTGGCGCTGCGTACCCACCAGCGAGTCGGTGGCCTGCTGTTCGGAGAATGGGACCTTGAGGCAGGAGTCGCGGCGACCATCGCGTGGCACCACACGCCGGACCTCGTCGAGGACCGATTCGCGGCGCTGACCCAGGTCGTACACACCGCGGATCACCTCGCAGACATCGCCCTGGCCCATGCCGATACAGAGGCTTGGCAGGCGGCGAGGACCCCCTACGCAGAACGCGATGATCTCGCTGCGCGGCGTCAGGCGATGCGGGCCGATGGGATCGACGAGCTCGACATCACGAGTCTCTTGCCCCTCGTTCCCCCGACGTTCGGGGAAGAGCGTCTCCGGGGTGTGATTAGAGGCGTCCTCCTTCGTCTTGAGACATACCCCGTCTGAGCCACCCAGCTCCCTCTGAAGAAAGAGTGGACTCCCCCTCTTTGCTGGCTTGAATGGCCCCGCTCGGGTAATCCTCGACCCCATGCCGGTCGTCCCTCGCGTTCGAGACACTCTTCAAGTCATGCCTGTGCCCGGTGTGTCTGGCCAACACGTGGTCTGTGATCGCCACGGTGTAGAGCTTTTCCACCTCACCGCCGACGGCGTCTTCATCCTCTCGCAACTCGATGGCCTGACTCCCGCCGATGAGATTTTGCTTCGCTTTGAAGAGCGTTTCGACCGAGAGATGGAGAAGGAAGAACTCGCTGCCTTTCTCGACGGGCTCGCAGACGCAGGCTGCTTCCTCGAAGTCCCCCGAGCGGTGGGGGCGCTGGTCTACCTCGCGGAGCAAGGAATCGATTGGCGGGGCGCGGTCATGGATCGCCGGAGCACCGACGATCCGCCCCCACAAGACCGCCGGGCGGGGGTCGTCCGACGGGAAGATGAGTCCGTGGTCACGCAGTGGTGGGACCACGCCGTCTTTCACCTCAACGAGGGCAATCTCGAGCACGCGCTGTCCGTCCTGATTCGAATGAGTGACGCGACCTCCTACGATCTGCGCCTCCGGGAAATCGTGCGCCATATCCAATTCGTGGTGGAAGCGGAGAAGGTCCCCCACCTCACCGCAGACAGACGTGATGTCAGTTGGGAGGTCTTTGACGCTGCCCTCGCCGACATGCTCCGCAGCGGCGTCTGCCCGCGATGCAGCACCCCCTTTAAGGTGGAACTTGGTTCCCAGAACCGTTGCAGCACCTGTGGGGCCTCGTTCTCCGCTTGGATTCTGGCCAACGCGCCCGCGGGCCGACGATTGGGAGACGGGTCATCCCCACCGGAGGCCGAAGCTTGAACGGCGTCGACCCGCTCGCATCGCTCACCCACGACGAACGCTCTTTCCTCGATAGTCTCGGCTTCGACGCGACGGATTTCAGCCAACTCGTGACGGGCCACCTCTCGGAATCTCTCCCTCCGAACCGTCTGAGCGGGATCGTGGAGCCCCCCGCGCCGATCCCAGCGGTGGCTCCCCCCGGCTCCTGGCAGGGGGACGCTCTCATCGACGCTGGACGCCAAGCACTCCACGCCGGAAAGGCCGGCCTTCTCCTACTCAATGGAGGGATGGCCACCCGGTTCGGGGGCCGGGTGAAAGGCATCGTCGATGCCTTGCCTGAGCGGAGCTTCCTGGGGCTGCAGGCGGAGCGGATGGCAGCACTCCAGGCGGAAACAGGGCAACCGCTGCCCATGCTCCTCATGAACTCCTATGCGACAGACGGTGCGACTCAGCAGCACTTGACCGCGAACGGGGGCTTCGGCCTCGCTGATGGCTCCATGCGCAGCTTCGTACAGAGCGCTGCACCGCGCATTCGGCCTGACGGCTCCCTGTATCGAGACCAATCAGGCGCAGCTTCGTTCTATGGACCCGGGCATGGAGATCTCCTCCCTTCACTGAGACGCTCCGGCGAGCTCGCCCGCTTGAAGAGCGCGGGCGTCGAAGTCTTGCTTATGGCCAACGTGGACAACCTCGGCGCTGCCCTCGACCCTGCTCTACTCGGTGCGTTCCTCGCGAGCGGCGCAGAGATGATGGTCGAGGCCGCTCCGAAACTCCCCGGCGATGTCGGTGGAGCCCCCGCGCGGGTGGATGGACGCACGCAGATCGTCGAAGGGTTCGCCTTCCCTGAGGACTTTGACCATTCGACCGTGCCTGTCTTCAACACGAACACACTCTGGTTTCGGGTCGACGCGCTCGACCGAGACTTTCCGCTGCGCTGGTACCGGGTCTTGAAGTCCGCCTCCGGCGAGGATGTAGTGCAGTTTGAGCGACTCGTGGGTCAAGCGTCCTGGTTCCTCCGTACGGAGTACGTGACCGTTCCGAGGGCACGGTTCCTACCAGTCAAGACGCCAGCCGATCTCGACGCGGTGCGCCCACGCTTGCGGGAGTTGTTTGGCGTCGGCCTCGAAGTCCTATGAGTCGCTCCGCTATGGGGTTCCTGGAGGCCGCTACTTCGACCCACCAATGAGTAGGTAGAGCGCGCTCGCTGCACGAACGGCGACGTGCGGATCCTCATCAGCGAGCAATCCGAACATCTGCTCGGTGCGCCCCGGGTCGCAGGTAGCTATCGCAGCGTCGACGGCCAGCTCCCGGGTGGTCGGAACTGGCGAGTCCATCCCGAGCTTGGTCGCAGCATCCCATCCGGTGCGCCCTGTATCACGCAGCGCAATGAGCACGAGCTCCGTGGCGCGATCATCTCCGTTCGCGAGCAAGGCGCCCACGGGGTTCCCGAGGGAGTTCGCCCCTCGAATGACGGCCGACGCTGCGGCCGATGCCCGAGTCGACGGGTCCTGACTCTCCATCGCTCTACCCAACGCGGCCTCCACAGAGTCGTTTGAGGAAGCATTCGGGAGACCGAGCGCTCTCGCGCTCGCCTCCGCTACCACGGCATCCGAGTCGGACAAGGTGACATCGGCCCAGGCACCGGCGTCTGGCGCCGCAGAGCGGACAAAGACTGGCCCCCAGTGCCTCCGAACCTCTACGTCCAACCCGCTCCAGGTGGCGATCAGGTCTGGAGCATTCTTCCAACCGGGTACGAGCGCCCCAGCGACCACGGCTGCGAGGCGAACCGCGGGGTCTTCATTCGACGCGGCGCGGTCGAGCAGGGCCACTCGCGCCTTGTCTACGCCGCCCTGAGACATCAACGCCCCAATCGCGAGCACGCGGACAGGCTCTACCGAAGTCTCCGCCCAGCTGGAGAGAGTCTCTTCACTCCAAGCGGCGGGTCCGCCTCCCTGAGGCCCGAGAAGCGCCGCGGCGAGTGCGCGGTCGAGGTCTCCCGCCCCGAGTAGCCCGCTGACTAACCTGCCGGTGAAAGCTTCGATCCCGTCTCCAGCAGGCAGCCCCTGAGCGCCAAGCAGCGCAGCTTCCCGCAGCGCGACTTCCCCAGCCCCAGATCCGGTGACCAGTAGGTCCAGGGCCTCCTTGCTCTGGCTGACCGTAAGGCCCCCCGTCCGGAGGTGACGTGCAGCAGCCCCCACGAGACGCACCGCCAGTTCGGGCGTCGCGCGCTCAGCAAACTTGTAGACGATGGGCCAGGTCTCACTGGGCGTGAGCTGTCCGGGAAGGGCCTCCACGACAGCCGCGATCTCGTCTGCTCCTACTGAGACTTTGCTCATGGAGCCCTCACCGAGGTGCTTCGGCTCCACGAGATCAGCAAAGAATGCGGGGTCTGCCACACCCTTGGGCGCACATCGCGCGAGCGCCCGATAGTCCGAGAGAAGCCATCGGCCTCCTCCCCCCAGAACGACCTCCCGCAAAACCTCCGGCTCGTGCCGGGAGAGAGCTTCATTGAGGGCTACGTACTCAAGAGCTGCCTCACCACGGGCCCCCTGCTCCAGACGGATCAACACGCGATAACGCCAGCCATTCAAGCTCTTGTTGTGACGCGACAGGTAGGTATCGAGATAACGGAGGGCTCCCTCGTACTGCTGGCGGTCCATCATCCCCTCCACCTTGAGCGCCATGCGCTGCTCGGCCGTCATACAGCCAGCGAGAACGAGGGCGCCCAGCACGAGCGCAGAGGAGAGCGAGAGTCGAGCGGTCATGGGCGGGCCCTTTACGGAGCGGTGAGACAGCAGGCATCGTGGTGTCATGGATATGTGGTCGGACGAAGAACCCTCGCACACCCCAGCACCCACGACCAACCCGCGTGTGGCGTCGATCTTGATGATGTGGGTGCTCGCGGCCCTCGTGGGCTGCCCTGCAGCACCTGGCGACGATGATGACTCCGCCCCAGTCCCCACAGATGACGATGACAGCACTCCGACCCCAGACCCACTCGCCGACGTTCTCGGAGTCGTCAACCTGACCGACGTCCGCCAGCCCGAAGGCACCGACTATGTCGATCTCGCAGCTGCCTTCGGCGACTTCGCCGCCATTGATACGGAACTCATCTCTCCGACCGCTTACATCTCGACGTGGGGGTCGGACGCCCCCCTTTGGCGACTGGATCTGGGGTCATGGCCCCTCCCTGCCCTTGGCTCGGAGACCGTCCTCGATTTGTACGACTATGTCCCCTGGCTGCCAGATGAGCAGGTGTGGTGGGACGCCGGTGATCGCATCGCCGTGGGTCCGTATTTGAGCAGGCGCTTCCAGGATGAGAACGTCTTGGGCTACCAGGTAGACGACCCGCTCAGCCCCGGAGGAGCTGGTTGGACCGCCGGCGGATCGGTGACCCTGGCTACCTCTGGCGGCGAGCACATCGTGGACTGGTCCTCAGAACCAGAGGGGAACCTTCCTGAGGACATGGAGCTGCTCTTTCCCCTCCCAGGAAGTGAAGTAGAGACCCCCTCGGCGCAGCAGTTCAAAGTCGAATGGACCCCGCGCGACGATGGGGCGACCGTAGCCCTGGTCCTGCTTCAAGGGTTGGGAGTGAGCTACATCGCCAACGTCGAAGACGATGGAGAGCACACGATCCCAGCCAGCGTGTTGCACGATGACCTTGGGTCCGGCGTGGTCGAACTGATCATGTCCCGCATGGTCGAGAGCATCATTGAACACCCCCAGGGCGACATCGTGTTGCGAGCGAGGAGCGAGGAGCGCGCGGAGCTGATCCTGCTCGAAGACCTCGTCTTGAGCCCCTCCTTCGGCTCCGCGGGACAGACAGTCCAGATCGACGCTCGCTGGTTCACCGGAAGCATCGATGGCGAGACCATTTTCGACTTCGGCGAGGGGCTCACAGTGGACGCCGTCAGCCCCGACAGCACCGATCCCCAGCGCGCCACGATCACGGTGTCCATCGACTCCGACGCCGTCTTGGGCAACCGCATTGTGTTCGCGAGCAACGGAGGGGAGTTCATCGAAGCGATGGATGCCTTCACGGTGCTGAACCTTGACCCTGCGGACGACTGTGCGGCCGCAGACCTTCAGGGGCCTCTTTCCGTCGGGACGTACATCTCCACCACCGATGGGCTCAACAACTCGCTCTCTTCTGGCTACGCCTGCTTCGACTGGTCACTGAACGGGTCCGATGCGACCTATCCGGTCTTCATGACCGAGGGTGTGACCATGCGCATCGCAGCCACCATGCCAGATCCTGGTGACTCAGCCCTCGCTCTGCTGTCCACCTGCGGCGTCCCCGAGTCGGCCGTCGCCTGTTCGGATTCCGTATTCGAAGGGGAGACCGAAGAGATCCTCTTCACCCCGGAGACGACGGGGGTCTACTACGTCGCCGTTGACGGATACTTCCTCAACGGCTTCGGGAGCCCCTCCTCTCCCTTTGAGCTCACCATCGAAGAGATCATTCCGCCAAGTCCGATCATCCCCGCGTGGATCGTCCCGGGCCAGACGTCGGTACTTGAGATCGCCGGAGAGAGTCCCTGGGATAGCGGGATTGCGCCCAGCGACATCAACCTAGGCTCAGGGGTCAACGCGACGAACGCGGCGTCGAATGGCTCGACCCTCACGGTCTCGGCCAGCGCGGAGACTGCTGCTGTCACCGGGCCTCGCTCCGTAACCGTCACAAATGGGGCGGAGGGAGACGTCGTGATGGACTCCGCGCTGTTCGTCACGGAGCTCCCTGGAAACGACTCGTGCGGCGCCGCAGATGCATGGGGTGTGAGCACGCTGTCGGGCCTCGAGCAGGTTGGATGGTCCGCGAACGGCACCAACACGCTGGACGAGACCGGCTGCTTCAACTGGACATCGCCGGGGGATGAAGTCGTGCATGCGCTGGACCTCGTCGCCGGACAAACCCTGAATGCCAGCGTAGTGAGCGCCCAGGACACACAGCTCTACATCGTCACGGACTGCGCGGATGTGGCCAACACATGCATCAGCGAGGCGAGCGCGGACGATGCATACCAGGGGGAGGAGGAGTTCATCTTCGACTGGGTCGTGCCAGCCGATGGCCGCTACTACCTCGTTGTGGACTTGTACGTGGACGCGATCACCCCGTTCTGGGAGTACGTGATCACCGTGGACATCCAGTAAATAAGGGCAGGGCCCTCGTCACCTCAGCTGCAGGCCAACCGATCGCGCACGATGGCGAGACGATGGTCTTCCGACACAGGCATGGGGTACATGCCATCGAAGCAGGCCGCACAGCGCTGGCCAGGAAAGACCTCGTTAAGACCCTCGACTGAGAGGAACGTCAACGAGTCAACCCCCAACTCCTTGGCCCACCTCTCTTCCATAGCGCGTTGGTCCTCCGATGAGAGCCCGCCTATCCGCGGAGACTGTCCGATGTACTGCGGAGCCGCGAGTTCATCCTCGGTGCTCATATCGATCCCGTAGAAACACGGGTTCAACACCGGCGGAGCGTGGATCGCGAAGTGCACTTCCTTGGGGCCCTGGGCCCATACGAGGTCCAGCAGACGGCGGATCGTGCTTCCCCGGACGATGGAGTCGTCAATGACGACGACACGCTGCCCCTCGAACTCGCTGCGGATCAGGTTCAGCTTCAGCCGAAGCGCCGTTTCCCGACCCTCTTGGCTTCCCATGATGAAGGTACGCCCGGAGTATCGGTTCTTGATGAAGCCTTCTCTACACGGGAGACCCAGCTCCTCAGCGAAGGCGATCGCCGCCGGACGCGAGGTATCGGGGACTGGGATCACTCGGTCCGCCGAGAGACCGCGAGACGCAAAATCCGCAGCGAGCCGGCGACCAAGGGACAGACGCCGCTCGTAGACCGTCTCTCCGTTTTGGACTGAATCTGGGCGGGAAAAGTAGATAGCCTCGAAGACACAAGGGGTCGACGTGCGCTGCTCCAACATGCGTCGGACCGGCTCTTTGCCGGCGCGGAAGAAGCCGACCTCGCCCGCCTCCAGCTCTCCGACCAGAGTGAAGTCAAGTGCGTCGAGGGACACGGACTCGCTTGTGACGCACCAGGCATCACCCCTACGGCCCATCACAAGCGGACGGATCCCATGGGGGTCACGGAACGCGACCAATGTCGGTTCCCCGTCGACCTCCATCACGAACACGACGGAGTATGCGCCGTGCACCATCCGCACCGTATCTCTCAGCGCAGCTGCGACGTCATCTGCCGTGTGGTTCACCCGACGCCGGTTCATCACTTCGTCCGAGAAGATGCAAAGGATGGGCTCGACGTCGCAACGAGAGACGAGGTGGATCGAGCGCGACGACAGCGAGCGTTCCAGTTCCTCGTAGTTCGTCACGTTTCCGTTGTGCGCCATGATCACGCCTGGACGGCGTTCGAAGAACGGCTGGGTGTCGGCCAGGACCCCCTTGCCGGCCGTCGGGTACCGCACGTGACCTAGACCTGCGGTCCCGTACAAGCGTTCGACTGCGGGACGGTCGAACACATCCCGCACCAGACCCAGTCCCCGGTGCCCTGGAAAATGAGCCCCGTCATAGGTGAAAATCCCACAGGAATCCTGGCCACGATGCTGAAGGGCCTGAAGGCCTGTCGACAGCTGTCCCGCGACGCGATCCTGGTCCACGATGCCGATGAATCCGCACATGGCAGACTTATAGACGAACGACGAGTCCGGGGAGCAGGTTTGATGCAGAGCGACCAACCCAGACACGCGAGAGCCCTGGTGCTCATGGTGAAAGTGCCTTATCCAGGCACTTGCAAGACACGACTCAGCCCCCCTCTCACTCCTCGCGAAGCATCTAGCCTCTATGGATGCTTCCTTAAGGACCTCGCGAGAGAGTTACCCGAGTGGAAACTTGACGCCGACCTTGTCGTAGCCTGGGCAGATGACGATCGCCGCGCAGGCTCTCTCCCGGAGAGCGCTAGTGACGAGCTCCCCGAGCCCCTCGATCTGCTCTTTGGAGAGCATTTCATTCCACTTCGTCAGCGAGGAGTCAGCCTCACGGCCCGCATGGAGTCGGTCTTCGAGACACTGACCGCTCGTGGATACGCCAGCGTCGTGATGCGGAACAGTGACTCTCCCCACTTGCCCCAAACCACCGTCCAGAACGCATTCGTCGCGTTGGAGCGAGAGCCTCAAGCCGTCGTGCTCGGACCTGATCTCGATGGTGGCTATTACCTCGTTGGAATCGGAGAGGGCGGACCCCACATTTTCCCATCTGTCATGAGCACAGCGACCGTGCTGGAACAAACCATCGACCTGGCCACCAAAGCGGGACGGCCCGTGGTCACCCTCAGCTCTCAACTGGATATCGATACCCCCGAAGACCTCATCACCTTCTGGCTCGAGTTCGGTAGCCGAGCCGATGTACGCCAATGGGCAACCTGGAGAGAGCTTGAAGGGCACCCCGCCTGGGGGCGACTCACCGAAGATGACCCGGGCTAGAGAGCGAGCGGAATCGTCAGATCAAACTCGTCGGCAGCGGGGCAGAACGTCGAATCGAAGGAACCAGTGACCCCCTCGTCTCCCTGGCCTTCCATTTCGAGTGTGATGGTGCCGGAGATCGCATCATCCTCAACGTACCGATCAATCGCTACCTCTCCGCCGGTCGCCACGAACTGGGCTGGCACGTAGTCCGTGCCCCCAAAGACCTCAGCACATCGCTCCAGAGTCGGGGCCTCATGCCAGGCAAAGCTCGCATCAAACCAGGGGCTTTCAGGGGCTTGTGCTCCGTCCTCGTCGAGGTACGCATAGCTTCCGTCCGGGGTGCTGCCTTCCTCACGGGGCTGCGCCGCGAGCCGGATTTGGTTCATCCAAAACGGCTGCCCGCCAGAAAAGGCGCTCCAGCGGTCCGCCCATTCCGCGCAAAAATCATTCGGGTCCTGACCATCGTCCAGTTGACTCACCAGCGCTCGCATATCCGACTGGAGTTGCGGCCAGACAGAACATGCATCGGGCACGGGCATCAACCACAAGATGATCGGGTGGGTGGGCAGACTCGTGCCAGCGTCGGTCCCTCGGAACTCAAAGTGCACGGCGTCCACGACATCGAATGAGTGACCATCGATCTCTCCGGTAAGCGTGTTGGGCGCACAGCCGACGAGCCAGAAGGCCAAAACGGAAACAAATGTGAAGCAAAGAACGCGCACGAGTCCTCCATGCCCTCGACGGGTAAATCTCCGATGGCTACCGTAAGCCACAGAAGAGAGACCGTACCTCTCTCCGAAGACTGACGGCAGTTCAGAGCGCAGAGAGGGCAGGACCATGGGCAACCCCAAGCATCCATCATCAGCCCCCTGGGAACAGTCCTCTCCGGGCCGCTTTCGGCCGGAGGCGCCCTCAAAGAGGCGTGCCGGGACCAAATCGACAGCGACGCCGTCCCCCCCTGTAGGCGGACACTCTCCGACGTCAAGAAACCGCCCCCCAGACCGGGCTCATCGACCGCAACACAGACAAGACGAGCCATCTCCCGTCCCGCACCGGGGCAAGCTCTCGATGGATTCGGACGCTGCGCCGCGGTCGTATACGGAGGCGGACTCACAGTCATTCTGGTCTCTTCCCGAAGTGGCTCCTGTAGCCGCCCCGCCGATTTCGGCGGAGACCGACGCCCCCGAACTGTCCGGTCCAGCGGAAGAGTTCGACAACGCGACCGGATGGAGCTTCCCTGCCGTTCCGATCCCCGAAGATGAGGAGCTGCAGCCCTCTCTGAGCCTCACTGATGAGGAGCGCGCCCTTCCTGTGCTCCCGAGCGAGGCTGAGCTCTTTTCGGGGACGGGTCCCGAGCTGCGACCTGTCTCGGTCCCAAGCGCCATGGTCCCGGGCGTCACCTCACCCGATGGGGTGGCCGGAGGGCCATCTCTCCCTCCCCCTGGGCCAAAAAGAGCACAAGCAACCGTTCAAGCCAGACCATCAGGCCCGGGGAGCGTCGAAGACCTCTTGAGCCAGGGCCGAGAATTACTCGCCGGCGGTGAGCTCGCACAAGCTCTCAAGCTCTTGCGCCACGCGAAGAGAGTCGCTCCCAACCACCGGCCAATCAGCACCTGGCTCGACTTCGCAGAGCGCCGTGTGCTGCGTGATCATCTGCCCAACGAGACGCCGGACTCCGTC
>Ga0315320_10003997_pt1 | contig 12066 bp, 13 predicted proteins | sample M140m21515metaG_FD_203458 | JGI IMG/M metagenome (GOLD analysis project Ga0315320, IMG submission 203458) | Ammonia-oxidizing marine archaeal communities from Monterey Bay, California, United States - M1 40m 21515 | ecosystem: Environmental > Aquatic > Marine > Coastal | place: USA: California...
TATTGCTACATCTGGACCCAAAATATCATGAAGAGCTTTATTATAAGAATTACAAATATTTTTTTTAAAATTTTTATTAGAGGTTAAAAATTTTATAAGTTTAATTCTATAATTATTTAGTTTTATCTTATTTATTTTTAATTTATGAAAATTATCATAAAAATTATCTATAGATATTTTTTTTAATGATAGTTCCTTGCATGAAAAAGCATATATTGCTTTTTTTATATCAACTAATTTTGAAATTTTATCTGCCTCAACAATAGTATAAGAATGATCTATAAAATTTTTCATTGTGTCATTCATTTTTCACCACCATCTATCTTAATCAATTCACCCAATAAATAATTGTTATGTTTACTCAATAAAAATTCAAGCACTGGAATTATAGAATTAGGCGTTCCTATTTCCTTAACATTTAAATATTTTTTTATAAAAGATTTTTTATTTATTTTATTTTTTTTTATTAAATTATATAAATTATTTTTATAAGCAATAATAGCACCAGGCAGAATTCCATTTAACAAAATGTTTGATTTACTGACTTTTTTCGACATTTGCCTTATGTATGAATTCAAATAAGTTTTTGAACATATATATGGAATTTTACCATCATGATTTACGGTAGCTGCAGAGGAAATATGCACGATCCTTCCAAATTTTTTTGATTTCATTTTTTTTAAAAAAAATTCGTTTAATAAGATGGGAATTGCTGCATTCAAAAGCCAAACGTCTGTTGTCTCTTTTAAATTATAGTGGCTATCTACTCCTAGAGAACCTCCTAAACAATGAACAATTAAATCGCAATTTATATTTCTTATTTTATTAGTTAATCTTTTCAACTCTTCATTTTTTAAAACATCATACTCATAAACAGTTAAATTTTTTATATTTTTAAATTTATTTTTTCTTCCTAGTACATATACTTTTGATTTTTTTCTTAAGAAAAATTTCGTTATTTCATAGCCTATTCCATTTGTTCCGCCAGAAATAAAAATCTTTTTATTCTTAAACTCAGAATTCATAAGTTAAAATTATTTTTTGGTTGATAAATTGTTAACCAATACGTAAAACTCCTTGTAAAATTAACAATATCAAATATCTAAAATTATGAAAGCAATAATCATAGGATCAAATTCTTTTTATGGCTCTCATTTTGCTAAACTGCTACTTAATTATAAATTTAATGTAGTTGGTATCAGTAGATCAAAAATTAAAAAAAATCATTTTTTACCATTTGATAAAAATACAAAAAATTTTAAATTTTTAAAAATGGATTTAAATAAAAATTTATCAAAAATTTATAGCTTTATTAAAAAATATAGACCTAATTATATAATTAATTTTTCCAGTCAAAGCATGGTAAGTGAAAGTTGGAAAAAACCTCAAGACTGGTTTTTAACAAACTCATACTCTGTCCCATCTTTATATGGCATGTTAAACAATTTAAAATTTAAATTTAGATTAGTTCATATATCAACACCTGAAATATATGGCAGTACAAAAGGTGTAATATCAGAAGATGAAAAATTTAACCCTACTACACCATATGCGATATCGAGAGTTAATGCTGATTTTTTTCTAAAATCTTTAAATAAAGAATTTAAATTTGACTTTGTTGGTACAAGAGCTGCTAATATTTACGGTGAATATCAAGATCTATATAGAATAATTCCCAGAACAATTTATTCAATAATAAATAATAAGAAATTATTTTTACACGGAGGCGGAGCATCAATTAGATCTTTTATTCATATAGATGATGTTTGTGAGGCTACATATAAAATTATGAAAAATAAAAACAACTCAGGTGAATTTTATCATATATCGACAAAAAATTATATTAGTATTAAAGAATTAGTAAAACTAATTTGCAAAATTTATAATTACAATTATCATAATTTAGTTACAAACTCTAAAGATAGAATTGGAAAAGATAAGTTTTATAAATTAGACACCAAGAAGACTCAAAAATTGGGTTGGAATTCTAAAATTTCATTATATGAGGGAATTAAAAAAACTGGAGACTGGCTTATTAAAAATAAAAATAAATTTACAAAAAGTGAATTAAACTATTTACATAAAAAATGAAAATATTGATTACAGGTGCTAGTGGCTATGTTGGTAGCGTTCTTACAGATTATTTGTTAACTAAAAAATTTAAAATTATTGCTTTAGATACTCAATGGTTTGGCGTCAATCTAAAGAAAAATAAAAATTTAAAGATAATTAAAAAAGATTATAGAGATATAAAAAATAGTGATTTAAAAAATGTTACTTCAATTATACATCTAGCTAATATCGCTAACGATCCAGGTGTTGAACTAAATCCACAGTTGTCATGGAACATTAATGTATTAGGAACTATGAAGTTGCTTGAGCTATGTAAAAAAAATAGAATTAAGCAATTTATTTATGCAAGTTCTGGTAGTGTTTACGGAATAAAAAAAGAAAAAAAAGTTACTGAAGAATTATCTTTGCTGCCAATATCACTATATAATAAAACAAAAATGATAGCTGAAAGAGTTTTATTGAGTTATTCAAAAGATATGAGCATCCATATTGTTAGACCAGCTACAGTTTGCGGTTATTCTAAAAGATTAAGATTGGATGTAAGTGTAAATATGCTTACGTACCAAGCGCTTAAATTTAAAAAAATTACAGTTTTGGGAGGAAAACAGATAAGACCTAATTTACATATCCAGGATATGGTGAGAATTTATTTCCACTTTTTAAAAAATAAAAAACTACCCAGTGGTTGCTACAATGCAGGTTTTGAAAACATTTCAATAATTAATTTAGCTAAGAAAATTCAGGAAAAAATCAAATGTAAAATAAAAATTAAGAAAAGTAATGATCCAAGATCGTATAGATTAAATTCTGATAAGTTATTAAAAACAGGATTTAAACAACAATATTTTGTAGAGGATGGAATAAATGAGATAAAAGAAAAATTGCAATTAAATAAAGTAAGCAAAAATAATTTTACTGTAAAAAGAATGAAAGAGCTTAATCTAGATGGTTAAATGCATAGATTAAATAATATTTCAAAAAAAATTAGAAAAAAAATAATTTATCTAAGCTATAAAGCAAAAACTGCTCATCTGGCCTCATCTTTGTCATGTGTTGATTTAATGGTTACTATTTATGAGGATTTTTTGAAGTTTAATAAAAAAAAAATATCTAAAAATATTTTTATATTAAGTAAAGGACATGCAGCTATGGCTCTTTATAGCATTTTAAATTATAAAAAAATTATTTCTAACACTGTTTTTGAAAGCTACTCTAAAGTAGGATCAATTTTGGAGGAACACCCCACACATAATATCCCAAGTGTTAGCGTTGCAACTGGTTCTTTAGGTCATGGTTTATCAGTCGGATGTGGTATGGCTTTATCATTTAAATTGAAAAGATTAAAAAAAAAAATTTATGTTTTGTTAAGTGATGGTGAATGTAATGAAGGTTCTGTTTGGGAGGCATTTCTTTTTGCTGCTGCTAATAAACTAAATAACTTGGTGGTAATAATTGATTATAACAAATGGCAAGCTACAGGTAGAACTGACAAAATACTCAAGTTAGGTAATTTAAAAAAAAAATTAGAGTCTTTTGGATTTGCCGCGCACGAAATAGATGGTCATAATTTTGCACAAATAAAAAAAAATTTAAAAAAAACATCTAAAAGTAAACCATTGGCTGTCATTGCTAATACGGTGAAAGGCAAAGGTGTTTCATTTATGGAAGATGATAATAATTGGCATTATAGATCACCAGATAAAAAAGATTACCTGAGAGCAATTAAAGAAATAGATAACTTGAAATGAGAAATTCTTTTGCAAAATCAATAACTAGTTTAAGTAAAAAAAATAAAAAAATAATTTTATTAGCTGGAGATATTGGAAATAAACTTTTTGATAATTTTAAGAAAATAAATAAAGATAGATTTTTTAATTGTGGTGTTGCAGAAGCAAATATGACTGGTATAGCTGCTGGACTTGCAAAAGAAGGTTTTAGACCCATCACCTACACTATAACTCCGTTCAACACACTTAGGTGCTTAGAGCAAATAAAAATAGATATTTGTTATCCAAACTTACCGGTTGTCATTGTTGGAACTGGCGCAGGTTTATCTTACTCAGCTCTTGGAGCAACTCATCATTCGCTTGATGATATAGCAATAATGAGGGCTTTACCTAACATAAATGTAGTTTGCCCCTCAGACCCAGTTGAAGTTAAACATGCTATTAAAGAAGCTCTTAAAATTAAAGGTCCAACATATATAAGAATTGGTAAAAAAGGTGAGCCAACAGTCAATAGCGAGAATATTAAATTTAAAATTGGAAAAATTCATAAAATTAAATCTGGAAAAGATATTAGTATTTTAAGTGTGGGCAACATAATGAGAGTTTCCATAGAATGTCACAAAATTTTAAAAGAAAATAATATCTCTACTGAATTAGTTAGTTTGCACACAATCAAACCTTTGGATAAAAACTATTTAAGAAATGTTTTTAAAAAAAAATTAGTTATTTGTATAGAAGAGCATAGTATTGTTGGTGGTGCTGGTAGTGCAATTTTAGAATTTTGTAATTCAAACTCAATTGACTCTAGTAAATTAATGATTTTTAGTGCACCTGACAAATTTTTGAGCAAAACAGGATCTCAGGAACAAGCAAGAAAAAAAATAGGGCTAAAATCTCAAAATATTGTAAAAAAAATAAAATATAAAATAAAGAAACTAAATGCTAATAAAAATTGGAATAGATTTTGATAATACAATTGTTAATTATGAAGATTCATTCCATGAAGAAGCAGTAAAGAGAAAAATTTTTACAAAAAATCAAAGAAAAAAAAATTCTAAAGAAATTCTTAAAAATAAATTAATTTCGAAAAATAAAGAAGAAGAATGGACTACTATACAAGGTATCGTTTATGGTAAAAAGATGCTTAGAGCAAAACCATACAAAAACTCTATTAATTTTATAAATAAATTTTGTGATAAAAAAAATTTTGAACTTTTTATAGTCAGTCATAAAACATTACATCCAATTATTGGAGAAAAAATAAATCTTCATAAAATATCAAAAAATTGGATTAAAAAAAAAAAAATTTTTAAAAATAAAAAAATTGGATGGATTAAAAAACATGTATTTTTTCTTAAAACAAAAGAAGAAAAAATTAAAAAAATAGTTCAATTAAAATGTGATTATTTCATTGATGATCTTGAAGAAATATTAAAAAAACTTCCAAAAAAAATAAAAAAAATTCATTTTGATCCTTATAAAAAAAGTAAGAAACCAAGCTTAAAATCTTGGGGTAGTTTAATCGAAGTAATGAAAAATAATGATAAATAAACAATTTACAAGAATTAAATTAGGTCGAAATAATTTTGTCTATACATTCAAAGAAAAAAATAAATTAAAAATATATAAAATATTTAGGAATAAAAATAGGTTCGATCGTGAAATAAACTTTTTAGAATATTTAAAAAATAAAAATATTAATAATGTTCCAAAAATAGATTATTTTAATATTAAAAAACAATATTATGTGAGTAATTACATAAAAGGATTGAAAGTAAAAACTATTTCTAAAAAAGAAATTACTTCCTGCATAAATTTTATTAAAAAAATAAATAAGAAAAAGAAATCTTTTCAGAATGCAGTTGACTCTTGTTGGTCGATATCTGATCATTGTAATCTTGTAAAAAAAAATCTTAACATGGTTAAGAAAATAAAATTTAGAGATAAAACAATCGAAAATATTTACATTGATTCATCTGTAGAATTTTCTAAATTAAAAAAAAAAATTAAAATCTCTAGTAATGATTTTTATAAAAAATTAAAAAAAAAAGATTGTATACTATCTCCATCAGATTTTGGATTTCACAACATTAAGATTTATAAAAATAAGTTATTTTTCTTTGATTTTGAATATTCTGGTTTAGATGATCCAAAAAAATTAATATGTGATTTTTTTTGTCAGCCTGATTACTTAATAGATATTAAATATTTTAATTATTTTGCAGTAAAAATTATTGGAAATAACAAATTTGCTAAAGAGAAAATATTGTTAATGATGCTTTTAAAAATCCATTCTATAAAATGGATTTGTATACTCATTAAACATTTATATAGTGATCCAAATAAATTAAATATAAATTACAATCAAAAAAAATTGAAAATTCATAAATATTTTAAAAGAATTAAATCATGGAAATAAAAAATTTATTAGACAAACTTCATAATAAAACAAAAAGGGATTACTTAAAAAGAGTTAATGATAAAAAATATCCAAAGTTTAAAGCGGCCCAAATTGCCAAAAAATGGGGTTATGACTATTGGGATGGTGACAGAAGAATAAATTATGGTGGTTATAAATATATGCCTGGAAGATGGACTTCTTTAGCAAAAAAAATGATTAAACTTTATAAACTCAAAGATAATAGTAAAATTCTTGATATAGGTTGTGGTAAAGGTTTTCTTTTATATGAACTAAAAAAAATTAACCCAACCTTTAATATATTTGGTGTAGATATTTCTAGATATGCCATAAAAAATTCTAAATCAGAAATAAAAAAAAATATAAAATATTCTAATTCAACAAAACTACCGTTTAAAAAAAATAAATTTGATTTTGCATTTTCAATAAATACATTTCATAATCTTTATAACTATGAATTAGAAAAATCTTTAAAAGAAATTACAAGAGTATCAAAAAAACAATATATATGTGTAGAATCATATAAAAATGAAATTGAAAAAACTAATTTACTATACTGGCAGGTGACTTGTGAAAGCTTTTATACTCCTAAAGAGTGGAAGTGGTTTTTCAAAAAAACTAATTACGAAGGAGATTATTCTTTTATTTACTTTAAATAATGAAAAATAAAATTAAAATCAAAGCAGCTATATTAGAAAAAAACTTTAAACCTTTAAAGCTCAAAGATATTTTTTTTTTAGATGAATTAAAAAAAAACCAAGTACTAGTAAAAATCCAATATTCTGGAATTTGTGGATCTCAAATAGGCGAAATAAATGCAATTAAAGGCTTAGATAAATTTTTACCTCACTTGCTTGGTCATGAAGCAACTGGAAAAGTCATCAAAATAAATAAATATAACCCTAAATTTAAAGTTAATGACAAAGTTATTTTACACTGGCAAAAATCTAATGGCGTAAACTCAAAATTACCTCAATATTTTGACTCAAATGGAAAAAAAATTAATGCAGGCTGGGTTACTACTTTTAATAATTATGCTGTTATATCAGAAAACAGAATAACAAAACTTCCAAAAAATATTTCAAATAAAAATGGAATTTTATTTGGCTGTGGTATTACAACTGCCTTTGGGTCATTAATGGGGAATATTAACAAAAAAAATATAAACTCAAAAAAAATTTTGTTAACTGGTTTTGGAATGATTGGCCAAATAATGCTTGCTCTTATGAATGCATTAAAAATTTCAGATATTACAGTTATAGAAAATAACAATAATAAATTAAGAATGTTAAAAAAAAATTATAAAAATATTAATGTTTTAAAAAATATTGAAACTAGAGTTAAAAAAAAATTTGACCTAGCCTTTGAAACCACTGGCAATAAACAACTTATCGAATACAGTTATAATAATATTAAAAATATTGGAAAATTAGTACTTATTGGAGTTCCCCATCATAAACAAAAGGTTAATATAAATACTCTTGGAATTAATTATGGTAAAAAAATTATTGGAAGTTATGGTGGCAATATAAAACCTGATGTCGATATCCCTAAGATTGCAAACTTTGTAAAAAATAAGAAAATAAATTTAAATAATTTTTTATGTGGACCTTATAATTTTCTAAATATAAACGATGTTTTAAAAAAGTTGAAAAAAGGTAAAATAATCAAAAAACCAATTATAAAATTTTAAATGAAAAATTTATTATTTATTGGTGCATCAGGATTAATAGGTACAAGCTTTTTAGAACAAAATAAAAAAAAATATAATATTACCTACACACATAATAAGAACAAATTTAAAAAATCAATTAAATTTGATGTTAGAAAAAATAAAATTTCGGATTTAATTAAAAAAATTAAACCAGTTAATACAATTATTTATGCACCTACAATTTCAAATCATACGAATGTTTTTAATCAAAAAAAAGTGAGTAATTTAATAAATGTAAAAAGTAACCTAAATCAACTAAAACAATTAAAGCGACTTAACTGTAAGGTGATATTCTTATCTACTCAGTTGGTATATAATGGGAAAAAAGGTTTCTATAAGGAAAATGACCCCAAAAATCCTACATTACTCTATGCCAAACAAAAACTTGAAATAGAAAATTATATAAAGAAAAATATTAACAATTATCTAATTTTAAGATTAGGTAAAGTTATTGGTATTAAAAAAGATAAAAAGGATCCCATAAATTATTTTATTAAAAAAATCACAGAGGATAACATATATAAGCTTGCTACCGACCAATATTCAAACTTTCTATACATTAATGATCTTATAAATATTCTTGTGATAGGTATTGAACAAAACATTTCTGGAATATTTAATGTTGGTGGTAGCCTCAGGGCAAGCAGATATGATTTTTATACTCAAATCCTAAAACAAAATAATATTACAAAATTTAATCATAAGATTAAAAAATGTAAAATAAATGATTTAAATTTTACAGAAAAACAACCTAAGGATACATCATTAAACATCAATAAACTCAAAAAAGAATTTAAATATAAACCCAAGTCTTATGTGGCTTTTCTTAAAGAAATTAATATTAATTAATAACTGTTAAAATGAATAAGAAAATTTATAAAGTAAAAAATTATTGTCGACTGTGTAAATCTAAAGAACTTAAATTATCTTTCGACCTAGGATTGAGTCCAATAGGAGATGAGTACACATTAAAAAAAAATAAATCTCCTTTGATGCCTCTTAAAATTTTATCTTGTATTAGTTGTGGATTTAAACAACTCTCTATAGTTGTAAATGAAGATAGAGTGTATGGAGAATATTTATATACTACTAGCACCTCTACTGGTTTAAAAGAACATTTTGTTAAAAGTTATAAGTTTATTGAAAAGAAAATTAGTTTAAAAAAAAAGGATTTAATAATAGACATAGGCAGTAATGATGGAAGTAATTTAGAAATATTTAAAAGAGCTGGATATCATACACTGGGCATAGAACCATCTAAAAATCTCTGCTTAATTTCAAAAAGTAAAAACATAAATACTCTTAATGCGAAATTTACAGGCAATATTGTTAAAAAAATTATTGAAAATAAAGGCTATCCAAGATTAATTTGTATATATAATTTGATGGCAAATATAGATGATCTTGATGACTTTACAGTAAACCTAACAAAGTTAATGAAAAAAGATACAATAGTTGCAGTTGAAAGTTTCTCTCTTGCTGGGATAGTAAAAAAAAATTTATTTGACAATATTTATCATGAGCATTTATCCTATTTTCATATCAGACCATTAATTAAATACTTTGAAAAGTTTAATTTGGAAATTTTTCATGCGGAAAACAATAATATAAAAGGTGGATCTATAAAATTTTTTTTGAGGACTAAACAAAATTTGAAGATAAATCTAAAAAAAAGTCTTGATTATGAAAAAAAATTAAAACTAAACTCTATAAATACATTTAAACAAATAATAAGAATAAATAAAAAAAATATTTTTAAAATTAAGAAGTTTATGAATTCAATTAATGGTCAAATAATTGCTGGTTATGGTGCTTCTTGTGGATCTACAGCTCTCATCCATTATTACAATATTAATAAAGAAATTGATATTTTTTTGGATGATGAAAAAAGAAGAAACAATCTTTATGCCCCATCAACAAATATCAAAGTACACAAACCCAACACCACTATTTTAAAAAAAATAAACGTAGTGCTAATAATTTCTTGGAGATATGAGAGCATTATTTTAAAAAATTTTAAAAAAAAATATCCTAAGATATTTAAAAATCAAGAATGGTATGCTCTTTTACCAAAAATCAAAAAAATTAATTAAATCTTTAAATGAAAAATTTAAAAAAAGATAATTCTTCTTTATCATTAAGTTTTCGTTTTAATAAAAAAATACAAAATATTACAAAAAAATTTTTAAATAAAAAAATCAAAATTAAGAAAGATATTTATAGATTCTGTTTAAATGGATCAAAAAATGATAAATTACATCAAATGATTATTTTTCAAACTAAAAATTATGTTGGAGAAATTAAAAAACACCCATTTAAAGATAAGAGTTATCACTTACTTAAAGGAAAACAACTTGTTACAATTTATGATAATAAAGGAAAAATTAAAAAAAAAATAATTATGAATAAAGATAATTTTTTTTTGTGGATTGAAAAAAATACTTATCATAATAACTTAACGTTAAATAATAAATCAATACATGTAGAAACAATATCAGGTCCATTTGATAAAAAAAGTGATAGAAAGTATCTAAAGTAGTATGAAAAAAATCAAATGGTGGAAAAATAACAACTTACTTGCTGTGAATAAGAAAATTAAATTTGATATTAATAAAAATTATATATCAGTTTTAGAAAAAAAATTAGCAAAAATTCTTAATGTTAAATATGTCGTTTTTACTACAAGTGGTTCCTCAGCTTTAACTTTGGCCTTTTACTGTATTGATATTAATATCAAAAAAAAAATAGTTATTCCTAACAGAACTTGGGTAGCAACTGCTCATGCAGCATATAATTTGAATTATAAAATACAATTAGAAGACATGGATGCTAAAAATATGCATCAAAAAATACCAATAAAGCAAATTATAAGTCAAAATAATATTGGTTGTTTAGTTCTAGTAAATCTAAATGGTCGAGTAAATTTTATTAATCATATTAAAAAAATTATAAAAAAAAAAAAAATAATCATAATTGAGGATAATGCTCAAAGCTTCTTATCTGGTGATAAAAAAAAATACATAAATTCAGAAACTACGGTTGCCTGCTACTCCACAGGCACAACTAAATTGCTCAATACGCTTCAAGGGGGATTTTGCGCAACTAATGATAAGAATATATATAAAAAGATTATATTAGCTAGGAACCATGGGGTATATGATTTATTTACAGATAGATGGAAAACTCCTGGCTTCAATCTTAAACCAAATAATTTTCAATGTTACATTGGGTTGTCTGAACTCAAAAATGCTTATCTTAAAAAGAAGCAGTGTATTAAAATTAATAATTTATATGTTAAGAATATTAAGAACAAAAAAATCAAACTTTTAACAATAAACTATAAAACAGGTGAGTTTCCAATTTATGTTCAGGCTTTAGTTGAAAATAGATTAAAATTTAAAAAATATTTATCTAAAAAAAGAATTGAAATAAGATATTTTCCTCCTTCTTTAAATGAAGCTAAATACCTAAACTTTAATTCTAAAAAAAAGTTTAAAAATTCAGAATTATTATCTAAAAAAGGAGTTTACTTACCTTGTGGACCATCACAAAATATCAAGGAAATTAAGTCAGTAATTAAAATCATTAATAAATACTAGTTTATTAAAAAATTTTATCAAAATTTAACTAATTATGTAATGAATATAAATTTTAATAGTAATTAAATTTATTAAGTTCTAAATTAATTTTTTTATCAAGTTCCATATTTTTTTTTTTATAAAATGAACCAATTTCTTCAATTCTATTGATTTTATTTTTATAATAAACCTTTAGTTTTTTTTTAAATAAAAATTTAAAAATTACTTTATCTAAAAAGTTTAAATATATCATAGAAAAAGAATTGAGAGTTTTTTCAAATTTATAATTTTGATATGGCAATTTCATATTGACATCAAATCCAAAAAATTTGAAAACTATATATATTCTATAAATTAATGTTAATATAAAAACATGAGTTTTTTTAAATAATATAAAACCTAATAAATTAGTTTCTTCAAGTTTGTTGGACTTATTTTTATAACTAAAATCAATTTTAAATTTTAAATCAATAACATTAATAAAATTACTTAACTTTTTAAAAAAAATATCAGGGTTAGATTTAAGTTCTTCATATATCAAAAAGATTACCCTAC
>Ga0315320_10003998_pt1 | contig 12065 bp, 22 predicted proteins | sample M140m21515metaG_FD_203458 | JGI IMG/M metagenome (GOLD analysis project Ga0315320, IMG submission 203458) | Ammonia-oxidizing marine archaeal communities from Monterey Bay, California, United States - M1 40m 21515 | ecosystem: Environmental > Aquatic > Marine > Coastal | place: USA: California...
CGTGAAATGTCACTGTTGTTGGACGAAATGGTTCGTGTTAAAGACACACCAATATACCTAGATGCTCGTTGGGCACTGGAAGAAAAACAGTTGACAGCATAGCATTTATTTGTTATGCTGTTATTAATAATTCAATTAAAAGGAAAATAAAATGACTGATGTAGTTTTTGATATCGAAACAATCCAAAATGTTCTTATCGCTTGGGAGGAAGGCGCATCAGACGAGAAGAGAATGGCTCGCCAATCACTTCGCAGTATGCTTGTACGTAAGCAAGCAGAGCTAGATGAGTTCGAACGGAACGCACCTGGTTATCAACTTGAAATGGAAATGTAAAGGAAACTCCCATGTTAAATTTAATTCGTAATCTATCAGATAATACTCGCATTTATGTATATGCGTTCAGCTATGTAGCGGCATTTATGCTGTTTATTGGCGGACTAACATTAATTGTAGATGCTGTGAACACATATAGTTCAAATCCTGAGTTTATTATCTACGGCACACTGATTATTTGGTTTGCTTATATTGGTATCAGTATAGCAATCAGCAGTGCTAAATCTAAAGTAAAAGCTGAAGCTCGTCGTGAACGTGATATTATTAATAAAATGTCTGATGTATGATCATTAATTGGTCCATAGATGAAGTAAAGGCTCATGTAGATAAAATTGCATGGGCCGAATCAGATCCACGTATGGATGGTTTTGTAACGTGGAGATGTAAAAAAGATTTATATGAACTATTATGGTATCTAGAAGATAAACTAGAACGTTGTAGTACATATAGTGCAGAGGAAGAAAATCTCATTGAGACCAGACGTGAACATAAAATTGCTAAAAAATTAGGAGCAGCATTAAATGAAGATTAACGAAATAGATGTAATTGAGTTCAAGTTTTGCACAGAAGAACTTGCACGTATCTTACAAGATTATGACCATCCACATTTTGATATTGCTTTTCAGCAATTAGAAGAGAAAGAATTTTATGTCACAGAATCAAATCAGTCCGATAAATGAGCTACAACAGCTCATGGCAATCACCGCCGAAGAGTGCGGAGAACTAACACAAGCATGTATGAAGATAATGCGCAAGTATACTTTCAAACAACAAATGGAAGCCAAATGGCTTGATAAACTGCATGAAGAAGCAGGCGATGTATACTGTATGATCGATTTACTTGTTGAGCATGGTATATTAAACGAAGATAAAATTTATGCTCGCAGTGAAATTAAACGTGAAAAACTTAAAAAATGGAGTAATTTAGTCAATGATGAAAACGAAAGCCCCGAGTGATGGTCGTGTAGGATATAAAGAGCTTATCGACTTTTTCCAAACAAGTGCAAATGAACTTAATAAAGAAGGTCAAGAAGAGAGTGCATTTTATTTCGAACAAGTTGCAGATCATTTAAAGGCAAATCCACACAAAGGCCTTCAAGAAAAAGTTAGCAGAATCTTAGGAATTTAGCATCTTTTTTTAAATTAGGTGTTGACACTAAGACATCTTGGTGCTATAAAGTATGTATAAGTTAAACAAAAGGAATTATACATGTCAGTTAACTACGCAACATTAAACGAATCAATCCGCACTGCATCTTTTAACTCAGACAACTGGAATGCTGATGGTAGCATTAACTGGAGTTTTGTTGACGCAGATGCATACCATGATTGTTTTGGTATGTATGCAAACACTGACACATTCTACAGTGACTTTAATGAAATCGTAGATGTTATAAAAGCAGAGATGCGTGAAGAAGCTGATGCAGAAGCACGTTTTGAAAAGGAGATGTTGTAATGGCTAAACGTGGTGAACTAAAACCAATGGATGCATGGGAAGAAACAATACGGCAAACAGCCGTTGCATATAATGTAGTTATGTTTCAACCTGGTGTTAGTAGCCGTGTTTATCAAAGTTTCGATAACTTAAAAATGGCTATCGAATATAGTAAGGTTACACTACAAGAACCTAATCAGTTACGTAGTGCAATGGTATATGCAATTGATACAGACAATCATCATGCATTAGTTGGAACAATGAATCGTTATAATTTACAATGGAAAGAAGTGGAAGCAGCAAAATGGTAAGTGCACCGACAGTTGGACGTTATATGCAGGACTTAACATATCGTTTTAAAGATAATTATGAACTTGCAAACAAGCTAAGTTATTTAGGAGAAGAGCTCACTGAACTAGGTGTTCCTTTTGGTAAACGTTGGAAAGACTTTACTAAAGAAGAACAAAAAATAATTCATTGGTGTAAATCCATGCTTGAACGGGAGGGCTACAATGATATGGGAAAAACTGATTGAGTGTCAAAATGAAATCATTAAAACATTTGATAGTAGGGCTACAGAGTTTGAAGAGCCTGGACTGGCTTATTTTAATAAGCCTAATGACGGTTGGATTAATAGGGTGTGGCGTAATAATCATGTTCGCAGAGCGCATGTGGATGTAGTAGATGCTCGCAATACAAAAGGACTTTGGATGATGCATGTATGTGTATTTCCAGTCCTAAACAATGATGCTCCTATCTATGGCTTTGATGTTATTGCTGGTAAGAATAAAGTTACTGGAGCATTTCACGACTTTTCGCCTAGTAGTAATCGAGACCATGACATGATACAAGGGTACTACGATAGTGTTGATCACTTTGTACCTAAGAAGCAACGTGCACTACCTGAATGGGCACGTAATATTTTCACAGGCAAAATGCTTGCCGCAGGTAACGTTACTGATGAAGAAGAAATAGTTGAAATTATCCGTATTGCTACAGATAATCTACATGCGTATTTTGATGAAGTCAGTGAGTATACAGCAGGTGCGGTAGATACAAAAGTAATCGATGCGCAGAATTATTACTGTGATAACCAAACACAAAATCCACACACTGCAAATGTAATGAAGTCACTGGGCTTGCCAGAAGAAGATGTAGAACTTTTTTGTAAAGATATGCTTTTTCCTAAAATTAGTACTTGACAACCAAGACGTTTTGCCGTATAGTATAAGAGTAAGTTAAGAAGAAAGATTAATAATATGAATAAGAATTTAGTACTAACAGATATCGATGGTGTAATGCTTGATTGGGAGGCTGCGTTTCATGATTGGATGGAAAGCAAAGGCTTCCAACGTAATAGTATTGCTACATATGATATGCACGTTGTATATGGTCAAAAGCGTAACCATATTAAAGCATTAATTACAGAGTTTAACAACAGTGCTTGGATGTGTTGCTTAAAGCCATTGCGTGATGTACAATATGGTGTTGAGCAACTTGTTAAAGCAGGTTATCGTTTTGGAGCGATTACTAGTTTGAGCTTAGATCCTTATGCTAAAGAACTTCGTACACAGAACTTGGTTAACTTGTTTGGCGATGTATTTGACTTTGTTATATGTCTAGATACTGGAGCAGATAAAGACGAAGCTCTACTACCTTATAAAGATAGTGGACTGTACTGGATTGAAGACAAGCCTGAGAATGCCAAATTAGGTGCAGACCTTGGCTTAAAAAGTTTGTTAATCCGGCATGAACACAATGCTTGGTTCGATTATGACGGTGTTAAGAAAGTAGACACGTGGGCTCAAATTTATAATACTGTTATTTCTTAATTATTCGCCATAAATGCTTAATACATCTACTACAGCAGGATGTCTCTCGACATCTTGTTTTGTAAAATGTACACACCCGATGGTGTTATGATTATCATTTAATTTGTTTGTAAAGTCTTTTAGACCATTGTTTTGAAATCCCCTATCATGTTGTGCTAAGTCTCCTGTAACAACGATTTTAGATCCAGTACCAATACGGGTTAGTAACATTTTCATTTGTTCTGGTGTAGCATTTTGCATTTCGTCTGCTACAATCCAGCACTCCTTAAATGTTCTACCACGCATATAAGCTAGTGGAGCGATCTCGATCTCTTTGTTCTCAATCATTTGCTCTACTTGTTTAGGTGTCCAATGTTCTTCTAATACATCAAAGATAGGTCTGGTCCATGGGGCCATTTTATCTTTAAGATCACCTGGTAAAAATCCGTGTTGTTCGTCTACACTTACAGCAGGTCTAGTTACAACAATTTTGCTAACTTCACCTGTATCAAATTTTTGTATACCCATTTGTACAGCCAGCATAGTTTTACCTGTGCCTGCTGGTCCAGTTGCAAAGCAAATAGATTTTTGGGTATCATTTAATATTGCAATGTAATCTTCTTGATGTACATTGCGTGGTAAAATAGTAATGCTTTTTTTTCGATAGTTGTTTAACTCTACTACCATATCGTTGAAATTAGAACTCTTGCTATTTTGTTTTCTCGCTCTTCGTGCCATGTAGTACTCCATTGGTTGATGTTGAGCCCAACGTGCCTACAAAAGTATTTATAAAGGAAAGGCTAAATAATAGTAAGATGACAACAGAAATTGAACAATTAAAAGACACACTAGATAACCTTATTGACTCAAGCAGTGACTTAAACGTGCTGATTGAATTCGAAGAGGTATTAGATAACCTTAACCTATACAGTTATAAAAACTGGGAATTAGGTGAAGTTATAGCAGGGCCAGACGTATCACGTTATTGGATCACAGTAACACTAATGTATCCATATAAAATGATGCCTGACCCAGATGCTTCGTTACGATTAATAGAACATGGTGCTCGAGTATTTTATAAAAAAGATGTGCTTGAAGAACCTATAAAAATTACTAAACCAGAAGACTTAGGCGATCCAGATCCAAAATCCGGAAAACGTAAACCTAAGCGTAAGAAAATACCAGTCTGGTTAGTTACTATTGAAATGCCACGTGAATTTGTTAGTGAATTCGAAACAAATAAAATTACAATTAATGGTATGGATATTGATATGAGCGATGTTGATAGTGCATACGATAGTGATTATGATAACGAAATTGCTCCAGATAAAGAAGACTTAACAGGTGATTTACAATGACAGTAAAATATGGTGAAATGAAAAACCTAATTAGTAATGTAGTTAGTATAGATCAGTATAAGCCTAAGATCGGCGAATCCAATGAAACTGTTGTATTAGCATTTGAAATTATGGGCGAGCAAGCGGCAAAGGATTTGAATAACTTAATTGAAACAGATCCAGTTAACATATTGGATTGCGATATTAGTGAAGGTCCAAATACTAATAGTAACTATATTGTTTTTGTTGAGATGCAACGTAACAATACACTATATGAAAATATTATGAATGTTGTAAAGATCACAAGTCAAGTAAGTGGTATCACTGAGTGGCGTTTTAACTTTTACAAAGGCGATTCTACTTTAGATTTGAATGAAGAAAACTTAAAAAATTCCGTTCTTGACAATTCAGAACAATATGTGTTAAAGTATACTAGTAGTATGCAACCGACAGAATCAATTGAAAGAATGCGTACACTGGCTGGTGTATAATGGCAAAAGAAGACGTCTTAACATTTCAAGGAAAAGTAGTAGATTGTTTACCAAACGCTCTTTTCAGAGTTAAATTAGATAACGATCATTTAATAACTGCTACAATTAGCGGCAAAATACGCAGGTTTAACATCAACATACTACAAAGCGATCGTGTTGATATAGAAATGACACCGTACGATTTAGATAAAGGTCGCATTGTATATAGGTATAAAGAATGAGCAAGATACTAATAGTTATTATCGCAGTAATGGGCGGCATAGGTTATTGGTACTATACCGATACACAAGCTCGCTTGGCTGTACTACAAGAGAATAACGCCAAACTAGAAATAGCAGTACAAACTAACGAACAGGCACTAGAAAGTTTACAAGCAGATTATGCCAAAGTCAACTCAGAGTTGGCTAATATAAACGAAGCATACACACAAATACGTAGACAGAATCAACAATTAGCAAACAAACTACAGGAAATTGATTTAACCGCAGCAGCAATTGCTAATCCTGACGGTATCGAACGTGCTGTAAATCGTGGGACTGAAAATGCAGGAAGATGTTTTGAAATCTTAAGCGGAAGTCCACTAACAGATAAAGAGAAGAAAGCAGAAAATGAAATCAGTTTTAACAAAGAGTGTCCTTGGCTTTGGCCTGGTCATACTCCTGACAGCGTGTTCTCAGCCCCCACAACCGATTGAGATAAGCGCAAAACCAATCCAACGACCTGAGCTAACATTGCCAGCAGTTGATGAACTCAATTTAAAAGAAGTCAACTGGATCGTTATTAACGAAGACAATTTAGATTCAGTAATAGCTACACTAGCACAAAGCGGAAAGCCATTTGCTATCTATGGACTTACTGGTGATGGCTATGCTAATCTTGGATTAAACTTTAGTGACATTCGTGCACTAGTACAACAACAGCAAGCAATCATTGCGGCATACGAAGGCTATTATAAAGAGTCAGATGCGGCAATAGCGGAACATAATCAAACAGTAGATGACTAATCCTTATAGTGTCTTGGGTGTCAGCCAAACTGCGTCCGAAGATGAAATCAAACAAGCATATCGTAAATTAGCTAAACAACATCACCCTGACCGTGGCGGTGATGAAGAAAAGTTCAAGGCTGTTAACGAAGCATATGATAATATAAAAAATCCACAACCCAAACAACCAGAGTATCCGCAAGGATTTGGTCCGGATGGGTTTCAAGGCATGGGCGGATTTGAAGATCTTTTCAGACAACACTTTAATTTTACTCAACGTACTCCACGTAATGCTGATGTTCGTATTACCTATTACATTACGCTGGAAGAATTAATTAGCAATGCAAATAAAGACATCGAAATAAGACACCAAGGCGGTACTCGTACTGTGTCTATATCTGTTCCTGCAGGCATATATGATGGTGTTGAAGTAAAATATACAGGATTTGGACAAGACAACTTACCAGGACCTCCAGGAAATTTAGTTGTACTCTATCGTATAAAGAAACACCCAGAGTTTACAGTAGACGAATTTAACTTAGTGAAACGGTTAAATATTAGTATACGAGAAGCAATGTTAGGAACAGATAAAATTATTACAACACTTGATAACAGAAGTATAAAACTAACCATTAAGCCAGGTACACAATCTCGGTCAAGGTTACGTATACCAGAATCTGGATTACCAAGACGTGGAAAACCCAATGGAAATTTATACATAGAAGTGTTAGTAAACATTCCAGAATTAACTAAAGAAGATTTAAATAAACCATTAAAGGATGTAATCTAGTTGTTGACATCTGACACTAGATATATTATATTGGTATTAATAAAGATAAAAGGATTATAAATGTCACAAAATGACCCAAAAATAGAAGCATTAGTAGAACGCTTATTTGAATTAACTCGAGGGTATAAACATGAATATGTTACACTAGAACACCTACTGGCTATCTTACTGGAAACAGATGAGGTACAAGATATATTCTACGATATAGATAAAGATCCAAAAGTAGCTCGTGACATGATTATCTCTTATCTAGAAAATGAAATAGATAGTATTGACAAGGATGAGTTTCAGCCACAAAAAACAGTTATGTTAGAGCGTGTGTTTAATCGTGCGTTTACACAAGCAATGTTTAATGGTAGGCAAAAACTAGATCCACGTGATTTGCTTATTAGTATTTTAACAGAAGAACAATCTCCTGCCGTTGCGTTGTTAACACAACTTGATATTACAAGAGAAGATTTAATTTCGTATCTAAGTAACGAAGCAACAACTGAAGCAGAAGCCAATACTCGTGATAAGCCAATGAAGCAAGAACGTATACTAGAAAAGTTTTGCGACAATCTAAATATGTTAGCTAATGAAGGACAAATTGATCCAATGATTGGCCGAGAAGCTGAACTTGAACAACTTGTACAAACTATTGCTAGACGTAAAAAGAATAATGTTATCCTAGTAGGTGAAAGTGGTGTTGGTAAAACTGCTATTGCTGAAGGACTAGCACATCTAATTAATGAAGACCGTGTTCCAGATGTTATTAAAGACAATACTATCTACAGTTTAGATATTGGTTCACTGCTAGCAGGTACTAAGTTTAGAGGTGACTTTGAAGAACGTCTTAAAGAAGTTTTGGATGTACTAGAGCGCCGTGATGATGCAATTTTGTTTATTGATGAAATTCATATGATTATGGGAGCAGGAAGTGCAGGACAAGGTGCAATGGATGTTGCTAACTTACTAAAGCCAGCACTACAAAAAGGCAAGCTACGTTGTATTGGTAGTACAACATATGACGAGTATCGTGAAAACTTTGAAAAAGACAAAGCACTTAACCGTCGTTTCTATAAAGTAGATGTGCCAGAGCCCACAGTGGGTGATGCTAAACGTATTGTACGTGCAGCTATTCCAGCATACGAATTATATCATGAAGTAGCATACGACCAAAAGGCATTAGATGGTGCTGTTGACTTAACACACCAGTACTGGCATAATCGTCAGTTACCAGATAAAGCATTTGATGCACTGGATGCGGCGGCGGCAAGACAGGCATTATTGCCAGTAGAAGATCGCAAGGGCGTACTAGAGCTTGACGACATTCGATATGAGGTTGCTAAACTAACACGTATTCCAGTAGATCAGTTAGTGCTAACAAAAGACAGCGAGTACAAAACTGAAAAGCCAGTTGATATTGAAAAAGTTGTAAAAACAAAAGTGTTTGGACAAGATGAAGCAATTATACGACTAGCAGATAGTATCTACATTGCCAAAGCAGGACTTAAAGATCCAAACAAACCAGTTGGTAGTTACTTGTTTACAGGACCAACAGGTGTAGGTAAAACAGAAACAGCAAAACAACTTAGTGATGCTATGAGTATGCCACTTGTACGTTTTGATATGAGTGAATACCAAGAGCGTCATACAGTTGCTAAACTAATTGGTGCACCTCCAGGATATGTAGGCTACGGAGAAGGCGGGCAAGGTAGTGGACTACTAGTTAATAAACTAGAAGAACAACCTAACTGTATCTTGTTGTTAGATGAGATTGAAAAGGCACACCCAGATGTAAGTAATGTATTGCTACAACTTATGGACAATGGTATGATTACTAATAGTGAAGGCAAAAGTGTAAGTGCACGTAATGCTATTGTTATCTTGACCAGTAACTTAGGTGCCAGAGATGCTGAACGTAATACAATTGGATTTGGTGATAACGATAACACAACCGCAAGTAATGAAGCAGTTAAACGTTTCTTTAGTCCAGAGTTTCGTAATCGTTTAGATGCAGTTGTACAATTTAATAAACTAGATAAGAAGTTAATGCAACAGGTTACTAAAAAGTTTATTAACGAGTTACGTGGCATGCTAACACCACGTGGGATTCAAATGTCATATAGTATTCAGATTATTGAATGGTTAACTGATAATGGATTTACTCCTAGTATGGGTGCAAGACCAATGGCACGTTTAATTAACGAAAAGATTAAAAAGCCACTTGCTAAGACATTACTATTTGGTAACGACATTACACAAGTACACTTAGAGATCACTGATAATGAAATTGTAATTAAAACAAGTTAACGCCTGTTTCTAATAAATACTACTATAACAGGAGTATTGAAATGGCACACTTAAATGAAACACACTTTGTTGTAAAAGTAAGTGAACTACTACGAGATAACCAAGAAGCCCAACCAATTCTTGATGAGGAAACAATAAATAGTATTGAGCAAGTCATCCAGGAATTAGCGGGTGCAGGTAAAGTAGTAGAAATTATAAAAGAATGAGCACAACAAGTATTAATATATTACCAAGCCAGGCAGTTTTAAGCTATACTGGTGATAAAGTCAAAGCAGATGGTTACTATGGCCAAACTGATGGGCTACATACAATATCAGCAAGAGTAACAAACTTTGTAGGTAGAATTTATTTGGAGGGTAGTTTAGCAACTGACCCTACCAATACTGATTGGTTTCCAATTTACTTAACTAGTGGACAAAGCTACAGACAGTATCCAGTTTTAGCTACACCAAGTGGAGTAAACAACCTAGGAGATACAACTACAGAAGCATGGACGTTCCGTTCAAATTTACTTTGGATTAGAGCCCGTGTTGATCGTAGTTATATTGATCCAGTCCCAACTTATGACGTTGCACTACATGGTACAGTGGATAAGATTCTCCTAAACCTATAAATAGTATATAATACAATTAACAGTTTAGGAACGATCAATGCCAATATATGCACAGAGCTCAACATTACGATCATTATTGATTCCTTTAGTAGATATAGATCAAACAACTGTCGCAAATGAAGACGTGCTACAGTATAACTCTACTACAGGGAAGTTTGAAAATCAAAGCCTCACAAGTCTTGGCTTAACACTCATAACTGGTGCCGCAAATGTCGGTACTGGAGAGACATTATTTAAAGACTTGACCACTGGTACACTTAATTTTAAATCCATTATTGCTGGCGCAGGTGTTACACTAACAGACAATGGCAACGACATAACAGTCGACGTAAATGCTGTTGCAATTGATGGTGCTAACGTAGGTACTGGTGAAGAAATATTTAAAGCCAAGAATGGTAATAACTTAGAATTTCGCAAGGTAGCGGCGGCTGCGGCTGGACAACACTTTGCTATTGCTACAGTAGGCGATACAATTGAATTTAAAAATACAGCAGAAATAAACACAGCTAGTAACTTGGGAGCAGGCGCAGGATTGTTTGCACAAAAAACAAGTGAAGACTTGGAGTTTAAAAGTATTGTAGGTGGTACTAACATTACAGTAACTAATGATGCAACCACAGTTACTATTGCCGCAAGCGCAACAGCAGAAACAGCAACAAGTTTTCAATTTACAGTAGCATTTGACGGTAACGGCAACTTACAATCAGTTAGTGATTTGCCAGCCGGTTGGACTACTACTATAGTTGGTAATAAGTTAACAGTTGTACATACATCAGGAACAATGGTCAAAAATATCAGCTATTGGGGTAACGATGCTTATCTTGGATGGCAACTACGTTTTCCAAATGCTGGTTTCCAAGCAACGGTGCCAGTTGGTAATGAAACAGATACGTTTATACTGGATATAAACGCCAGTGTGGCAGGAGCCGACGCAAGTAGTACAGCAAAAGTAAATGTGATATTCTAATATGAGTTTAATTAAGCCAGCAAAGTTACTACCAATACGGTTTACTTTATCTAGTATCCTAGGTCCTGACGCATCAGGGCGTCAATATCGTTATAACGCATCACTATCATTAATCAACCCCCAGACACACAGTGATAGTACAGAAGGAAACTTTTATAACTTAACAGATTTAACTGTTGGCGACTATGTAAGTACGAATGGTAGCGGCAAAATACTTAAAATTATTAGTATTAGTGCACAAGCTGCTGAGTCTGCAACTATTGTAGTAGAAGATGAACTAAGAACTAACCAACAACAAGACCCAAGTGGTAACTCACAAGGTTATATACCTAGTAGTGAGGGCATTGTATTTGAAGTCAAAGAAGGACGCCCAATACTATTTCCTTACTCACAATACAGTGAGAGTATTGTTGGCTTTATTAAAAGTACTGCAACAGAAATCATTAGTAAGTTTGCATACTTACGTCATGACAAATTATTGGCTATTGAACAAGCAGGCAGTAGTGCACTTGGACTAGAAGTTGGTGATATTGTTACTTGGGACGACGATAATAACTCTTATCGACTAATGACTTCTGTAGACGTTGCAGTTGGTATTGTTGTAGAACCAAATAATCCAATCCCAGATGCTTTTAGAATTAATCCAGCTGGTGACGTTATTGATATTGTACTACCAGACGATGGTAGTGGCAATTTATATTACTTTTTGGATGTAGACAACCCTGGAAAACTAACACAAACCGCACCAGTTGGCGGTGTTTCAAGAACATTGCCTATGTTCTTAAAATTAGACAGCAAACGTGCTATACACTTTGATGGTGCTAATGTAAATGATCAAACAGCCCAGTTTGTTACGCTTGGTTCAGAGCAAACTATTACAGCAACAAAGACATTTGCGGCAGACCAAACATTTAATCAAGATATTACAGTAGTTGGCAATGCTAACGTTAATACAGATTTAACTGTACAAGGTAGTGCGCAGATTGACACAAATTTAACTGTTACTGGT
>Ga0315320_10003999_pt1 | contig 12065 bp, 29 predicted proteins | sample M140m21515metaG_FD_203458 | JGI IMG/M metagenome (GOLD analysis project Ga0315320, IMG submission 203458) | Ammonia-oxidizing marine archaeal communities from Monterey Bay, California, United States - M1 40m 21515 | ecosystem: Environmental > Aquatic > Marine > Coastal | place: USA: California...
CATGAGACATCTTTTCTGTCATGGTCAGTAATTACCACTCATAGGTTGCCCAATGAGGGTGTATTTCCGCGTCTGCGTCGAAAAGAAGGAGTTTTGCCCCTTCATCGTATGCGGCTTTCATAATCGGCATCAGCCATTCAGGACAAGTTTCATCCCAATGTGCGCCGTTTGGTTTACTTATCCAAACTACAAATCCATATTCGAATGCACGAACTCTATAGTCTCCCCAATCTGGAGAGGTGTTCGGCATATGGCCTGTCGATAGATCTAACATTTTATCAAATTCTATGTTTGTCATGGTCAGTTTATCGATGATTTTTTAGATTTAGCGTATATTTTCTTTCTTTTGCATAATCCAATGCAAAGCGCCAATCTATTGTAAGATCTCGATACTCGGCCGTCATTCGCTCTCCTTGAGCATCAATGAGATTGATTGGCCATGCTTCGTCTTTGTATGCTATGTCTTCCAAAGTCCAGTAAGGCTTTACTGCTTCGAATTGGCTTGCGCCCCTTTTCAGGACGAATACCAATGTTCCTCTTTTTTGACAGGCTAAAAAGGTGCAACCAACTTCTTTATTGAAGTCGAAAATAGACCATTTCCCGTCATATTTGTGTATTTCATGAGACATCTTTTCTGTCATGGTCAGTTTATAGATGGGTTTTGTCCCATGATATTTCAGAGTAACCTTCACTAGCATTCCATTCTACTAATCCATAAGATCCGCAATCTTCACATTCTATCATCACAGAGAAGCCTGTTTGATTGACTCTTCCTACGCCTTTTGGGTTGCAGGATATCCATTCTTTATGAGGGCAATGCTCTATTTCATGTATTTCTTCTGTTAGTTCTATAATTTCTTTCTTCATTAAGGTAATTACTTTTTTCATTCTTTGCAATCTATCAATGTGATTTTCACCCTCAATTGCTGTTCTTAGTTTTGTCATGGTCAGTATTACTCATTCCAGTTAGATTTCTCTATGAATCCGTTTTCTTCCAGGTAATCGAGTCCAAATGAACCCAATATCTCTTCTCTTAATTCAATCACCGACATTTCGAGGAATTCCCCTGTTGTCTTGTAGCCTAAATCAATTAGGGGTTCTCCGTTCTTCAAAACACCACCTCGGTATATGCAGTGGTATTGCTCCTCGACTATAAAGAGGGGGTCTAGATCTCCTTCTTCTAATTGTTCTGTGGCGATATTGAGTACAGTATCTCCGTCTGGTTCTTCCCCTACTCTAAATTCTGTGTCTAAGATGAAACTCTGCGTGTAGTGAATTCTTTTTTCGAATTCCTTTGTCCCTTCTGATGTGAGAATGATAAATCCATCCCCCTTATATAGTCCTAATCTCCACTCTAAACCTCCTAAATGGGTATCTCTTCTGTCAATCATTATGTTAACTCCTTTTGGTAGTTTTGCTGTAATATCTTTAGTTTCTTTTCTTGTCATGGTCAGTTTATGTAGAGGATTATTCCTCTTTACACATGACACATTCTGTGGCACCATCTACGAACTGCCAAGCATATTCGTCTTCCTTCTGAATATCTTCAAGACAGGCTTTACAAAAAGCACTGTCCTGAAACTCCCAAGGTCTAGGCGGCCCACAAGTCGTGCATTCGAGTATGCATTCTGCTGGCTTTTCAGGGCCGCAAATAGCGCACTCGATTCGAAGGGGTTTGTGTTTTCCATTTCTCAAAATCCAAGGCAAATCATAAAATTCGCCCCATATTACTTTGAATGCCCCAACTCGTGTCGTCGTGTATTCTTCTTCTTTGATTCTATCATAGTTCACTATCTTAGTCATGGTCAGTCGTGTATTCGATAGGTCATTATCAACCTACCTTCCCAAGTCGTAATCGTAAATTCATTTTCATTGAAAGTCAATTCACTGGCCTTCGGAATGCCCAGCCACGAAATATCGTCGTCTTGTGGGGTTTTGATCCCCCAAGTATTACTCTTAACCTTCACAATTTCCCTTACACCCGAGGGGTGCGGTGTTTGTTGCACACGAACACCGTTATCGATGTTGATGTGTTCGGTCTTCTCGATATTCGTTCCAACCTTTATTCTTCGCTTCAAATCAGCTAAAGTTTTCATTTTTGTCATGGTCAGTTCATCGCATCTCTGTAACCACGCCCTCGAAAATCGAGCCGCTTGGTTCCCAGTCCACTCTTTGTGGATTGTTTTCTGCTTGTTCTTCTGGTTCTACCCAAATATGAGAACTTAATTCGTTTCTTCCGTCGTAGGAAGCACTACAAAGTGCGTTGTATGCCTCATCATTCGCTTCTTCATCTCTGATCCCTGTTGCATAGGCTCTGCTAAGAGCCCTGAATAACAGGGCTTCAAGTTGTGATGGTTCGAAGCTAAAGCACTCCTTCATTTGTGCTTCTAAGATTTTATCTGATGTTTCTGTCATGGTCAGTATGTTATCCGTCTAGTTCTAGTAGGCAGTTTTCGTATTCTTTATCCCATACCTTTGTTGTCAAAGTACATTGAGAACCTTGTTCCAAATACCCTTCTTTTATTGCCCTTGCTAGGTCCCAAGGAATATTCTCTTTATCAATTGCTTCCAATGAGTTGGGGGCTTTGACTTTGGTCGATACTGTCAATAAAATTGTTTTTGACACATAGTATTCATTTAATTTGGTCATGGTCAGTATTAGCAATATACATTAGATTTCTTTTCTATAGTCTCGATGTATTCTTCTATCGTTGGGATTTCATCCTCTGGGAACGCCCCCGTTACTTCGATATAGGGGTACTCGTTATCCTCGCCGTCCTCTTCCACTATGTCTTTTCTTAACTTTTTGTAGATTGCCATTATTTTAGCATCTGTAACTTCTCCTTTTACCAGTATAATATCAGGGCCAAATCTTGTCCTGATCTCAATTTTGTAAATATTCGTCATGGTCAGTATCACTCAGGAGGCGCGATTTCTACACCATCTGCATTCATTACATACCCTCAACAATTATTCTACATAATTCAGCATTTTCTTTTTCTAGTTCTTTTATTTTATCTCTGAGGCCTAATAAAGCCTCAAACACTTCATATTGTGGTGCATCTTTGTGAGCATCTACAAAACGATCTAATTCGCTTGTAGGATTACTCCTAGTCTTGGCATCTTCCACAAGTTTTCTAATATCTGTCATGGTCAGTTAATACCTTTATGTATTCTTCACAGAGGTTTTCAGTCTTTTCGATAATTTCTTGCTTGCACTTTAGTATGGTTTCTCGAAGTTCATCTTTTGTTTTGAAATCGAGACTTAGCTCTATTTGCAATTCAAACTGTTGCTTGATTGATTTGTGCCAGGGTGATTCGGTGTCTGCCCAATCTAACATATTTGTTACCATATCCCACAACAAGTCGCGATTGTGTGGCGCTTCGTTGTTAGCAGCGTAGAAATGAGCCTGTATCCAGTCGTTTGGAGGATCTATTCCAATTTGAAAACTCAGAATCTTGTCTGCCCAGTAAATATGCTTTTTTGGGTCATTACTGTGAAGCAAATTGTCTAATTTATTGAGTTCCTTTTCAGAATACTCTTTTTTATCTGTCATGGTCAGTATCACTCAGGAGGCGCGATTTCTACACCACCAATGTGCATGGTTCCATCATCCATATAATTTTTGGCATATTCAAAGACTGCTGTTGCATGTCTTCCGAAATCTCTACTCTGTTCATCGTCGCAGGTAAGAAGGTAGTCTCTTATGATGAAGTCTACCAACCTATCCAGTAGGTCTGCCTTTTTTTCCTTCAAAGACCAATGGAAACCATATGGGACATAAACCAAATTGTAATCTGGTTGTCCATCATGTTCTTTGTTATTTATGAACTGGAGTATCTTGCTTCCTTTTGGAATAATTAGTTCCTCTTCTGTTCGTCCTTCATAGGCTACTTTTCCTTTTCCAGGCCATAGGCCTGAAATAGCGATTGGTTCACTTTCGTTTTCATTGTTATTTGTTGTCATGGTCAGTTCAGGATAGGTCTTCCATCCCTTTGGGTTCTTTTTCGTATTGACTTCTGAAGAAATCTGCTCCCTCTTGTGTCAAGTGTATCCAAAGGATGTATGTATTTGCCATACAACTAATCAAGCCCCTGAGATATTCAATAGATTTGCCGTCATAATCAAAGAGCTCTTTTCCTTCGTACCATAATGCTGCCTCATCTAAAATGATTTCATAAGCCTCGGCAATGCCCTCTTCAAGGAGGATCTGCCCCGCGATATACGCGCCACTAGCATCATTACAGTAACACATGTAAGTCATATCATTGTTTGATATTTCCATATCGACCATGTAGGCTGATTTTGCCTTGCAATGTTCGATCATGTCCACATTCTTGTCAAGATACAATTCCCAGTTCTTTACCGTGCTTGAGGCTTCTTCTGGAAATGTGAACCTTTCTTGTTGTTTACTGTAGAATGCCTTACTCGATGTGTGCCACATTGAACAGGCGATTCCCAGTTTTGCAATTTTATCTGTCATGGTCAGTTGGTGGCCTAAGCCACCGTGATACTCATTGCTTCCCTAGATGTTGGGAACGCTTCGAGATTAACTCGGCCTTCCACTACATCCTTTAGAAGATGGTGAACATCGTATAGTCTCTTGTCGAGGGATTTTAGATTGAGCGTTCGCCCTGTCATTTTTCTCTCTCCTGAGCCACTATCTGTCTTAGGTCCTGTCCAAGTGGGCTTATGTGTAAAGCCACCAGTCAGGACATTGTATGCATGGAAGGCGGTTCCTACCGATTCTCCCTTGACTTTGACCCAGTCTCTATCGGGATCTTTCCATCCGTCTTTAGAAACTAGGAACATGTGTCCTTGTTGCATTTCGTAGTCAATGATTTCTCCTGTCTTCTCATTGAGAACAGGATTAGCCTTCGGTAATGTCAATATCTTGCGCTGTTGAGCAGCAACAAGTAACTTATCGAAGATTTCGTCAGTCATATCGAAATTTCTTAGAGATTCTACGAAGAGTAATTCACTCTCCACATCTGCTATCATTTCCCCTATCTGCACACCGAACTTATCCCAATCAATAGAACCGATTGAGTTTTCTGTGTGTCTTAGTGAAAATAAGTGTCTCTTACTGCTGGCAACCATTCCATTTAGGCATTTAACTCTCTGGGCTACTCCTACCATTCGTAGGCTCCCTGATCCGTCTAAGCTGTTGTGGATTGATATACCGTAGTTGTATAGATCTCCAGTTCTTAGGTCTGCGGCTGTCATAATCTCTGATCGTGATTGTCCATCTGGTGTCATTGAGTAGTGTTTTCCGTTTCCGAAACCACCACGATTTGTCACATCGATGTCCATTCTAGCCTTCTTTCCTTGGTCGTAGCAGGTAATTGCCCAACTCCAACCAGCCCTGTCGCAGTATCTTGCGATAGGTGCGTATAAATCGGTATAGGAAACCACCGCATATCTGTCACTCACCACTCCAAGTGGTGCGCCGATAGGCTGGTTCTCTGAGGATTCCTTCGGATTCAGAAGCAAGATATGATTTGCTTTGCCCTGAGTATTTGTCGAAGTATAGAATCCATCTTCTATATCATTTTCACGCACTTCACCGTCTGCGTACTTGTTGTTGTCATATACACCTGCAGCAAGCAGGTCGTCTCTTGTCGTCTCATCTAGCTTAACTTGCACAGGGAACGATAGCGGCTGGAAATTCCAGTCGCAAGTCGAACCTGCCCTATTGCCTCGCTTGAGGAAGGTGTAACCTTCCCCTTCTGATTCGGCCATCGAATTAGCGACTGCCGTATGTCTATCCCAATTTGGGATCTCATCATTTTCTGTCATAGTATCGTTCCCTAGTAAATCACTAAGTTCGATAACTTCTATATCGTCATCATTATTTGATGTATCTGTCATGGTCAGTTCACTCCTCTTCTTTTTTTAGGTCTTTTACTATATTCTCAATCAATTTTTCTAGTGCTTCTTTGTATGTCATTTTCATTTTCACTCCTCGGACATTCTAGATCGAAAAAGATTGTTAATAAATATATGGTCAGTTTTACGCCAGACTTAGTCTCATGGCGTACCCATCATCGCATATAGCGAAGTTTTCTTTAATCCAGGTGAAGTCCACCTGATCTGTAAATGGACCAGTAGTGCCTCTGCCAATGTAGAGGTTTACTTTCTCACAACCAAGTGTAATTTCTTCTGGTTCATACATTAGTAATTGTTCTTGTTGAGATTTTCTCCAAGGCACTTTAAGGCCTTTGACCCCATTCATATAGGCAATTTCACCTGAAAGAATCCATCTTCTTAGTCTAGTGCCATATAGATGGTCTGTTCCTTCGTGCGTTCTGCACGCTAGTGCTATTCTATTTATTGTTTCAACAGGCATTCTATCGAAGTTTTTGATATAGACATCTATTTGCTTTACTTCTTGAAATTTTCTTGTGAAGAAAGTATTAGCCATTCTTACACTTACATTAGCATCTGGGGCTATGCAGAGAATTGCGGCTTTCAACATCTTTGATACTTCGGCTGTTTCTAAATATTTAGTCATGGTCAGTTCAATCCTGAACATAAACCAAATTGTAATCTGGTTGTCCATCATGTTCTTTGTTGTTTGTGAACATGAGTATCTTGCTTCCTTTTGGAATATTTAGATCCTCTTGTGTTCGTCCTTCATAAGCTACTTTTCCTTTTCCAGGCCATAGGCCTGAAATAGCGATTAGAGCGCCTTTTTGTTTCTTAGTGAGTTCTTCTGTCGCTTTGATTACAGCAGACATATTTGGGGGATTCCCAAAATCTCCTGCTTCGATGCGATTTTGAATCTCGTCTTCGATAGTTGTCATGGTCAGTTTAACTTTCAACGGCTTTTTCTTTCAAAGGCCAGAATCTTTTCATTTTTAGTTGGCAGTGTTTACAGTGGCCGTGTCCATCGGACATTACTTCTGTTTTCCACCTTTTATATTCGGCTTTCAAAGGTTTTCCTTTGCGGTCTTTTTCCCAGCAAGTACATCTAGCAGTCTCTAACATTGAAGTTTGAGTGTTAGTAATGTCGTTTTTATGTTTCCTCTTCATGTGTATCGGCATTTTCATCCCATTCAGTCCAAGAACCATCGCTTTCGTCTTCGTTTGGAACTTTAATCAATTCGAGGGAAGTAATACCTTCCCACGCATCTAGTTCATCTGGGTGAAATAACATTACATGCAACATTTCACCTAAAGTATCTATTTGTTGTGTAAGGCGCATTTGGTAGTAGATATTTACTATCATTAATCCTATCATTGTGCCTAAAATATATTCATTCATGGTCAGTTGCCTTGTTAGGGCATCCTTCTTGATAGCATTCATCGGGAAAATTTACCGCGAAGTTTGCTTCTATTGGTTTTCCGCATTCAGGGCAGGTGTAATATCGGCTAGGAATGTTAATCCCTCTTCAATAGCGGGCTGTTCGGGAACTCTCGTTCCAAATATTCTCTAATCGTTTCTGTTTTCCCGCCTCTGTGGGTCAAACGATCAAGTATGCTTTCTTCTTTACTCATGGTCAGTCAGGCATCCCCTATCTTATCAGGTTTGGCCTTTCTTAGTGCTTTTCTAGCGGCATCAACAACTCTCTCGGGTGTATCGTCGCACCCATCTTCTCCATTGACTAGCATTGCTAGACAATCATACAATGCCTCATACATCTCTGGTGCTGCTGATATTAGTTCCGCTATTGCGAATCCTTCGTCTTTATCATTGAGCGTTCCGGCTTTAGCAAAACCAGTCTTGGCTTTACTTTGTGATTTGACTAAGGCGATATGTTCGCCCAGTTCTGTCGTCACCTTGTAAGGATAATGCCCCTGGATGATTCTTAGATCCGTGTCTGCTGTTCTAGTGCTTGCCACACTCCATCCTCGTTGTATTTTACTCAATTTTTTCACCACTTTGCAGTTCATATTCTTTAATTTGTGCATCTAGCCATTTTATTTGGTTTTCTGGTGAAGCAGATCTAAAGTATAAGTTTAGTCTCAAAATTGTAACTATTTCTGTTCTTGATAATGTCTCAGTCATTACTTCATATTTTTCTTTTTCAAAGGAATCTAACATTGAATATGCGGCTATTTCTATGTGACACCCATTTCTTTTTGAAATGGCGTACTTTAGTTTTATTTCATCAGGTAGTTCCTCTGGAGCACTTAGTTTGTAAGCGCCTTCGGGATTACTACCCATCGGGCTGAGGAACTCTTGTTCCCCTTCCCAGTCGTCTAATATTTTTATTCTGTGCATGAAATGAGATAGGTATGTTTCTGCAAAGACTTCTTGGGGTCTTACACCCAAGTATAAGCAATCTTTGTAGAGTTCTGGACCTAGTATAGCATTTGTTTTTGTTGCTATACTAGTGATTATGTCACTTTCTCTAAGTTCTTTCCAGTCCATTCCTTCATAGAATAATTTGTTCGTTTCATTTGTCATGGTCAGTTGCTCAGAAGAGCAGTCCATCTTCCTTTCTCAACGAATTCCTTCTTTCGTAAGAAGAACTCCCATACAGACGAAGGGTGCCTTTCTGTTCGTGAATCTTGGTCGAAGGCTGATTGTATGTCGCCTTCTCCGTTATTTCGACCCATTTATGATCTTTCCATGTGTTCTTCGTTTTTCTTCTCGTAGCCACATATCCTGTCTCGGACAGGATTCTTCCATGCGGATAGATCTCAGGTGATGTCAGTCCGGTTCTGTCTAGGAAATTGGCTATGATTCTGTTTTTTTGCCATTCCCATGCTTCCTTTGTCCAGCCTTGCTTGTTGTCGCAATGCGAATCAAGTTCCTTGAGCATCTTCTGATACTCCGCTTGGTTGAAAGCGATTAGATGTATTGCACGATTTTCCATTTGCAATTTCACATTGGTCTTTGTCTGTTGAAGTAAGTCCTTCTTCGTCAAACCCGATTGGCGCATCGGCTCTAATCTGTTCAATAGATGAGTCAATATCCTTCCAGGTATGTACACTATTTCGTCTTCGTCAATTTCCTTTACATCGTAAGGGGCGCGTTCTACTACGCATCCCTTGATGATTTCGTCGTTTAATTTCTTAGGTGTCATGGTCAGTTTATTCAACATCCATCAAATAGTGGTCATTTTCGCAGGTAGGACACCCTTTTCCAAAGCCATCTTCATCCTCAAACGATACCAAATCTTCTTCTTCGCCTCGCCACCCACACATATTACATTTGAGTCCCATAGGACCTGTTATCTTCGTCATGGTCAGTTACTCATTCTCCCTTTGGGGAGAACCAGTATTCTGTAGCAGAGCCTTCAAAGTCGATTATCACTCTGAAACTCTTCCATCTCTTAGAAATCTCATTTTCAATTTCTTCTTCTTCTTCGAGTATTAGATTTTTGATCCAATCCTTGTAGTAACCCTTGTCTAAATCTGCTGTTCCAACTTTCCATATACTGTTGGATATGTGATTTTCTAACCACTTGATGTAATCAAGGAGTTCTTCTTTTGAAGGTTCCAAAATGATTACCTCCTTTTCTCTACCTTGGTTACTGGGGTATTTTAGAGAAAACTTAGCAACACCTGGGAAATTCCTTGAGTAAATGTTTGTCATTTTTATTCCTCCTCGTAGCGTTGTGAATAATCGTTGATTCTCCAAGAACCAATCGTATTTCCGTTGATGTCTCGGATTATTTCGCCACCGCTTCCGTTGGCGATGCGTTCCACTATTTCTGCAAAGATTCTTTTTGTCTCTGGTAGCGGTGTTTCGTCGAACGCCGCATTATCTATGTCATATTCAATATGAATTTTTGTCATGGTCAGTAGTTATTCTTCTGCAGGTTCGTACTCTGCTCTGAATGTACTTAGGTCTTGCACGCTATTACCGTCCCAGTATTCTCCGAATACTTTCATTTCCACTTCACTAATTCGAAAGTGTTTGGGTAGTTCTTGTAATACTACAAGGGCGTGTATAGCCATGTTTTCGTTGATGGCTATTTGCCAAATCTTGTCTCTATACATTATGATTGTATCATAACTTTCGTGAATACTATCTTCTCTGTATGGAAGGCGATCTGTGCTTGTAAAGTGCATTGTATTGAATGTTCCATTCCAGCCGTGATATAAGACTAGGAATTGTTCTTCATTTATTTCATCACCGAATTGCCAGGGGATTAACTCGTCGTGTTCCCCTCCAGTCCAATTCCATTCGTCTTTGTCATAGTATTCCTCACAAATCCCCGTCCTTGGGGGATAATATTTGTCAAGAATTTCTTCTTCTTGTTCATTAAATTTTGTCATGGTCAGTATTAGTAGGTGGATAATGTGTTTTTCGGCTGCTTTAGCTTACTAAACTTCTCTTGAAGGATTTGCTCGTCTGTTTTCTGAGTTCCTTCTTGTTCCATCTTTTTTAGAGTTGCAGGCGAATACATTGCTCGCCTACACTCATCGCAAGTTACGAGAACAATGCTTGATCCCTTGAGTAAAGGGTTGTCAAACATTTGTTCACATATTTTGCATCTAATTCTTTTTGGTATCTTACGCATTTATGCGTTCACTTCCTGGCTTTGTGTTCTGGAGGTAGTGACTTGACTAGAGACATCTGTCTTTTCTCTAGTCGTGCCTTGAGCCTTGATGCTGCTTTTGTCCAACGATCATGGCTGGCTTCGTCACTACCCATTACCTTCTGTAATGGATCTAAGTCTTTGAATTCCAAAAGGAATTGTATTATTTCATACTCTGCGTGGTCTATATTTCGCGCTCTCGTAGGTTTCATAGTCATCATTCCGGTTTTGGTAGCCTAAATACATTATAGGCAAGCCATAGTAAAGTATTTTCGTAAAATACTCCTAATTTTTTTAAGTTCATGTTCAGTATTGTGGCGGTGCTTGGGCTTGAGTCCAGTTACTTGTAGCATCATCCCATACCCATAACACGCCTTCCCATTGCACATACCACATTCCATGCATTTGGAATGGGTCTGAGTTTGCCATCATCTGATTTGAAAACGGCATTGGGGCGTTTGGGAGTAGGTTTACTTCTTTCGCCCCTGGCGTTCTGATCAGTTGCGGTATCATGCACCACGCCGTTAAAACACCATAGCCTATCCAAAATATAGGTAAGTCTAGTTGTTTAGGCAGATTTAGTGAGCCCATATCGACTTCTGCTAATTTTGTGTACCAAAAGGCACCTGCTATAATTATTAGAAGTACGCCAATGAGTCGTCTCATGGTTAGCGGCTGCATGGTCAGTCGAAAGGTTATAGTCGTTTAATTGTGCTCTAGCACTTGAAAGTGGTCATCCCAACTGTAAACTGCTTCCATGTGTGATGGAGCTAGTTTTGAGTTGTCGCCTTTACAAGGCATTGGTGGACCCTTTCTTAATTTTTTCAATTTCCTTCCTTCTTCCGGTATTTCTGCGATAGTCCCGCAAAATCTACACTTTATTATTGTCATCGTTTTGGCCTTCTATTCTATTTCTTTCTAATTCTGATAGTTGCCAAACGCAAACGCTGTATTTAGAGGAGAATTTTCCTGTGTTTCCTACTCTCTCCATACCTTTTAATTTTTCAAATTTGGGATCTTTTGATAACACATTAGTTATTTGGCTCATCGTAGCGCCCCATTTTGATTTTTGATTTATGTAGTCATGTATTTGTCGTGAATTCAATTGCCCTCTATCGTACAATAGTTTAGCAACATCGATTCTCAATCTCTTGGTTCGAGCCATAGGACTACTTCCTATTACGCTCTGCGTATAATATTTGTCTCATGGTCAGTATCATTCATTATATCTTTGCATCATTTTCATTTCCAGCCAATCGATTATATCCATTTTCTGGTCAGATGCTAGAATCATTGCTGTTAATCCAGTTCTCCAATTCTGATACAGGGAATTCACCCAACTGTCTTTACTCCATTGGTAGGTGCCTGCATTGAGGCAGAACTCGTCAAGAATTTCTTCTTCCTTTTCATAGAATGCGCTGGTTTTCTTTTTCCCGTCGGAACCTTTCCAACAGATGAATTCTGCGAATCCTGTGGTTCCGTTATTATTTTCCCAGGTTTCTGCTATTTTTCTTAGCTGTCGCTTCATTTCTGTCATGGTCAGTTTATCGATGATTTTTTAGATTTAG
>Ga0315320_10004005_pt1 | contig 12053 bp, 3 predicted proteins | sample M140m21515metaG_FD_203458 | JGI IMG/M metagenome (GOLD analysis project Ga0315320, IMG submission 203458) | Ammonia-oxidizing marine archaeal communities from Monterey Bay, California, United States - M1 40m 21515 | ecosystem: Environmental > Aquatic > Marine > Coastal | place: USA: California...
CTACTTATAATGTAGGTGTAAGGCTTAGAGATTCTGACGGTTTAACAGGTTTTAATCAAGCTGTAGCTGTTATAAGCTTTACTGTTGGTGTACAACACACGCCTAAATCTATATGCGAAGGAAGAAAAGGATCTGTAGCTGCAGCGTGCGGACAGAGCTATGCTACTTACTTTTTAGCGTCTGCAACAACTCCAACTTTTTCTTGGCCTATTACTGTTGGTGGAATTTTATTTCCAACACCTACATATAATTACAATGTAAGAAACAATGCTACTGGAAGCGGCACTTACACGACTGGAGCTTTAACACAAGGCGTAATGAGTATAACACCAACTTTAACATCTACAGGTGGTAGCGGTAGTGGTAACGTGTCAGCTTATTACACAATACAATATAGAGCTAATACAGGATCACCATGGTCATCAGCTGTAGACACTAATAATAACAGCATTGGTGCAATACAAATATCAGCAAGTACTGGCGTGCCTGGAACAAGCACTAAAACGTTTAGTATTTTGGGTGAGTATAGAGTTGTGACAACAGATGTAGGAGGCGAAGGTTGTTCTGACGGTTCTACCGTGCAGCTTTACGTAAACTTTGCAGATGCTACATATCCAGGAAATTGCACTGGACCACTGTAATAATCAATAAAAACAAGTAATTAATATAATATGTCACTAACATTACAAGTAGGATTTTTTAACTCATATTACGTGAAGAGATTAGCGGATGTTCCTAATATTTCTGCTGCAACTATACCAGCAGCTACTTGGCCTGCTCCTCAAACTGCAAATTTTGCAGAAGATTGGTATATAGAAGAGTCTAGAATTAGAGGAGGTTATAACAATGTGTCTACTGATTACGGTGTAAAAGCATATATAGTTGAAGAGCAAGCAGATCAAACACGTAGAGGATCATCTCTTATATACTCAGGTATATTCAACTCAAGAACAGGTATAAATCAAACTAATCAATTTAGTGTAGCAGAAGAAATAACTAGAAGTGTAGATCCAATAAGTGGTAGTATACAAAAGTTATTTGCAGAAGATACAAACCTACTAGTATTTCAAGAACGTAAAGTTAACAATGCTCTTATAGATAAAGACGCTATATTTACAGCAGAGGGTTCTGCTATAACAACTTCAGGTAAATTAGTAATAGGACAAATAACACCTATATCAGGTGAATGGGGTATTGCTACAAACCCAGAATCATTTGCTGATTACGGATATGCTAAATACTTTGTCGATAGACATCGTGGAGCTGTTTTAAGATTAGCAGGTGGACAGATAACAGAAATATCAAACTATGGTATGATTGATTTCTTTAGAGATCAGTTATCAGCAGTTACAAGCACTGGAGCAATATTAGGCTCTTTTGATAATTATAATAAATGCTATGTATTATCTATACAACCAAACAGTAGATATGACTACGGTGTTTATAAAACTTTATCTTTCGACGAACGAACAAAAGGTTGGACTAGTTTCTTTGATTTTAAACCTCAAGACATGTTCAGCTCTCAAGGTCAGTTTTATTCTACTAAATTAAGATCAGGCGAAGATATTAACGAATTATACCAACATTACACTAACCAAACTAGAAATAGTTTTTACGGAACCACTACACCATCATCAATACAATTTGTATTTAATCCTGCGCCAAACAACATAAAAACTTTTCAAACTATAAACTATGAAGGTACTAATGGTTGGGAAGTTACAGCTTTAGTTTCTGATGAAACTGGATTTGATTCTAGTGGTGGAAATTGGATTGATCATGTTGATACAGCTACAGGAAGCGTTAGAGGAGCTACAGCGGTTCCATTAACAGGAAATTACCCTAGAATATATAGCTATGATGAAGGTGCTTACGTAGATAATAACATCCAGTACAGAGCTGGGTTTGATAGAAAACAAAATAAATATATGGCGGTTATACCTAATAACACGCAAACACCTATAGCGGGTGAAGTCGTGTTTGGTAATCAGACAACAGGTATAAAAGCTTATTACGCAACAGTCACAATGAAAACAGATGCAACTACTGATCCTAACGGATTGAAAGAGTTGTTTGCTGTTGGTAGTACTTTTGCGCCAAGATAATTAATTAAAACAAATAGATATGTCAGTAGCAGCTATAAGCGCAGGAGTACAAATAATCGGCAGCATAATAAGTGGTGGTAGAGCCAAAAGAGAAGCTAGAAGAGCTAGAAAAAGACAACAAAGAATTAATGATAAAATAAATCACTTAGAAGCAAATAGACAAGATGTCATAAATCCTTATGATCAAGTAACAAGTTTGGCTAGCATGGCCACAGATTTGTCTAACACTTTATCTAATCCTTTTGCTAATTTATCTGTTGCGACAAAAGCTGCTGAAATGAAAATTGAGCAAGCTGATATATCTTTAGCAAACACCTTAGACACATTAAGAGCTACAGGTTCTGGAGCTGGTGGTGCAACTGCTTTAGCGCAAGCAGCTTTACAAAGCAAAAAAGGAGTTGCTGCTAGTATTGAACAACAAGAGGCAGGTAACGAAAGACTAAGAGCTCAAGGTGAAGATAGGTTGCAATCTCAAATAATGGCTGAAAAACAAAGAATACAAAATATAAATATTAGCGAAGGGGCAAGAGAGCAGCAATATCAAGCTGCTGGAAGAAAATTTGAGTTTGAAGCTCAAGAAAAAAGAGATATTAGTAAATTAAATAGATTATATGGACAACAAACTCAAGCTACTCAAGCTAGAGCAGCCGCAATGGCTCAAGAAAATTCAGCTATTGCAGGTGGTGTAAATGCTTTAGGTAATTTTGTTGGTGCTTTTAAAGCAACAGCTTCACAAAACGCTGGTGGTACTGGGCCTAGTGTTTTAGAAGATACTAATTTGCAAAACGAAGTATATACAGGCCCTGTGCGTTCTTATGATTTTGAAGGTTTAGGTGTTGAGGGTTTAACATCAAATATATTTAACATGAGACCTAGGGTTTTTGGTAAAGAAAACGGTAATAACTAAGTCAATAAAAAATGAATAAAATAAAAAACATACAAAAAAATTTATTGATTAAGCAAATTAATCAAAGTGATGCTATAGCTTATAATAAAAGCTTTTTGCAAAACCCTGTTGACTCTAATTTTAACATACTTAAAGCGTTTGAAGGTACAGAAAAAGAATACGCTAGACTAGAACTAGCTATTAAAGACGGAGCTTGTGAAGAACAAGGTTGTCAGATAGAGATGGATAGATTACAATATTTAACTAATGCTCCTACTGTATTTATGGATTTTATGCAAAATGTTATGGGTGAGCTTTCTGTTACTGATGAAGATAATTTTGATCCTAATAACAATGCTGATTACACTATAGCAAACTGCATGTTAAATGATAGACCAGGTTTTACTAAAACTTCTGGCTACGATATCGAACTTAGATTATTAGGCGATGGATCACAGCAGTTAACCTTTACTGGTCCTGGTTTTTACGAGCCATTAATATTAAATAGCTCTAGCTTACAAATATTATTAGATAGTGGAACATTTTTAATAGCATCAACACCTAATATAGGTAAAGAAATGGCAAGACTATTAACTCAAATAAATGTGTTTAGTCCTGAAATGATAAATGCTGAAACAGAAGAGTTAATGCCTAACGCTAAAATAAGTGAAGAATTTATATTAACAAATGCAGACGGATCACCTGATTATGAAATTATAGATATTGGTAATGGTAAAGGTAGAAATATATTTAAATATGATATAGATAAAATAGAAAAAAAAGTAAATCCGTTTATAAATGCTGAAGTTGCAGGTCTTTTAGACAGTGAACAAGAAGCTGTAGCTGCTTGGAACGTGTATATAAGTAAAGGAACTAGCGAAGAAGAAGATGATCAAATGGTACAAGATGCTAATGCTTTTGGTTCTAGTTGGTCATATGAAACTGACTTACCGTTATCACAAGATAAAAAAGTTTTATTCATGAAAAAATATAAAGAGTATTTCATGAAAAACTATTTAGTACAATTTACAAATAACCAACTACCAAGCGTGCAAGCTGATGCCGCTGTATTTGATATAGCTGAAATGAAAAAAGCTAAAGCACAAAAATTTATAGACGATAATAATTTAAATTAATTTAAATGACATTAATAGATTTAATACAAGAACTGCAAGACCAAGGTTTGACAGAAGAACAAATACTTAAAGATCAAAGAGTTATTGATTTAAAAGAAAACACTGTAGCTGGACCACAATTAGAAGAAGATCTATTACCGGGTTTTCAAACAGCTACTGCAACGGAAACGGATGCAAGTGCAGTAGCGGAGCTAAAGGCGCCAGAGACACAAGATACGGAATCAACATTGGAAGATGGTTTTTTGGATTTAGAAAAATTTAGAATAGATAAAAAAGATCCAAAAGAGTTACCGCAAAAAATTAAAATACCTGATAACACTATAATATTAGACAATCCTCTTTTTGATCAAAAAATAATAAAAACAGACATAGGTAACGTTAGAGTAGATGATAGACAAAACTTAGAAGACACTTATAACCCAGGTACGCCAGAAGAGTCTGACTTTTATATTAAAAATAAAGAAATAGTAAATCAAGTTTCTGATATTGCTAAAAACCCTATATTAAAAAACAACGGTAAAGTAAATTTACCAGAGACACAAGCTTTAATAAATGAAACTATAAAAGAAGTACCATCTTTAATAGTTAAAAGCAACGAGGCATTAAGCAAACAAAGAAGAGGTGAAGAGAGCGTTTTAGATTTTGATCAAGGAATGTCTATTGAAGAAATATCTCTTAATTATACACCTACTAGAGAGTCTGTAGACTATGTTAAAGATGTTATTTTACAACAAAGTTTTGATGAATTTGAAACTTTTGAAGATTACCAAAACAACACAGTAGAAACATTAAAAAAAATATACAAAGAAGATCCTATAATATCTTCTATAGAAAAATCAGCAAACTTAACAATACAAAGAGAAAGTGACTTAAGACTTTTTCAAATACAACAAGAGGCTATTAAAAATGGAACTCTTGACACTCCTGAGGGTTTGTTAGCTGCAGAAAAAAAATATACTGATTGGGCTAATTCTAGGTTTAACGAACTTTTTTATGAAAATAATGATGTTAAAAAAAGAAGAGCTGAGTACGCTTTAGTAACAAACAAAGCCTTTTCAGAACTATACAAACCTTTTCAAAGATCAAAAGACGAAGATTATAAGGAAATAGATACTCTTTTAAAACAAGGGTATACTATAACTGGCGAACTAAAAGACGCCTGGAAAAAAATGGGATTAGGTTTTGATAAATTAAAAGTACAAGTTGGTTTAGCTTTAGATAAGCCTGAAAGTTCTCAAAGAAAAGAATTTAAAAATTTTTATGAAACTAATAATGATTTTTTAGAAAAAGAAAATATACTTTCTATGTCTCCGTCTGAGTTGAGAGAAAAATTTAAAGACAGAGAATGGTTTGATTCGTTTAGTAAAAAAGATAAAAAAATAATTGAAAAAGCTTATTCTTATTCTAGCAACTTTATAAATAGAATCTCAAAACAAGATATTGATAAAAAAGATTTTAGTATAAAAGATATTTTAAAAGGTAAAGATGGTTTTGAAGGCTTTAAAAAATACGATGAAAAAGCATCTAAAGAAATGTTTAAAGATGTTTTAGAAATGATGCGTTTAGAGCAATTGGAAGAGCTAGCCTTGAAAGTAGATACTACAGATATGAGTTTGTTAGACACAACAAAACATCTTATAGGTCAAAGTTCTACATTGATACCAATGTATGCTGGTGGTATGTTGCAAGCTGCTGGTGAAGTTTTGCCTGGTTATGGTAAATTTTTAAAATTACCAGGGAAAGCTTTGTCTTTACTTGGTACCGCAAATATTTTTGCTCAAGAATTTAGTTCAAATGTTTTTGAAACTATGCGTAAAAATATAATGCAAAGAAATGGTGGTAAAAATCCTACTGTAGAAGATTATATTGAAGAAATAGAAGATCCAGATTCTGTTAACATGTTTTTAAGTGTTCTTGGCGCTGGTGGATCTGCTGCTTTAGAAAAAATAGGTGTAGACAAATTAGTAAAAGCCAGTGGCGGAGCTGGTTCTACTTTAGCGTCTTTATTCAGAGGTGAGGTAAAACAATTTTTAACATCACTACCACGTGCTTTTCTACAATTAAAAATAGCCGGAGAAGTAGAAGGTCTTACTGAAGGTTTTCAAGGTTACGTGCATGATGCTGTGGTTAACATTGGCACAGGTCAAGGGTTTATAGAATCACTTAAAAACGCTAAGTTTGATGTAGAAGGGTATAGAGTTGGTAAAAGTATAGGTACTCTTTTACCTTTTGTAGGAAAAATAACATCGCAAACATCGCTTGAATTAAAACAAATAGGTTTAGAAATAGCTGATAGATTTGATATGACTAAGTTTGCTCCTACTTATGTTTCAACAAATAGATTTTTTAAAGATTCAGAAAATAGAATAAATAAATTAAAAGATGATGGTAAAATAACTCCTGAGCAAGCCGCTAGAGACATAAGAGAATTGTCTATAATAAGAAATGCTGGATTTAAAGTTCCACCAACAGTTAAAGGTAATAAAAAAAGAAAACTAACTAGACTTTTAATTGAAAAAACAAAATTAGAAGATATAATAAAAACTACTAATGATAAAGATGTTAGCGCTCCTGAAATAAAAAAGCTGCAAGATATTTCAAATGAAATAATAAATATTATACAAGAAGGAGTTATAAGACAATCTTATTTACAACAATCAGGAAATGTAACTGAACTAATAAATAAGTACGGCGGAGGAAACATTAGAATAATAAAAAGAAAAACAACTAAGGGTCTCGAAACTCAAATCGAAAAATTAAAGAAACAAGGTTGGAATATAGATAAAAAATCTGCCGATAACTATGGTACTGTTTTTCAAAAAGGTGACAAGCAAGTTATAATACTAAACGAATCAGAAATTGTAAAAGGTGGTGCTATAAATACAGCTGCTCATGAATTTTTACACGCTTTATTGTATCAAACTGTAAAAAATAGTAAAGGAACAGCTATAGCTTTGGGTAATAACTTGTTGCAATATATAAAAAAAGTAAACCCTAGTGCTTTAAAAAACACTGATTTTGCTAAAAGAATAGAACAGTATAAAAATTCAAAAGAAATATCAACAGAAGTTCAAGCAGAAGAAGTTTTAACTCTTTTTTCAGAAGCTGTTTTAGATAATGCTATAGAGCTAAACGAAAATGTTTTAGATAAAATAGGTAATATTTTTACTAATATATTAGAGTCTCTTGGTTTTAAAGACATTTACTTTAACAATGGCAAGGATGTTTATAATTTTATAAAAAAATACAATAAAAATATAGTTAAAGGTAAGTTAAATAAAGCCCAAAGAAAGCTTTTAAAAGAATCAGCTAAAGGAAAATTAGTAAAAAGAAAATATATAAGATCTAATAGTTTAGATTCTACTAAACTTTCTTTAAAAGAAGACGCCTCTAATAAAGTCCAAGAAATATATGACACTAAAGGTAAAGATGGTGCTTTTGATATAACTGAAGAGTACAAAGGTATGGCTAATAAAATAGCTAACAAATACCAAGAAGTGCCTGGTTTTGATAAACAATTGCTTGTTGATGAAATATTAACAGGTAAGCGTGGTGTTTTAGATATGATTAGTGAATATGATCCTACTACCAATGTACCTCTTGCTGCTTATATAAATAAATATTTAAGATCCAGAGCAATAGAAGCTGCTAATAGGATATTAAAGCAAGAGTTTGAAACAGACGTAACAGAAGCTAAAAGTGTTGTAGCAGAAGAAACTAAACAACCAGATGTTGTTAGTAGAAAAATTAAAAAACCTAGTGAAACAATAGCTTTTGACAAAGTTACTGAAGCTAAGATAGATGAAGCAATAAATAAAAATTTTAAAGGTGACGACGTTAAGTTTTCAGATACTAGAAACGTACCTAAAGATATAGCTAATATATATGGAGAAAAGTTAGGTCTTAATCCACAGACGATTACAGACAAAACAAGAAATTATTCTAAAAAAGATGCAGAAGGCTTGACTAGAGCAAAACAGTTTTTACTTAAAAATGCTAAAGATGATTATGCTCGTTTACCTAAATTAAAAGATGACTTTGGCAAAGGTACTTTTGTGCCTAAAAACGTTAAAGATGCTTTGTATACTGATGGTAAACTAACTGGTACTTTAAAAGACTATATAGATTTAATTAGAGAAAAACCAGTTAAACCTATATACAGAGATCGTGTAGGTCAAACTATTAGAGGTTTATTAAATCTAGCTATTAGAAATCGCATGCTAGAAACAGCACAGCCTTTAAAAGCAAAAAGAATACAATCAGGCGCTAAATTTAGCATGAGAAGAAGAGGAGAAACAGATTTTAACTCTATAGTTAGACAAGCTGGTGGAATTGCTTTAAACTCTAAAAACCTAGATGTTGATAGTTCTAAAATGCCTAAAATAATATTAGACTATTTAAAAGAAAAAAACATCAAAGTTCTTGATGAAAACGATGTTGATATTTCAAAAAATTTAGAAACAGATCTTAATAAATTGTTTAATTCTAAAGAAAATTTTAAAGATTTTGATAAAAAATTTAGTGAAATAAAACAAAAATATCCTGAATTAAATAAGAAAAAAGTAAAAGATAATATAACTAGAAGCTTTTTTAACACCATAAAAGCAAATAAAGATGTGTTAAAATATAGAAATTTTGTTAGAGAAAAATTATTTCCTATATTTCCTAAGTCTTTTTTCACGTCAGGTACTTTTGCAGGTGCTGGAACTTCTGGACCCAGCAGAAACTTTTTTTATTATGCAATTGGAGACCTAGAACTAGATAGTAATAATTTTGCTTCTGAAGACTCTGATATAGCCGCTGCTGTAACTAGAGTAAACTACACAACAGGCTCAGGTAAATTAAGAAAAATAAACGAAAATTGGTATAAAAAAGATTTTTTGGAAATGCAGTTTGATAAAAACGGCAAAGCTATAGGTACTAATCAACAAATTTTAAATGAAAAAAAATTAAAAGGTTTAAAAAAGATATTTTTAAAACTTGAATCTTTATTAAAAGATAAAGAAAATATACCTTTTGTTGCTGCTCTTTTGTCTAGCACAAGTCAAGGTATGGGTGGTTTTGTAAGAGTTTCTGCGCCTATTACTTTTGTTGGAAAAAATTTAATTAACGGTATAGTAGAAGAACATACTATGCCTGCTAGTTTTGTAGCTAAATATTTATTTGAAGCTGCTATAGATGGAAATATCAATAAAGATTTCACAAACATAGAAAAAAGTTACCAACAAGGTTCTTTAGACGCTTTAGATGATAAAAAACTTAAAGGAAGTAATAACGGTATAAGCTTTAATTATACTCAAAAAATGCCTGAAAACTGGAAGTTTACGGATAATGTTTGGGATAGATATTTTAATATAAACACAGCGAGTCAAAAAGGTGGAATAGACGGTAATAATTATATTATGTCAGATGGAAAAACTTTATTTGAAAAACTAAATATTACCTCTAGTGGGTTACCCGTTAATACTACGCAGAAAAACTCATTAAAAAAAGCGTCAAAAAACAACAGTGAAATAAGTGATCTTATAAGCGAAAACTCTACAACTCAAAATCAAATCTATAAATTAAGCAATATAGATGAGGCTTTAAAAAAAGCTAGAAGTTTAGATACTAAAGAAAGAGGTATAAGTGTTTTTGATTTTGACGACACGCTAGCTAGAACTAAAAGTAAAATTATAGTAACTATGCCTGACGGTAAAGTTTCTAAAATAAATGCTACTGAATTTGCAAAAAATTCTGTAACACTAGAAGAACAAGGTGCTAAATTTAATTTTGATGAGTTTAACAAAGTTATTGATGGTAAAAAAGGACCATTAGCAGATTTAGCTTTAAAGCGTCAAGGTAAGTTTGGTAGTAAAGATATATTTGTGTTAACAGCTAGACCACAACTTGCGGCTCCTGATATATATAATTTTTTAAAAAATATTGGTTTAGAATTACCTATAGAAAATATAACAGGATTAGAAAGCGGTTCGCCTCAAGCCAAAGCAAATTGGATTATAAGTAAAGCCGCCGAAGGTTATAATAATTTTTATTTTGCAGACGATGCTATTAAAAATGTTAAAGCTGTTAAAAAAGTTTTAGATCAAGTTGACGTTAAATCTAAAGTTCAAATAGCTAAAGCTTCTAAAAAAAGAACTTTTGATAAAGTTATAAATAATATTCTTGAAAGCAGTACAGGTATAAAGTCTGAAGCTGAATTTTCTAAAGCAAGAGCACAAACTGTTGGCGCTGGTAAAGGTAAATTTACTTTTTTAACAACACCATCTGCAGAAGATTTTGTAGGTTTAATATACAAGTTTTTAGGTAAAGGTAAAATTGGTAATGCACAGTTTAAGTTTTTTCAAGATAACTTAATTGATCCTTACAACAAAGCAGAATTAGCGGTGACTAAAGCTAAAATAACCGCTGCTAACGATTTTAAAGCACTAAAAAGTGGCCTTAAAACGTTGCCTAAATCATTGTCTAAGCAAACAGGTATTGGAGGGTTTACGTTTGGTCAAGCTGCTAGAGTTGCAGTATGGACAAGACAAGGTATGGAAGTTCCTGGGTTATCTAAAAGAGACGCTAAAGAATTAAATGCTTTTATAGATAATAACGCTGATTTAAATGTTTTTGTAAACGAGTTAATAAACATACAAAAAGGTAAACCGTATCCTAAACCTGGTAAAAACTGGTTAGCTGGTAATATAACATCAGATATTGTTAACGAAATAAACAAAGTTAATAGAAAAGAATACATGCAAGAGTTTAATGAAAATCTTGATATAATATTTTCAGATAAAGTAATGAATAAACTTGAAGCTGCGTACGGTCCTAAATATGTAGAAGCTTTACGAGATATTATGCGTAGGATGAAATCAGGTTCTAACAGGCCTGTAGGCAACTCAAGAATTGTAGATGGTTTATTAAATTGGCTAAACAATTCTGTTGGCGCTATAATGTTTTTAAACACAAGATCTGCAGTATTACAAACTATATCTGCTGTAAACTTTATAAACTTTGGTAATAACAACATTTTAGCTGCTGGTAGAGCTTTTGCTAATCAAAAACAATATTGGAAAGATTTTATGACATTGTTTAATTCACCTTATTTAGTTGAAAGACGCGATGGATTAAAAATTAATGTTAGTGAATCTGAAATAGCTGACGCTGTATCTGAAAGCTCTAATAAACCAAAAGCGTTTTTAAACTTATTGCTCAGCAAAGGATTTATACTTACAAGAATTGCAGATAGTTTTGCTATCGCGGCTGGTGGTTCTACATTTTATAGAAACCAAGTTAAAGCTTATGTTAAAAGTGGTATGGATCAAAAAGCTGCAGAAAAACAAGCGTTTGATGATTTTTATGCTATTGCAGAAGAAAGTCAGCAATCAAGTAACCCAAGTAAAATATCACAACAACAAGCTTCGGGTGCTGGTCGTGTGATACTAGCTTTTGCTAACACACCAATGCAATATGCTCGTATAATAAAAAGAGCTAGTCAAGATCTTATAAACGGTAGGGGTGATTGGAAAACTAACGTGTCTAAGATAGTTTATTACGGAGCGATGCAAAACCTTATATTTAACGCATTATCTAACGCTTTATTTGCTTTAGCTTTTAGTGAAGAAGATGAAGAACAAGAAGATAAAACAGGTAGAATAGCAAATGGTATGGCTGATTCACTGTTAAGAGGTCTTGGTATACGAGGCGCTGCTGTTGCTGCTGTTAAAGACGCTTTAATAACTGTATACGAGCAAGAAAACAAAGAAAAAGGTGCGCCTGAACTTAGAAAAGCTGTAACTGATTTATTTGGTTTTTCGCCACCGCTAGATGCTAAAGTTAGAAAACTAATAAGTGGACTTAATACATTGTCTTGGGAGCGTGAAAAAATGAAACAAGAAGGTTTTAATTTAAATAATCCTGCTTATTTAGCATTCGCTC
>Ga0315320_10004009_pt1 | contig 12049 bp, 8 predicted proteins | sample M140m21515metaG_FD_203458 | JGI IMG/M metagenome (GOLD analysis project Ga0315320, IMG submission 203458) | Ammonia-oxidizing marine archaeal communities from Monterey Bay, California, United States - M1 40m 21515 | ecosystem: Environmental > Aquatic > Marine > Coastal | place: USA: California...
AACGTTGGTCCTCCATTCGGACACCATTATTCATTATCACGACCCGGCTGCTGTGAAGACCATTGATTATTGGTTTCACTACACTATTTCCAGTATTTAGTGACGAAACACCACTTAAACTATTTAGTGCATTTCCAAGACTTCCTGTACTAAATCGTTCAAGTTCTTTTTCATTCAAACTGCTCTCTAATACTGTTTTTGACTTGTTCTTAAATGCTTTGCCTTCAATTGTTATTTTGTTGAGTTCTTCAACATGATGTTCTAGTTTAAATGATTTATTGGTATTTCCGAAAACTTTTACTTTATATCCTTTGGTTAAGCAATATGGGTGAGACACCTGTATGTAGTATGTATCATTACAAAGTTTAGAAAAGGAAAATAAACCGTCAAGTCCAGTCTGAACAGACTGTTCGGAATTGGCTATAGTAAGAGTAACTCCAACGAGCAATTCGCCGTCGTGGATGTCTGTTACTTTTCCTGAAAGTGTATAATCACAATTTTGTGAAAATGTTTTAATACTAAATAGCAGTATTATAAATACATATTTGTACATGAGAGTTCTTAATAAACATTAGAATTATTAGTTTGTTAATTAAGAATAAATAGGAGGAGCTCGCAGTTGCTTATTTGATGAAGAATAATTTTGAATTATAAGTCTACTGAAACTTATTAATTCCACTGGGTAAAATTGTGTCGTACCTAAATCAATATACCGTACGAAATTGTAGCTGAATGGAGTGAAATTGAAGTCGCAGATGTTACAACTTTTTTCAGATTTATGTATTTGGGTAAAATTATCTTTATGTGTTATACATTCGTGTCCTTCAAGCATATGAGTGAATTTCATGGCCGATGGAAGCAATATTGCAAATAAAAGCAATACAGATATGAGAGTTTTTATTTTTTCTTTACTTAAGTACAAAAATAAATTAATGAGTTGAAAGTGAATATTTTTTATAATTTGTTATTTGAATCAACTATTATCACAACAGGTTTCTGTTTCACACTTACAATAGTTTAGGTTGTAAAGATGTAAAGATGCTAGGATTATGGCTGCAAAATAAGTTACTAATTCAGGTAACAATAACCATTCTCTTTTTTCATTTAAAATTAAAACAAATAATACAAACCAGCTAGCCCAGAGCATTTGTTTAATAATCTTATTTGTGGAATTTAAGGTTGAACGGTAAACTGCCAAAACTGAAATAGTGATAAATAAAAAGTCTAAGTTTGTCCACCACAAAGGAGCACTGTTTTGTTCCAAAGCAGTATAACTCTGAAACACAAATAGAATGGGTGTAGCTAGACAATGGACTACGCACATACTGCTCGCTATTGCGCCAATATTGTCTGGTTTCTTTAAACTTAGGTTCATAATATCTATTTTTTAATCTGAACAACTGATTGACAAATATAAACATTCAAAACGTTATTGCAACAAAGTTGTAATAAATTTTATATTAAAAAAATTGTTAACCTATAGGAGTTGAAACATCCCAAATTACAGGTAGAATAAAATTAATAAATAAAGTGATGATAATAATAGAAATTAAATTCATCCAAAAACCTTTCTTTACCATGTCATTAATTTTAAGATAGCCTGATCCAAATACAACAGCATTAGGAGGTGTAGCCACTGGTAGCATAAAGGCACATGATGCTGCTACTGTAGCACTTACTAATAATAAATATGGGTGAATATTTATAGCCCTTGCTAAAGAAACTAAAACAGGTAATAACATTGCAGTTGTTGCTAAATTAGAAGTTATTTCTGTAAGAAAATTTACGCTAACTATCAAAATCAACAATAATATAATTAATGGTATGTTTTCAAGCAGTGTTAATTGAGATCCAATCCAGACCGCAAGCCCACTTGATTCAAATCCAATTGCTAATGCCATACCCCCTCCAAATAACAATAATATTCCCCAAGGTAATTTTGCAGTATCTTTCCAATCTAGTAGACGTTTTTTTCTATCTTTTGCAGGTAGAATAAATAAAATTATAGCAGTTATGATAGCTATAATAGTATCGTCAATAGCGGGAAGAAATTTATTTATTAAAAAAGAACTACATATCCATGCAAGAGCTGTTATAACAAATACTGATAAAATGACTTTTTCTTCATAAGATATTTTGCCAAGTTTTTTTAGCTGATTGAAAATTTCTTTTTTACCACCAGGAAATTTTTTTTGTTCAAATTTGTAAGAAATCTTAGTTAGATATACCCAACAAATACTGAGAAGTAACAAACTTAAAGGCAATCCAAACTTAAACCATTGAAAAAAACTGATTTTAATTCCGTAAGATTCCTTCATAATTCCTGCAAAAACAAGATTAGGCGGGGTTCCAATTAGTGTAGCCATTCCTCCAATTGATGCACTATAGGCAATTGCTAACATTAGAGCTTTTCCAAAGAGAAGATTTTCTCTTTCATTTGTATTAGAATTATTTTTTAGCTGAGCAACAATAGCCATTCCAATTGGAAGAATCATTACGGCTGTCGCTGTATTTGAAATCCACATAGATAAAAAAGAAGTAGCTATCATAAATCCTAAAATAATATTACTCACATTTGTTCCTACTATCTTAATTATTGTAAGCGCTATACGTTTATGTAAATCCCACTTTTCAATAGCGATTGCTAATATAAACCCTCCAATAAACAAAAAGATAAATTTATGACCATATGCTGCTGTTGTTTTTGTTAAAGCTAGTCCTCCGCTTAAAGGAAATAGGACAATTGGCAAAAGCGCAGTGACAGCAATGGGTAAGGCTTCTGTAATCCACCAAATAGCAATCCAACTTGCTGAAGCTAAAACAGCACACCCCTCTACAGAAAGTCCCTCTGGTCGGAATAGAAATAAAAAAAACATAAATGAAAGTGGACCAGTTATTAGACCGATGGTTTTTTTAGTAATATGCATGGTTTATGGATTAAAAATGATATCCGAAGCTTTAGAAACTGCGATTAAATAATTATGATCTTCATTAGGATTGATAACAAAGTCCCACTCAAAATTAACGTTGAGATCAGCCGCTTTTGACTGTGCATTGTTATAAAAGCTTATGGCACGGTCTAAGCGGTTAAGTCCTTGTAGATCGACAATACTATTGTGTCTTAGAGCTGAAGAATTTGGGTCATTATCATTGGATCCAACTAGTATGGTGAGTTGTTTCGAAAATAATAGGCTAAAGTTAATGTCTTCTAATGGGCTAGCGTTTATTCCATACGGGAAGTTAGTTTCTAAATCTAGTGTTGTGTACCAACCTGCTGCAGAAGCTACCATTTTATCAATCCTAGCTAAAGGTTTAAAAAACAAGAATCGATGTGCAAATTGAGCTCCTGCTGAATGTCCAATTATATGGTATTTTGACGACTGATTGTTCAGATTTTGTATCGCATATGTAAAAAGAGGTTCAATAACGGAAAAAGCCCACTCAGATTCATTATTTAATGACGATGCACTAGGATTATCACCATCTGTAAAAACATTACCTAGGTTATACCCATCCCCACCAGGGAATTGTGTGGTTGTAAATTCTGGTACAAGTAGAATAAATCCATATAAATTTGCTTTAGCTACTAATGAATTTCGATATTCATTTGCATTTCTATTATTTCCATGAAATAAAAAAACAATAGGGGTACTAGAATCGCTATTTTCAGGAATATGACAATATACATCAAGTGATTTGTTGGTATTTGAATTATAAACAAATGGAAAGGTTCCGCTTCCTTCACTTTGGGAGTTTAGTTCTGTAAAATTATCTAAACCAATTAGTCCATCATTTTTTGAACTACAGCTGTAAAAAAGTGTTATAATTATTAAAATTAAAATGGATCTTGATTTCATAAATATTTCTTAGTAAGAGGCCTGAATTTTTTAAGTAAATTAAATTGAATTCGTTGTATATTTACAATACCAATTATTACAAGTAATGAATACCAATCATTTTTTTGCGATTGATAGAATTCTGTTTCAATATACAATTTTATCTAAAAAAGAAACTTCTAATAAGTATGTGGATTTATACTGGGCCATAAAAAATTGTATTCTTAAACATGAATTACCGCATGGATGGGTACTTCCATCAACTCGAGTCTTGTGTGAAGCGCTGAGTGTATCAAGAACGACGGTAATAAAAGCTTACGAGTTATTATTATTGGAAAAAATAATTATATCTAAACCTGGTTCAGGAAATAGAATTAATTACTTAAATACAAAATTTGAGGACAGTAGATCCGCCACTCGAGTTCAAATAGATTCGGATTTGTATCCTCAAATTTCTGATAAGAGTAAATCATTTCTAAAAAACAGAGCTTTATTAAATAGACTCCCCACTAGTAATTTAGCATTTAGACCTGGCTTGCCTCCTATTGATGTTTTTCCTGTAAATCAATGGAAAAAATTACTCAACATTTATTGGCGACATATTAAATCTTCTGGTTTATCATACTCAAAATCTACAGGACTAAAAGAATTTAAAACAAGTATTTCAAACTATTTAAATATTAGTAGAAATATTAAATGTGATCCAGATCAAATCATAATAGTATCAGGTTCTTTACAGTCTTTATATTTGATTTCCAACACCCTTATTAATAGGGGGGATGGGGTTATTTTAGAAAACCCACTATTTCCTAACGTACATTCTGTTTTTAAAAGTTCTGAGGCTACCTTATATCCTGTGGAATTAGATAAAGAAGGTATTGACATCAAATCTTTAAGTATAGGAGTAAATACTTCTCCTAAATTGATTCATGTCACTCCATCAAATCATTATCCTTTAGGGATACCAATGAGTCTTAAAAGACGTCAGGAAGTTTTAGAATGGGCATCAAATAATAATGCGTTAGTTATTGAAAATGATTATGAAAATGAAATCGCAAATCATTTCACAAAAACTCCTACACTATATAGTCTAGATACAGAAGATCGTACTATTTATATGGGAACTTTTAATCGCTTGCTTCATCCATCAATTCGTTTAGGGTATATGGTGGTACCTCGTTACTTAACCTCTGCAATAGAGGCGCTTCAAGATCATTCTCATCGTTTTGTATCGCCTTCTATTCAAGTTGTGATGAATCAATTTATCGAAAAAAATTATTTATATCAACATCTTAAAAACGTTATTATTACGGCTAAAGATCGGCATGATGTATTTGTAAAAGAATTCAATAAAGTAAGTAAAAACATGTATATAAAGGAAAGATTATTTTCAAGTTTTCATGTGTTAGCGCTTTTTAAAACAGAAGTTAGTTTGGATCATGAAAAAGAACTAATTGATAAACTCAATTTAATAGGAGTAACGACTCTGTCGTTGAGCAAGTGTTATATTGGAGACCCTTTAAAAAAGGGTCTGATTCTTGGATATTCGTCTGTACAAATTAGTGTCATGAGAAATAAACTCAAGTTAATGGCTAAATATATTTAATCAAAAATTTCATTAGTACTTTTTATTGGTATCTTTAAAATTGATAAACTGGTATCTTTTAATTAGCTTATTTAATATTATTTTTGATAAAAACGAATTTGAATTGTTATATGAGCTGTTGAATATTACTTCATCTAATAGTGGTTTTTAAATTATTAAGATTGAAGTTGATTTAACCTAAATTGCCAAAAAACTAATTATAAAGTAAAACAACTTTCTTTTTTAAGAATTAAAATAAACCAAAATGAAACTAAACTATTTATCTATCAGCTTACTATGCCTTTTGAGTCTGTCTTGTACAACGGAAGATATATTGCCAGCTGTTGAGCTTGGATTAGATGCTACAACTCTGAGTGAAGCGGGTGGAGAACTAACTCTCACCGCAACCCTAAATTCTGCTGCTACAGAGCCAATCTCATTAGCACTTGTTTTTGGAGGTACAGCCTCCGAAAATCAAGATTACAGCACAAGTTCCTCTGCAATATTCATTGATACTGGAATGAGTTCTGGTACTGTCACAATTTTTGCTATTCAAGATATTGAATTAGAGAGCATTGAAACAATTACTGTAAGTGTAACTTCTGGAAGTGGAGTCTTACTGCTGTCAGATTCACTAATTGAAATAGCGATGTTAGACGATGACTCTGACACGGACAGTGATGGGGTGTTAGACGCTGTTGATTCTTGTCCAGATGTTGCTGGTTCTACCGAAAATAATGGTTGTCCGTGGTTAGGTTTTTTAATTAATGAAGTATTGTACGATCCAGAATCAGGAGACTTAGGGGATGCGAATGGTGATGGAACAAGAGATGCAAATGGGGATGAGTTTATAGAGTTTTTTAACTCAGGCCCAGAAATGGACGTGAGCGGTTATTCCTTGTCTGATGCCTCGCAAGTTAGACATGTCTTTCCTGCTGGAACAGTAGTCCCTTTAAATGGCGTCCTAGTCTTATTTGGAAGTGGATCTCCAACAGGGGATTTTGGAGGTGCTGTTGTTCAAACTGCTTCAACAGGTTCGATTAACATGAATAATGCTGGTGACTTCGTTACACTTCAAGATGCTTCCGGAACTATAGTACTCACTTTTGATGTTGAGCCATTATCAAATAATCCAAATGAGTCTTATACTAGAAATCCAGATTTAACAGGCGAATTTGTTCAACATTCAGGAATTGATGCGGCAAATGGCGCGCTTTATTCCCCTGGGACAATGTTGGACGGTTCGTTGTTTTAATAAAAAAGTTTAACAATACTGAATGGGGCCTATAATTGCTATTATTTTTACTGTTATCACTGGGTGGTTGTTATTGAAAAAATACAATCCACACGCTGTTTTGCTAGCGTCTGGGCTTTCTATGCTGACTATTTCAATGTTTTTAGAGTATAATTTACCAAGTCTCAAAAATCCAACTGGACTTTCAGGTTTTGATTTATTTCGGTACATAAAAGAATCCTTTAGCAAAACCAATGCGGGTGTTGGTCTTATGATTATGGCTATTGGCGGATTTGTAGCCTATATTGATGTGATAGGAGCCTCCAATGCATTAGTTCATTTAGCAATGCGTCCCCTAAAATTATTTAAAAACAAACCATATATAGCAGCATCTTTAGTAATTCCTCTTGGTCAAGTTTTGTTTGTTGCTATTCCTTCTGCAGCAGGCTTAAGTTTATTGCTGATGGCCTCATTGTTTCCAATTCTTGTCAAGCTAGGAGTTAGTCGCTTATCAGCGGTTTCTGTGATTACTGCGACCACTGCTTTTGGTATTGGTCCAGCATCAGCTATTACAGCTAGCGCGACCCAAATAGCAGATGTTGATTCCATTGTATTTTTTATAAAAAATCAAATTCCAATGGTCGTTCCGTTGAGCATATCTATGATGGTTACCTATTATTTTGTAAACCGTTATTTTGATAAAAACCAAGTTATAAACTCCGAAGACGTAGTCAATGAAGATAACAAGTTAAACGTGCCTTTGATTTATGCGCTTATTCCAGTATTACCTATCATTTTGTTGCTCGTATTTTCAAAAATATTTAATGCTTTTGATCCGCCAATTACTTTAGATACCACTACTGCTATGTTCATAAGCTTATTTATTGGGCTTTTATTTGAACTCTTTCGTTCTAGAGATATAAAAGCTGTTTTAACTTCCTTAAATACATTCTGGAACGGCATGGGAAATATTTTTAAAACGGTTGTAACTCTTATTATTACAGCCGATATCTTCGCTAAAGGCTTGATTAGTTTAGGTTTTATTGATGGACTCATAAACGCCTCACAAAGTTTAGGATTTGGCGTAGTTGGGATTGGAGTCATAATGACAATAATGATATTTTTAGCCTCTATGCTTATGGGAAGTGGTAATGCTTCTTTTTTCGCCTTTGGGCCTTTAGTTCCCAAAATCACAAAATCTTTGGGGGCGGAAACGTCTACCTTGATACTTCCTATGCAGCTTTCAGCTTCTATGGGACGCACTGTATCACCTGTAGCAGGTGTTATTATAGCCACTGCAGAAATTGCTAAGGTTTCAACTCTTGCAATTGTTAAACGAAATTTAATTCCCATGGGGATCGCATTAGTCATAATGCTATTTTATCACTTTATATAATATGTTAAAACTTATAAAAAACGCTCAATTATTTACACCAAAGTTTTTAGGTGAAAATGATGTACTTATAGCCGGAGCTAAAATTATTGCTATTGGTGATAATCTAGATCAATTTAGTAACGATGCTGAGGTTTGGAATGCACAAGGAAAAATGGTCACACCTGGATTTATTGATCAGCACATTCATATTTCTGGCGCAGGTGGTAAAGATGGTTTTTCTTCAAGAACACCCGATGTTGATTTAAAACAATTAATTTCTTGCGGATCAACTACCGTTATGGGACTTCTTGGCACTGACGGCACTACAAGATCCTTAAAATCTTTATTTAGCAAAGTAAAAGCACTTAACCAACAAGGTGTTTCTGCTTACATGCTTTGTGGCTATTATGGAGTAGAATCTCCAACCTTAACGAATGACATTCAGTCTGACATGATTTTTATTGATCCTGTTTTGGGATGTAAAATTGCTATTAGTGATATTCGATCTTCATACCCAACAGCACTTGAATTATTACGAAAATTAAGGGATGTCCGAGTTGCTGGAAGTTTGGCAAATAAGAAAGGAATTCTTCATGTGCACCTTGGAAACTTAGACACTAAATTAGATGTGCTATTTGAACTAGTAGAAAAGTATCAGTTCCCTATTGAACATATTTCTCCAACTCATGTTGCACGTACTAAAGAATTATTTGATCAAGCAATTGAATTTGGGAAATTAGGAGGCATGATTGACATTACTACAGGAGCTTCAAAATACACAGAACCTCATAAGGCGGTACTTTATGCTTTGAAACAAGGACTTTCTGTTGATAAAATAACATTTAGCACGGATGGTCATGCGGGGCTTACTAAGTTTGATGAAAACGGACAGCCGGTTGGTGCTAAAATAGCACAGGTGGATAAAAACCTAGAGGAAGTAATCAATTTAATTAAAACAGGTTTTCCAATGGAAGATGCACTCAAATTAATTACTACTAATCCAGCTACTAATTTAGGACTTAAAAATAAAGGACAAATTGCAGTTGGCTATGATGCTGATTTGTGTTGTTTTGATACCGATTATAATTTAACAGATGTATTTGCTTTAGGTCAACAAATGATGACAGAAAGCAAACTAACCATAAAAGAAGTATTTGAATCTTAAATATATATAAATGAAGGTTTTTAAAATTATTAGTGTTTTAGCCGTCTGTTTGACTGCTACTTTAGTTCATGCTCAAGACGTAGAATTAGATAGCTACAAATTTGGGGAGGGTTTAAGGTTTACGGCCGATGAAGGTCATAAAATTAGAATTAGTGGGTATGTTCAGCCGTATGCGGAATCTAAACAGTATACGGAAGCTGATGCAAACGAGTCTATGAATCGGTTCCGGATGCGACGTTTACGACTTCGAATGGATGGGGTGCTTCCAAATGAGCGGTTCTCGTACCGTTTTCAGGTTGATCTGAGTGGAGCCTCAGAAGTAGGAGATTCAGAAAGCAGTAATAATTATTTATTAGATGCTTATGTTTCTTATAATATCACAAATAGAATTAAGCTTAGTTTTGGTCAGCGTTCTACGTATACTGACAATAGAGAATTATTTATGAGCTCTAGAACCCTACAATTAGTAGAACGAAGTAGGCTAACATCAGCTTTTTCATCTATTAGAGAATTTGGTTTTTTTGCACAAGGAAACTTTAGAACTGGAGGCGGTTCTTATTTAAAACCATATTTTGTTTTAACAAATGGAGATGGTAGTAATGCTTTTGATAAAGACCACGGCGGTTTAAAAGTAGGAGGCCGTATTGACTTTTTACCTTTTGGATTGTTTACCAATTTAGGACAATTTAGACAAGCAGATGTAATGCGAGAGCTTATTCCTAAAATTGTTATTGGTGTTAACTACAGTAAAAACAACGGAATGAGTAGCCGTAGAGGTCGTGAAAGTGGTTCTATTTTATATTTAAATGACGCCAATGAAGAATCATTACCAGATTACACTAAATATGGCGCAGATTTCATGATTAAGTATAAGGGGTTTTCGATGTTAGGAGAATACATCAAAACAGAGGCTGATGTTCCGAAAGATATCACACAACGGCTTAGAAATAATGGCTCTACTTCAACAACTTTTGATGTAAACGGAATCCAAGACGTAGAGAATTATGTCAAAGGACGTATGATGTTAGGAACTGCATATAATATTCAGTTAGGCTATTTATTCAAAAACGGATTTTCTGTTGATGGCCGTTACACTCAACTTGAGGCTGATGATAATTCATTTCTAAATAACGGTACATTTTATAATCGACCGGAGTATTATACAATAGGTCTTGGTAAATATTTAGCTAGAAATTACGGAGCAAAAATTCAAGCTTCATATACTTATGTTAGAGCAAATCCAGGAATCAATGATTTGAATGGAAGTCCGATTGCTGGTGATGAGTGGATAGCACGCTTAATGTTAACATTTTCATTATAATTGTAGATGAGAAATAGTATAATTTTAGTCATTAGTGTTTTTGTATTCTTTGCATTACAGGCACAGCCGAGTCCACAATCGAAAAAAATTACCAAGAAATTTTTTCCAGATTCCGAGTCTTTACTACCGGTTACCCCAGCACTCAAAAAGAAAAGGGGCTATACGAATTATAAAGAGTTAATTAGTTTTATTAATGATTTAAAAGAATCACACCCTTCTGTTGTTTCGATCAAATATATCGGAGAAAGTCAAAAAGGCTATAAAATTCCTGTAATTCAAATTAAGACAATTAGTGATTCCGAAAAAATTAAAATTTGGATGCAAGCTGGTCTTCATGGAAATGAACCTGCTGGAACTGAAGGTTTATTGTATTACATGCACTCAATTCTTAACAACAATTCTTATGCTGATCTACTTGAGGGCGTAGATCTATTAATTTTACCTATGGCCAATATTGATGGATACCTAAAGGACAACCGTTATGCAGCGAATGGCCTTGATTTAAATCGAGATCAAACAAAATTGATGGCGCCTGAAACTCGGCTAATAAAAAAAGTATTTTGTGAGTTTAATGCACATGTTGGATTGGACTTTCACGAATACCGCCCCTACAGAAAAGATTTTGCTCAACTTAGTGATTTTGGAATTACTTCAGCCTATGATACTATGTTTTTATACTCAGGAAACTTAAATGTTCCTGAAAATATTCGAAATTATACAAATGATGTATTTGTGCAGAATGCTCGCAAGTTAATGGATTTTAAAAATTTCAGACATCGAGAATATACTTCTACAGGAAAATACGCTGGTGAAATTCATTTTACTCAAGGTTCATCTAATGCACGTTCAAGTGCCACTAACTATGCATTAAACAATATGATTTCAACTTTATTTGAAGTAAGGGGGGTAGGCTTAGGAAAAACCTCTTTCAAACGTCGTATTGAGATTACCCTTGAATTAGCATTGTCTTATACGAAAACAGCTGTAGAAAATACTACAGCTATTAAGAACGAAATTCAAAAAGCGATTTTAGATTCAAAGCCTGTTGTAGTTACAAGCAAACGAAAAGTATATAAGGATACGATTAAGGCGATAGACTTAGACACTGAATCTTTAATTGATTTGGATGTTACAATAAGAGACGCACTTCAGTCGTCTCCAGTTTTAGAACGTTTAAAGCCTAATGCCTATATCATTGAGGCTTCTCAAATAGCTATTCTAAATAAACTAAAAAACTTGGGGATAGAAATGATTCCTTTAATAGAAGATAAACTGTTTACTGTAGAAGCCTATAGGATCAGCTCCTATAACGAAGCTTCTAAAGTCTATGAGAAAATGAAACTTCAAAAGGTCAAAACTGAAGTCACCACGATTCAAAAAGAGTTTCCTGTTGGAACTCTATTAATTTCAATGCAACAACAGCGTTCTAATTTACTAACTGAAGTTTTAGAGCCCGAAGCGCCTAATAGCTTTGTGAGTTTTGGAGTTTTAAAAACAAAATTAGATGATACATTACCAATATATAGAGTGATA
>Ga0315320_10004010_pt1 | contig 12049 bp, 18 predicted proteins | sample M140m21515metaG_FD_203458 | JGI IMG/M metagenome (GOLD analysis project Ga0315320, IMG submission 203458) | Ammonia-oxidizing marine archaeal communities from Monterey Bay, California, United States - M1 40m 21515 | ecosystem: Environmental > Aquatic > Marine > Coastal | place: USA: California...
AATTAGACATTATTGAAAAATTAAAAAAAAACAATAAAATTATTGATTTAAATGATGATTTAACAAATGTGAATATAAATCCGCGAATTATAGAAACCCCTATTATAGAAACCCCTATTATAGAAAAACCTATTATAGAAAAACGCATTATAGAAAAACGCATTATAGAAAAACCTATTATAGAAAAACGCATTATAGAAAAACGCATTATAGAAAAACGCATTATAGAAAACCCTATTATAGAAAACCCTATTATAGAAAACCCTATTATAGAAAACCCTATTATAGAAAACCCTATTATAGGAAAATCAAAACCTATATTTGAAGTTACATATTCACCTATAATAAAAGAAAAAAAACTAGAAAACCCAAAACCGATATTTGAAGTTACATATTCATCTATAATAAAAGAAAAAAAAACAAATATTACAATTCGAAGTAAAAAAAATACACACCAACCAATTAAACAAACACAAAACATTAAAAAACGATTTTCTAAAAGTGGGCGTGATCTACTTAAAAGACATAGAAATAGAAATAAGTAATTATATTAAGTATTTTATCATACTATTATTTTCATATAATCTTCTTAATAAATATGGAATACTTTCATAAAAATTACCATAAGGTAAATATTTATATACATTATGTCCTGATTGTTCTAGTTCTCGAGTGATACAATCTCGCATTCCATACAATTGAGCAAATTCAATGTTTTTTAGATTGTATCTTTTAATATAATGACGCGCCAAAAATACACTTCTTGTATTGTGGGTTGCGCATAATAATTTATCTCCTTCTTGAGAATCTGTTATAAACTGATAAATTCCATTATCATATTGCCGATGAACCTCTTTTTCATTACTACAAAGAACATTTAATTTTTTATCTTGACTTAAATATGCACCGCGAACAAGTTTTATACCAACTTTATAATCTCGCGCGCGTTGTAAATCTTCTTTTAATTTTATGAGAGCATCCTTTTTATACATTTGGTATGTTTTATAAATCATTGGATTCTCTATATTATATAATGAAACATAGTAATCTGTTAATCGATCTATTCTTTCTTGTATCTCGTGGTTTTCGGCGTCAATGAAAATAGTATTATTATTTTCTTTTGCAGTTTCAATCAATTGTTCTAATTGATTTGCGCATTTATTTTCCGAGGTTTTAATACCAAGAGAACTTAACTTAATAGAAAAGGCGTTATTTGGATATTCCATCATTTTTTCTTTAATTTCTGTATAATTTTTATAATTTGAATATTCACAAACTGAATCAATAATAGGCGGTGTATTCAATTTATGTAATTTATATACAATTTGTTTTAACTGTTGTGGATTACACGTAAATCGGTTGATTAATCGATTCATGATTTGTCTTTTGTCTTTTGTCTTTTTTATAGTATAATATCAATTTTATTTAACAAAAATCAATATCCTCTATTTGAACTTTTTTTTTGCGGGCGTCGCAAGGACAACATGGAACAAATAAAGCAACTGGGGGAAAAATAAATAAGAATGCTATAAAAAGACATGTGCTTTTTGGACCACAGTAATCTTCGATTTCTTCTACAACTACTTTTGTTTCCGCAACTTTTTGTGAATATTCTGGAACAGGATATGCAATAATATTAATAACTGGTTCTGATTGGTTCGTTTCGCCGCTCATCTATAATATATTCTATTTAAAAATATAGAATATATTATTATATGCTTTTATCTCGAAAATTACCTATTATTCAAAAATCAAAATTATTATATAAGGGGCATATAAAACCATTAAGTAATTATCATACTTTATGTTTGTCTTTTATTATTCCACATGGTTCAACCGATATGTGGATATTTCCTATGAAAACATACGGTTTAAATTATGGATCATCTGCTGCCCTTTTTATGTTTCAACCCATGCGCATTAAATTTTTATTTTTGTTTTTGTATTCTTTTTTTCACATAAAAAATGATATTCAAGCAACTTTGCCGATTCAACTCGCTTATTCTAGTGCAATACATTTATCGTGGGCGTGCTTTCCAGAATGGGCGCTTACTTATTTAGCGTGGATTCACACTTCTTTACATTATTATAAAGTTATTCCATTTTTAAGCAAACTACAATTATGTACTTTATTTGTAACGCATATATTTACTTATATATTATTAAAAAAATATGAAACAGATGATTTATCATTAGGTGGATCTTGGATTCCAATTGTAATCGGACATATTATGACGAATTCGTAAAATGTTTATAATAATTTTCAGGCGATGTTACCTTAATGACTTTATTTTCATCGTAATTACTACAACCAATTCCAAAATCAAATAACCGTTCAAAGTGGCCATTATAATGAAGTTTTGTTGGTTTAAAATATACAATATTATTGTCAATCAAAACATCCAATTCAAATTGATCGTGAAGTGTAATATCAAAAGCAATAATATAGGTTTCCCATGTTCCAGATGGAACAACACTTACATCTCTTACTAAAGTTGGTTTAGTATAAACAGTTTTCATTGTTTTTATGTAATGACATATTGCAATACTTTAAATCAATTTTTCTCTTTATTCATGTCTTTTGACCTTTTCATAAATATATCATAATCAAATATATCACCATACTCATGAAATGCCATACATATAATTGCTCTTTTTACATATAATGGAACATACAATGAACTGACAATTTTGTCTTTTTTTTTCATTTTGATATTATATTTTTTAAGAATAACATCAAAATCTGCCTTTGTTTTTGCCTTTTCATATTCTTCTTTTATGGATTGTATTCGAGATTCGATGTATTCCTCTGATTCTTCCATGTTGTTTTAGATTAAAAAAGACAAAAGACAAACAAGTAATTCAATTTTTATGAGAAACTCCGCATACTTTATTTATATCCATTTTTAAAATATTATATGATTAGTATTTAAAAACACATTTCAAAAATGAAAAATACTTAAATAACATATAAAAAGTATATATAAGAATGTTTTATCATCCCAAACAAGTGTGCATGAGTTATTTTCAACATTTGAGATTATCCTTGTATTTTAGTTATATTTTATGGAAAGGTAGTATTTTTGCATTTATTCATGCATTTTTTCCAGATACTTATATAACATCTACGTCAGAATTAAGTAAACAACTTCAAGATACTTTAAAAAATGCTGGTTGTAAAGATTGATTACATCCAATTAAATCCAAATGTTTGTTGTGGTTCATTTATAATTTCTCCTTGTTTCATGACAACCTTCTGCATGGTTGAGTCGATTTCATCATGTGATATGATTAATATCGTTTTATCTTTTCCAATTTCTTTAATAACCCGAATAATATTTTCCTTGTTTTTTTTATCCAATGCGGATGTTGGTTCGTCAAAAATAATAATAGATGGATTACGTAACATTGATCGAATAATCCATACCATTTGTCTTTGACCGCCTGATAATTTAATACCGTCATTTCCAAGACGTTGGTTCATTTTTTCCATAAAAATATCAATAATATTTTCTTCTATTTTCATATTATTCATTATTTTTTTTATTTTCTCAATATTTGATGATTTGTCTTTTTCTTCTACTTCGATGCCATAAAATAAATTTTCATATAAAGTTCGATTTAATAATTTTGGTTTTTGGGGAATATAAAAAATATGATCATATAATTCATCTCGCGAAATATGTTTTAAATTTATATTATTTATAAAAACATCTCCTTCACTTGGTTCAAAAAATTTTAATAATAGTTTTACTAATGTAGATTTTCCACTACCAATTTGTCCTATAATTGCCACGTTTTCATTTTTCTCTATTTTTAAATTTATATTTTTTAATGCATATGCATATTTACCTTTGAAATCTGTATTTTCTTCATATTGATATGTTACATTTTTAAATTCGATGATTCCATGCGAAAAAGATTGATCTTCTGGGTGAGATTGCATTTCTTTATCCAATTGAGATTTACTATTAAAATAATATTCCATATCTTTTATTTGACTATACATGTCAACCACTTGTCGAATGGATGAATTTGCATCTGTAAATAAAAATAAAATACTATACGTTACAATAAAAGCAGAAGTAACCTGTTCTTTCGTAATCATTTTTGATTCATAATCAAAATATAAATATGAATTTAATATTATAAACGCTATAACGGTATATACTGCATAAATCACTCGATAAATAAAATTTATATTTAAAGATTTGTAAAATACTTCTATAAATGGTTTAAATTTTTCATGTAAATATTGTTTTTCATAATTTTCTTGTTTACAAACTACAACCGATATTAGATTATTTAATAAATCTTGAAAATGTTGATAAATATTGTCTTTTTCCCTTTCTCTTTTTATTTCAATCTCCATTGTTGCATAATAAGTAATAACTTGTAATATTACAAGACCAATAGATAACCCAATATAACTATATAACATACGAACTGATATTGTAGAATAATACCACAATGTTCCACCTGTGATAAATAATTGGGAAAAAATCAATGTACGTAATAAATCTAAATATTTATAAATAATATTAGGAACCTTAATAATTTTTGCCAATATTTCACCGACTTCTAAATTTTCATAATTTAATTTTTTATTTTGTAATAAATTTGAAAAAATATGTTGTATCGAATATTCTGAAAATCCTGGAATAAACATGGCCTGAACTTTATTTAAAACTGCAATTAATATATTATAAATTACAAAAACCAATAATAAAAATTTTATATTTACTAAGAATTTATTTGTTTGATTTTGATTTAAATTTGATATAACTTTGCCATAATATTTTGGAAGAATTACTCTTTGAAGTGGATAAATAAATAATAATGAGATATAAAATAAAAACAATAATTTGTGTTGTTTTAAATATTCAATTAAGTATTGATTAATATTGACTTTATTTGTTTTCATATAAATAATTAATATACAACAATATAATAATATTATGAAAAAAAAAGATTATCTTCATTTTTCTAGTGAAGATGAAGATAATGGATCTGATAAAAGTTATGTAAGTAGTGATAAAGATGAAATGGAATCTTTTTATTCTTTAAAAACACTACTTCGATTCTTTTACTATTTAATTCATATTGTTCCATCGGAAGAATATACTCAACACAATGAGGATGTTTATAAATATATTAATGTCTTATCTATGATTGGCAAATTGAATGATGATAAAGTAATTTGGTATTGGGATAATAATGCAATTTTTCAATATTCAGAAGAAGAGATTCAAGATATCCTTGAATTAATTGAAAAACATACGTTTGAAATTTATAATCGAAAAACAATCAATGTTTATGAAAAAGACAAATATGATACACAAGAAAGATTAGAGGAATTTTATATTTTATTTATAAATAAAAAACTAAAAAAAGAGCATTATGAAAATTTATATTTTGATTGCGTGAATACAAATAAATCAGAGAAATATATAGATAAAATATATTCAAATTGTATATTGGAATTGTTTAATAAATAAATTATTTGATTATATTATATGGAACCTGTTTCAATTATTAAACAATGGTTATCAAATGATAATACAAAAAAAATTCAACATATTTTATTATTTTTTATTTTTTTATTTGCACTTTCTCATAAAATGTTTGATAATTTATTTGGTTGTTCTCTTAACAAAATAAGTAAAAATATATATTTAAGACACGCTATTAGTATTTTATTTTTATTTTTAATTGTCGATATTAATATTGAAACAAAACATAATTTTATAAACCCAATCTATTCTTTTATATTTTCACTATTTTTGTATTTTATTGCAATTTTATTGCTTCATAGTAATCAAATTTATATTTTTTTTATTATAATTCTTATTTTTTTAATTATCATCATCAATAAATATAAAAAATATTTATCATATAGTTTACAAGATGAAGAATTAAGACAAGAACAATTAGAAATGATTTATAAATCAAATAATGTATTCGTAATACTAATGTTTTTAACAATTTTTATTGGATCGATTACTTCGTTTAAATTTTCATCCTTTTCTAATATTCTACATATGAAAGAAGAAAAAAACTGCTAAATTGATATAAAGAGAAGTTAGTTCCTTTTTATAATGACCGAAACAGAACTACCCGAAGAAACCGAAGAACTCGAAGAACTCGAAGAACTCGAAGAAATCGAGAAAAGACAAGAATCTCTTTTTCATAAGATAAGACAAAACAAGAATGTAAATTCTACCATTATTTTATCTACGAATTCATTTTATGTAATTGGTTTTGCATGGAGTTGTAAATTTATTTATCAAAATATAAATGAAATTATTATTGTATTTATGGCAATGTCTTGTAGCATGTGTACCTTCTTTGTTAGTTTACAACTTTATGATCTATGTCGTAATATTAAAAATTATGTTTTAGAAACAGATAAAAAAGACAAAATAAATGAATTCCTTGAAAAAGATTGTGATTTATTTCAAGGCGTATATTCAAATTCAGAATTAAAAAAAAATGAATACGAAAATAATGATGAAATGTTTTTAAAAGAATTAAGTAAAGTTGATTTTCATTATCATACTATATTGCCGTTTAATTATAACGCAGAAGTGATTCTTTATTATGATTATGAAAATAAAACATTCAATTATTTTGCAAAAAATAGTGATATTCATTATAAATTTTTAAATTCAGTCTGTCGTTCTTATGTATTAAAATATCATTGTGTAAATTTATTTCAAGATGAACTGGATATTAAACAATTTTCTTCCAATGAAGAAGAGGAAGAAGATTATGAAAAAATAGAAGAAGAAGAAGAAGAAGAAGAATTTGAAACAAAAACGACACGAACTTCTGTTTTTTATATCAAAAAAACCAGAACAGAAAAGGAAAAAAACAAAAAAAAGGACTTGAAAGAAAAAACGATTAATAAATTTCTTTACAAAGGTAATATGGGAGAATATTTTAAACTATATCTCGAAGATAAATCGGAAATTTCTCAAAATATTAATTACGAAGATTATAAACAACTACAAACAAATGAGTCGGAACACGATAAAGATATAAATTCTTCTGAAGATTCCTCTGAAGATTCTGTGAATCTTTAAGATTTATTTTGTGTTTTCATATAATTTATAAATCCAATTGATTTTTCAATGTCAAAACTTGATTCTAAATTTTTAACCGCAATATCATATGCAATTTTTTCTTGAGGATTCAATTGTTTAATATACGCCTCAATAAAATGTTTTAATTGTATTGATTTCATCTTTTATAATTTAAGATAACATGTATTTAAATTCAATTTTACGACAGCTACAGGGTTCGAACCTGTGCGGGCATAGCCCAATGGATTTCAAGTCCATCTCCTTAACCACTCGGACAAACTGTCACAATATTTATTATAATGTTCTTTTTATATTATAATACTGGATCATATGTTAATGTATGATTATCATATAAACTAACTTGAAATGTATCATTCATATTTTCTAGTTTAATCATATCTCCATTCATTAATGAATCGCAACCATGTTCACTTGAACATTTACGACCATTACTATATATAGGTAATTTTATATTATCATATATTGTATAATAATACCATTTATCTCTACGCAAATGAAGTGGTTTAGCAAATATTGGAAACATTTTATTACCATAATTCTGATTTTTTAAATAACCAATTTGTTTATATGCATGTGGTTCATTGTATCTTACAGGGGGTGTATACGGATTTAACAATGTATCACTCGGATTATTATTATAAGATATACCAGGACGAGCAATAGGTCGTAGCATATCATAAGAACTATTTTGCATTATTGGTGGTCTTGATGGAGGATTTGGAATACTTGGTGTAATTGGAGACATGTGCATTTCACACGATGAACAAAACAAACACCCGCGTTGCTTATAAAAATAATAACCAATTATAAGTAATAGAATACAAAGAAATAACATCGTATATTCTTCAATACAAATTGCGCCTTTTGGACATTTTCTTGGCATTTAAAATATAATTATATAAAAAATAGATTGATACTATAAGTATGAATAAACAAATCTTATCAAAAATTGGGTTTTTATTGTTAATCGTCATTATTATAACGATTTGTTCTGTTTCTAAAACTACTAAATTTGAATCATTTACGGATGTTGACTTGGATGGTTTAATACAAAAATGTAAAAGTCAAACAGAAAAATATAAACAAATTCAAACACAATTATCAAATGTGGATGATATGATTAATAAATAAATATTAATTTGTTTGACTTATGTAATGTATAAAATACTTTTGTTATTATTATTATTAATTACTTTTGTCTTTATTATTTCATTTTGTCAAAAATTATATGAACCAATGGAGATTTCATTTAATGAAATACGTTTAAACGAAACAATAACAAACACAATCTCAAGTATTAATGGAAACTTAATTTCAATTCGCGATGACTTGGCAAATATCGAGTAAATACGGAACATGTATACTATTTCAATTTAGAAATAAATGACATTCTTTGCTGCAATATAAATATATTTTTGCAGGATAATTATGCATATTATAAATAAACATATGTTTTATTTCATTTGGATGCTTAAATTTTTTTAAACAACAATTACATTCATCTCCTAAAAATTCATAAATGTAATTGATAATTTCTGGCGGCATATTACAGTTACAATATATAAATACATTTAAACATTTATCTTTATATATAATTAATGTCTGCTTATACGTTAACAAGTGTAAAAGCAATTGATTTTTATACTAAAAATCCATCATTGGATTTTAACAATGTGAATGAATTATTTATTGATTTAATACAAAATATAACAAGCACTATTAAAGATAGCATTAGTGTAAATGAAGTAAAGGCGTTGCTTCATAGTATTCATAAAAAAGTAGAAAATGTAGAACAGTCTACGAATAGCACAAATCAATTGATTCAAATGACCCACGACAATATTGGAGAACAAAAAACATTTTATGTTCAACAAATGAAAGATGTGTTGCAAAGTCGTAAAGGAGAATCAGAAATTTTGAACTTGATTCGAGAAACAAATAATGCCTTTTTAGATAAAACAACCTATTCTATTTTACAACAATTTCCAAAATTAACAAATGAAATAAAATCAATTCAAAAGGACATGATTGAACAATCTCAATCTACGTTTCAAACAATTGCGAAACAATCAAGAGGAGAATACGAACCAAACCAGTTAGAGCAATTTATTCAAACACAATATCAATGCATGAATGATAAAATGATGACTACCCTTCAAAATATGTTTTCACAAGAATCCGTATTTTATCAAAACAACATGGAATTGAAACATTTTTTAGAAAAACAAAAAAATTCTACAAAAAAAGGAAAAGAGAGTGAAAATAAACTAGAAATTTGTTTAAATGATGCATTCCCAAATGGAACAGTTGTCGATAAAAGTGGAGAAAGTAAAGCGTGTGATTATTTACTTGAGCGCAATGAAAAGTGTGATATTTTATTTGAAAACAAAGATTATAAAACAAACGTTCCGAATGAAGAACTTAAAAAATTTATACGAGATATAGAATATCAAGATAAACATGGAATTATGATTTCACAGCATAGTGGTATACAAAATAAAGATGATTTTCAAATAGATATTCATATGAATCATATTATTGTATATATTCATTACGGACAATATGACCATAATAAATTAAAAACAGCAGTTCACATTATAGATCATTTAGACGTTGTATTAAAAAAACACCAAGATCTTACTAATTCTGCTCCAGTTTCTATGGAACAATTGAGCGGAATTAACAAAGAATACTTGCATTTTATTGGACAAAAGAAACAATTGATTGAAACCTATAAAAAACAACATAAAGATCATTTGAAACAATTGGAAGATTTTGAAATGCCTCAATTAACAATCTTATTAAATAGTGTTTTTACTAATGTAGAACAATTGTCCTTTAAATGTAATATTTGTAATAACTTTAATGCTAAAAATAAGCGAGCATTAATTACCCATCAAAATAAATGTAAAAAACAAGTTGTTCAATTAACTCAAGACGATTGAACTTTTTGCGTTGGATGAAATATGGGTTCTAAATCTTTATAAGATGCATTTGTTATATAAATATTTTTCTTATTATAATTTAATTTTTCAATCATATGACTAGCAACTAAAGAAGAACGCCGACCCGTTTTACAATAAAGTAATATTGTATCTTTTGAAGTTATATTGTGATTTTTTAAAAAATCATTTTTTTGGTTAGAAACAAATTCTTTATAATCAATGTGAATACTATTTGTTACATGTCCTTTGTTATATTCTTCTATTGATCGAACGTCTATTACTTTATCAAATATATCATGTCTTTCTGAAATTTCATTCAATGAAAGATATTGATTCTTATGTAATTGTTTTCTCCTCAAATCATCTTGCATTTTGTGTAATTTTGGAATATTAACATATCCTACTAAAGTAAATGTAGTAAACAAAACAAGTTTAATTTTATTATCCCATAATAAATTTACAACAGTTTGGTTATATAAATTCACATTTGGATTCATTGATTTTGACATTTCCATATTTTATTGTATTGTATATTATATAATAAAATACATTTTATGGATCCATATAAAACTCGCGATATTTATTTTGATTTTAGACATTCTCAATTTCAAAAATCATTATCCTTAAAACATCGCAACATAAAAGACAAGAGAATTATTTTGTTTATGAAACATTTATATTTAAAAAAGATTGTAAATATGTTTCAAATTTCTATTATTCTCGCGTCCACGGTCATTACATTTTTTGAATCCATGAAACCGCATATATTTACAATAAACCCAGACCATCAAACACAAATTATATCGATTTGTCTATCTACATATATTGCAATTTCTACAGCAATCTTTAAATTTATTAAGGTCGATGATCGCAAAGAAGAAATTTATAAAATGCTTCAACATTTTAATGACGTTGAAACAATTATTAATAAAAAAATTAAGGATTTGGGTTTAATTCAAAGTCATTTTGATGATGAAATGTTATTTTATAATAAAAATCATATTTTAGAAGAAGTTGACAACGATTCGAGTAGTGAAAATACAAATTATATTGTTGAAGATGATGAAATTCTTTTGAAAAAAAAAGAGATTTTGCAAAAATATTATACTTTATTTGAAGAGCATATTATGAATTATGACCGTGATGAAACAGAACAAAAAATATTAAATGCGAAAAAAGAGTTTCATACCATGTTTTCATATAATGAAATTATTTATTACAAAGGAAAAATAGTAGAATCCATGTTATTGGAGAAAGTTCATATTGGTAATCGCTCGATTCTTGAAGCGCCCATGGAAGAATATAAAAATCATTTTAAAATGATTCAAGTATATCAACGGGAACAACGCCTCACGGATATTTCGGATGAGATTCAATCTTTAGAAGAAAATATTCATCGATTGAAACAAACATCGAATCAAATATACAATGAAGATGAATTTTTATATGGAAATAGTTGGTTTAATAATTTATGTTTGTATTTTTCTCTTTCTTGTCATTTTTGTTTAGTCATGAACTTATATTTGAGTTTGGCGATTAAACGTTCTAAATTTCGTTCTTTAAAAAAACGATTTGATCTTGAAAGTCAAACAAATGAAGAAGTATTGCAATTCAAATGTTGTCGATTTAGAGCGTTTGACGAGTTTGTTGATTTTTGGAATTGTCAAAAAATTTGTTGTTGTTCCAATGAACAAATTGATGTATCAAATAATACGATTTATTATTGTTGCGAATGTTAATATTTTATAGTATAATATATATATATATATGAAATATAGCATTCGTAAAAAAAAACGAATTCGAAATACATTAAAAAGAAAATATAGAAACCGGCAACGTGGTGGTGCTAGTCTGGAGGTTCATGATGATGTTAATGAGAGAAAAAAGAAATTAACAAACAAAATCAAAGATTTAAATAATAAATTAAAAACCAGTCTTGGTGAATATGCGGCGGCGGGGGGTGTGGCGAATCCTCCTGCGGCGGGGGGGGCAGGAGGG
>Ga0315320_10004015_pt1 | contig 12045 bp, 12 predicted proteins | sample M140m21515metaG_FD_203458 | JGI IMG/M metagenome (GOLD analysis project Ga0315320, IMG submission 203458) | Ammonia-oxidizing marine archaeal communities from Monterey Bay, California, United States - M1 40m 21515 | ecosystem: Environmental > Aquatic > Marine > Coastal | place: USA: California...
TAGCTGGAACGCGCTGCACGCGGTGCCCACCTGACTCATAACGAAGTAATCGAAATGCATCCTCTCCAGTCACCTTCAATACAATTTCTTTATAACCGCCTGCCTCGGAACGCGACTCTGCAACAATCTCTATCACCCAATTTCGAAGAGCAGCGAATTTTTGATATATCTTCGCCATATCACCGGCGAATAGAGCAGCTTCGTCGCCGCCTGCGCCCGCACGGATTTCCATCAACGCCGGCTTATCAGCATCAGGGTCATCTTCGAGCACACGATCGAGAATAACCTTCTCTACTTCTGCAAAGCGCTCTTCTAGTTCTGGCAACTCAAGCTCTGCCAACTCTTTCATCTCGGCGTCTTTCCCGCGGATGAAGTCTTTAGCTTCACAGATTTCTTCGTCGAGCGCCGTGTATTCTTGCCATGGGCCCAGCACTTTATGCAAAGTTCCTAACTCACGCAACCAGGATTGAAACTCGGGCTGGGACGACGCACTCGGCTCGGCCAGCTTAGTTTCTAAATCTTTCTGTCGCGCTTCTACTTCAGATACGCGACCACGTAGTGTGTCAACAAGAGACATCCGGTAGCGATAAAGCGGTTAAGCCTACTTAGAACTGCTACCGTAACGCTTCTGGAAGCGATCAACGCGACCAGCAGTGTCGACAAACTTTTGCTTACCAGTGTAGAAAGGATGGCATGCTGAACAGATCTCAACGTTGATCTCTGGACGAGTGCCGCGAGTTTCGAATTCTGTACCACAACCACACTTAACGTGACAGGCTTGGTATTCTGGGTGGATTCCTTGTTTCATTATTGCTACCTCTTATATAAGGGTCCAACATTTTAGCCTATTCGCCAGAAAATGGGAAGCCCGACATTGCAAACAACTTCTTTACCGTAACTTCCGACATGCCGACAATGGTCTCGAAATCTCCGATAATACAGCTCGCGAATTGCCCTGCCCAACCCTGAATCGCGTAGGCACCCGCTTTATCAGACCATTCGCTGCCATCTAAGTAGATATCAAGCTCGCTATCGGGAATACTCTGAAAGCTAACCACAGCGTGCTCGACCAGCTGAAAGACTTCTGATTGTGGGCTTAAGAGGCAAGATGCGGTATATACTCGATGCTCGCCAATATCTTGCAGGCGCTGCAGCATATAACGCGCGTGTGAAGAGTCATCCGGTTTCGTAAAAAACTCGCCGTCGCCATAGACCAAGGTATCGCCAGCCAGCACCCAACATTTTTCGTGCTCAGCAGCCACTTCGCGAGCCTTAAACAAGGCATGCCCCGCCACGCGCAATTCTGGATCGCTGGACAATATGGGTCCGTCTGAATTTGCCGGATGGATGCGAAACTCTATATTTAGCCGACGCAATAAACCTTGGCGCCTAGGTGAAGAGCTGGCAAGGATTAAGCTAGATGACGCGGGCAAAGTTTTACTTCTTTGTAGCTGTTTTTTTCGCAGCCTTCTTCCTGGCTACCTTCTTCTTCGTAGCCTTCTTCTTCGTAGCCTTCTTCTTCGTAGCCTTCTTCTTCGTAGCCTTCTTCTTCGCAGCCTTCTTCTTATTGCCGAAACCCGTATTCATTGGAGAATATTCGTAACCGACAGAATCAAGCAAGTCGACTAGTTCGTCGTCACCAAGCGACTTACGTTTCTTAAATATCGCGCCTAAGGCATCAGCTTTAGCACACTTTTTTGGTTTCGATACCGGCAGCATCTTTGCAGCCACCGAAATCGTAATAAACATCGGCAGAAAATCTTTGCCCTTAACAATCGGGTCAAGCAACTCGCGAACGTCTGACTCTTTCGGATTAGCTGGCAGCCAGCCCATGCGCCCGAAGAAGCGCTTGACCGAAGGTGAGATAGGCAGGCCTTCGTAGTCTTCATCTTCTTCGTCGATTGAGTCGACATCAAGCACAAAAGAAGCATGCGTCGGGACGCAATCAATCGCATCAAGCAAAGTTTGGCGACGCTCTGAAGAAGAATCAAAGAGCCAGTCGAGATCAAGGTGGTTTTGCATGCCGAATACACGACGCAAATATTCTTGAATCAACAAGGCCTTGTGCTCTGCATTGCCAATCTTCTTAGCTTCGAGCGCATCTTGCACTTCGTATAGGCGTGCTACGCGCGGCTCGTTAAGGCTGATAAACTGCTCATCAATCGCGTTCATGCACTTGCTGGAAGAAGCAAAGGTGCCTGTTTCTTGAATTACTAGAGCAAGCAAGCGACGCAAAGCACTCATATCTTCATGACGAGTTGGCACATGAAAAGCGCGCGACTCGATACGAGAAAGAAACTGCTTAATGTCTTCGGACTTGACCTTTACCATGCTTTAGCTCACTAGAAAGTTAAAGTTGGTGATTATCCCTTGCGCGCTGCAACGATATCGATACCGCTTGACTTCAAGAATGAAGAAACGGTTTCAGATACTTGAGCACCCTGAGATAGCCAATACTTTGCACGCTCTTCATTCAACTTGTATGAAGGTTCTGCGCCATCAGTGTTTGCAATGTTCGGGTCATAAGAGCCCAATTCTTCAATTGCACGGCCATCGCGACGGGTGCGACGATCCATTGCACAGATACGGTAAGTTGGTCGATTTTTACGACCAAAACGCTTTAAACGTAAGACTACTGCCATTGAGGCTGGTTATTGTTTGGGTTATTTATTGTAACCAGGCATGTTAGGCAATTTGCCTGATGAAGATAACTGGTTTAGCAAGCGTTTTTTAGACTTGCCGCCACCCATCATTTTTTTCATCATTTGCATCTGCTTTTTCATCTGCTGGTAGGATTTGTAAAGACGGTTTACATCGGACACCTGCACGCCAGATCCACTGGCAATGCGACGGCGACGTTTACCATCAATCGTCTCGGGATGGAGACGCTCGCTTGGCGTCATCGACAAAATGATTGCTTCCATTCTGGTGAATTGAGAATCGTCGACTTGGTCAAGCAGGCCAGACATTTTACCCATTCCTGGCATCATGCCCAACAACTTCTTCATAGAACCCATTTTTTTCATCATTTTGAACTGGTCCAGAAGGTCCTGCATGGTGAATTTACCCTGCATCATGCGCGTGTAATCGACTTCAGCCTCTTTTTCGTCGAAGGCCTCTTGGGCAGTTTCAACGAGTCCGACGATATCACCCATGTCTAAAATGCGCCCTGCTATCCGTTCAGCGTCGAATTTCTCGAATTCAGACGGCTTTTCTCCTACTCCGAGGAAGCAAATCGGCTTGCCGGTGATTTGAGTGACCGATAGCGCTGCACCGCCACGGGTGTCACCATCGATTTTAGTCAGGATTAAACCGTATAAATCGAGGGCTGCAGCGAAGGTTTGCGCTGATTCGACGGCGTCTTGACCGGTCATGGAGTCCAAAACCAAATAGGTGCCATCAGGCTTAACAGCACCTGACACGCGCTTAATCTCGCCCATCAAGTCTTCGTCTACGTGCAAACGGCCAGCAGAGTCAATAATAAGTGCGTCATAAGAACCTTTCTTGGCATGCTTGAGCGCATTCGCCGCGACTTTCTCAGGTGTGCTGTTTTGCGGATCTTCGGCATAAACATCAATTTCAAGCTGCTTACCCAGAGTTTGCAGTTGCTCAACCGCACCCGGACGCTGCAAGTCACAGGCGGCCATAAGAACTTTGCGGTTTTGCGTCTTGCGCATATGCAAAGCCAATTTAGCTGCGGTGGTCGTTTTACCTGCACCTTGCAAACCCGCGAGGAGCAACACCATCGGATGCCCTGGGTTTTTCGGCAGCTCTGGCAACTCGTGCGACATCAAGTCCGTTAGCTGCTTATGGAAAGCGGCTACAACTTGTTGCCCACCAGCAACGCCATCGAGCTTCGTTTGCTCGAGCAATTGAGCACCGACCTTCTTTGCGAAATCTTTCGCCACCTTAAAGTGGACATCGGCCTCGAGCAAAGCACGGCGCACTTCGCGAGTACCTTCTTCGATGTCGGCTTCGGTTAGCTTGCCAGTGCGACGAAACTTACCGAGAACATCTTGAAACGATTTACTTAAATTGTCTAACATTGTGGCCCTTAAAGAACAACATTTTAACCTTAGGGGCTAGTTTCGTCTACCACTCGTTGCACATTCGCTCCCAATAATCTGAGCTTGCGCTCTAACTTCTGGTAACCGCGGTCAAGATGATAAACGCGACGTATTAAAGTTTCTCCGCTGGCGACCAATCCGGCCAAGACTAAGGCGGCGGAGGCGCGTAAGTCTGATGCCATGACTTCGGCTCCTGACAAGCGACATGGACCGTGTGCAACAACTTGATTGCCCTCGCGCTGCAAGTTCGCACCAAGGCGCTGCAATTCAGAAACATGCATGAAACGCTCGGGGTAGATATGGTCAGTCAATCGTGAATCACCGTCTATCTGCGTGCATAAGGCCATCCACTGTGCTTGGACATCTGTGGGGAATCCGGGGTATGGCGCCGTTTCAATGGAGTGTGCAACGGCCGACACGGATGTAGCGTCAATACGGATTTCACTGCCGTTGGTTTCCAGGTTGTATCCACATTGTTCTAAGGCGCTAGTGACTGCGATTAAATGTGATGGGATACAATTAGAAATAGTGATATCGCCACGAGTGATGGCGCCGGCAATCAGTAAGGTTGCTGCTTCGATACGGTCAGCCGGAATTTGATAATTGCAAGCACTCAGTTTCTCTACACCATTAATGGTCAAAGTCGAAGTGCCTGCCCCACTGATTTGCGCACCGCACTTGTTGAGGAACTGGATAAGTTCGACGACCTCTGGTTCGCGTGCGGCATGCCTGATCTTGGTTTCGCCTCGCGCCAGACAAGCTGCCATCATGACGTTCATGGTACCGAGCACTGTCGAACCAAACTCAGAACCTAAATCAATTGCGGCACCACGCAACCCCGCCTCGCTAACACTAGCGACCAAACTGCCGTGCACCATATTGATTTCTGCACCAAGAGCGCGCAGGCCCATGAGGTGTAAATCGATTGGACGGTCGCCAAACACACATCCGCCAGGCAACGAAACGACCGCCGCTTGTCTCCGCGCTAGCAACGGCCCAAGCACACAAATTGAAGCGCGCATGCGGCGCACGATGTCATAAGGCGCCTCGACCACCGCTTGATCGATAACCTCGTATGTCAAATCACCTCCGTTTTGGCTAGCATCTACCCCCAATTCACGCAGCAGGAGCAATATTGTGTCGACATCGCGTAACTGCGGAACGTTGCCAAGAGTGCCTTTGCCGTCGAGCAACAGCGTTGCAGCCAACATCGGCAAACAAGCGTTCTTTGAGCCTGATATCTCGACCGAGCCCTGAAGGCGCTGGCCGCCGATAATTTTGAAGGAATCCATGGGTGCTAAGTTTGACTAAACTATAGGGGTATTTGTAGAATATTCGACCTTAATAATCAATCCCCCATTCACATCAACTTAATCGTGGAAGCACAAACAGCAAACACCTCCCAAGTCGACGAATTTTTCGCCGACATGCCATCCTCTCCTAGCGCGCTTCTATCAAGCCGTGAGACTCTACTTACCAGTACTGAAGTTGTCAGCAAGATAGACGAGAAAGCCCGCCAAGCTCGCGAAAGTGACAACCACCAATCTGCCGCTATTGCCGCATGGTTAGCGGGCGATTACACCAATGCTATTTCAGCAGCGAGCAACCTTGATGCCAGTGCTGAAATGACATCGTTCATACTTGGTTCATCTTACCTAGAGCTAGACCAGCGCGATCCTGCCGCCGAAGTTCTTAATGGCAAACATGCTACTGGTGATCAAGCCCTTAACGCTCTTTCTTTGCAGTCTATGCTTTGTTCACGCAACGCCGATGGCTTTGAAAAAGCTTTTACTAAAGCCAAGTTAAATGAAGCCGATAAGCTTTACTTTACTGGCCGCAAAAAAGAACTCCAACGCGAATACGAAGTGGCTTGTGATTTTTACGAGCAAGCACTCGAACTAAACGAGCGCCACACTAACGCGCGTTTCCGTTTAGCTTTCCGTGCCGACTTGCACGGCGACGATCGCACAGCTATTCGTCACTACGAGGCTTTTAACGAACACTTACCTATCCCTGCAGCAGCGTTAATCAACCTTGGTTTGATTTATGACGATAATAACGATTATGAGCGTGCTTGTGGTTGCTTCAGTGCCGTGCAACGCCGCGACCCTTCGAACAAGCTAGCGAAAATGTACTTCACCGATGCACATGATTCACTGAATATGTTCTACGATGAAAACGCCGAGCTAAAAGAAGATCAAATGATGAAGGTGCTTCGCACTCCAATCACTGACTTCGAATTATCGGTTCGGGCGCGCAACTGTCTGACAAACATGGGCATTAAGACTCTAGCGGATTTGGTTTCTTGCGCTGAAGCAGACATGCTCGAATGGAAAAACTTCGGGGAAACATCGCTCAGCGAGATCAAGCGCCTGCTTGTGCAAAAAGGCCTACGCCTTGGCATGCGTCGTGACGATGGCAGCTTTATGGTGCCAGACGATTTCGATGCTGCGCTTTCAATCAACCTAGAAGAAGAGTTGAAGTGGATGGGTCCATTAACGGGCGAGCAGAAAGAAGCTCTCGAATTACAAATTTCAACATTAAACTTGTCTGTTCGTTGCCATCGTGCCTTAGTCGAGCGTTTGAATCTAAAACGCATTGGCGATGCTCTGCTTTACTCGGAAGAGGATTTATTAGGCATGCCAAACTTTGGCATCACCTCACTAAACGAGTTGCAACTTAAACTTAAAGACTACAGTCTTCGTCTGCGCTCTGGGCGCGGTGAAGAAGCTTTCTTGGGCTAAGCAGTGTTTGAGTTCATCAATGGCCACGTTCATTCGATTGGACGTGGCTATGTTGTTATAGAGGCTAACCATGTTGGCTATAAGTTGCTTACGTCATCACGTTGCATCGAACATTGCCAGCAGCATCTTGACTCCAAGGAGACCTTACCTATCTTATGTCATTTAGCTGTTAGCGAGACTTCGCAAACTCTATTTGGTTTCGAGAATGAAACTGAACGCTCCTTATTCCGACGCTTGATTTTAGTAAATGGTATCGGACCGAGTACCGCAATCACTTTGCTAAGCTCACTCCCACCTGACGCGATGATGCGCGCCATCCTCGAGGGCGACGTCAAAGCCTTGCTTAAGATGAAAGGCGTGGGCAAGAAAACAGCCGAGCGTTTGATCGTTGAATTACGCGACCATCTAGACGATCTCATTTCTGGTGGCGGTCAAAGTATCGGCACTTCCAGCGACGGTGTGCACAAAAACGATTTGGTACGCGTCCTAACTCAACTTGGCTACAGTAAACAACTAGCCACCAGCAGTGCCGCCCGAGCCATTTCTGAGCTCGGCGATGACTGCGATTTTCAAGAATTACTCCGCTGCGCTTTGCAGTCCTAACTAATGCCTACATCACGAATTGCCATTCTCATGGGGTCTGATTCAGACTTCCCACGCCTTGAGCCTTGCGTTGCTACTTTAAAAGACTTCGGTATCACGCCAATAGTGCGCGTCTTAAGTGCACACCGCACTCCGACAGAAGCTTGTGAATTCGCCTCCTCTGCCCGGGCCAACGGTATTGAAACCATCATCTGTGCTGCAGGTGGCGCCGCCCATCTTGCTGGCGTCATTGCCGCTCATACCACGCTACCTGTTATTGGTATTCCGCTCGACAACCCACCGCTCGGTGGACTCGATGCGCTACTAGCAACGGTGCAAATGCCTGGTGGCGTGCCTGTTGCCACTGTAGGTGTTGGGCGCGGTGGCCCGATAAATGCTGCTCTCACTGCATTACGTATCCTTGGCGTTAGCGACAGCGAGATGGCTGCTAAGCTCGATGCCTTTGTTGACACACAACACGACCGTGTGCTTGACAAAGATGCCAAGCTACAAGGCCTGATTTAATCACTTCTTAGAAGTTGTAAATCTTGAACTGTTGACACATTTCAAGAACCTCGGCGCGAATCCCTGCAAGGGAGTTCGCGTCTTCTGTATTGCGCAAAGCGCGGTCGATAAATTCGGCTACGCGCTTCATATCGTCTTCTTTAAAGCCACGGGTTGTAACGGCAGGTGTACCGACACGAATACCAGAAGTCAACATGGGCTTTTCAGGATCAAACGGAATCAGGTTTTTATTCACGGTGATTCCGGCGCTATGCAAGGCATCTTCGGCGGTTGCGCCAGTGATGCCAGGACCATCAGGACCACGCAGATCAACCATCATTAAATGGTTGTCGGTACCGCCCGAGACTAAGCGGTATCCGCGAGCAATTAATGCCTCGGCTAAAGCCTGGGCGTTATCAATGACTTGTTGTTGATACTGCTTAAACTCTGGACGCAAGGCTTCGCCGAAAGCAATCGCTTTGCCGGCTACAGAATGCATCAGCGGACCACCTTGTATGCCGGGGAACACTGCTGAGTTGATTTGCTTAATCCATTCTTTAGTAGCCACTATCGCGCCACCGCGCGGACCGCGCAAAGTCTTGTGAGTCGTCATCGTGCAAACATCGGCATAAGGAACAGGTGAAGGATGGAGTCCAGCGGCGACGAGTCCGGCAATGTGCGCCATATCGACCATAAATCTAGCATCAATCGATTTTGCTATATGCGACAAGCGCTCGAAGTCTATGGTGCGAGAATAAGCCGATGCCCCTGCCAATAAAAGCTGTGGGCGAACTTCTTGTGCTTGCTTCTCGAGTGCATCGTAATCAACACGCTCGTCGCTTTCCGAGACACCGTAATGCGCAAAATTGTAGTAAGCGCCAGAGGCGTTTTTGGGGTGGCCGTGAGTGAGGTGCCCACCATGATTTAAGTCCATAGCCAACACAGTATCACCAGGATCTAACAAAGCTAACATGGCGGCTTGATTCGCCTGAGAACCACTCGAGCATTGGACGTTGGCACCATAGGCAGCGAATAACTCTTTCAACCGCTCTTTCGCCAAATCCTCAACGACATCGACGTGCTCACATCCACCGTAGTAACGGCGATTAGGATATCCCTCGGCGTACTTATTCGTTAGAGTAGAACCAAGCGCTTCGAGTACCGCTTGCGAAGTTTGATTCTCGCTAGCGATTAACTCAATACCGTTTTCTTGGCGCTGCCATTCGTCGAGAAGGCAGGCGTGAACTTGTGGGTCTTGACTAGCGGTTAAAGGGTATGGGGAATCACTCATGGTTACGATAGGATAGTGTCACATGCCTGTTAGCCCAATACCACCTAGCCTCTTCTTTTTAGTAACACTACTATTCGGTAGTTGCCAAAAGCAAGTTGGGGCAGTTTCGCAGATTACGCCACCATTAACGGCTAGTCCGGCGCGGTTACAGTTTGACACGATTCAATATGGCCAAAAAGCAACAGGCACTTGGGTCCTTAAGAATACTAGCGGTAGTGACGTTGTCGTGCGGCGCATAGGCCCCTTTTCGTGCCAATGTGTTACTGCAAATCTGCGGTTACCGCAACGTAGTGACAGCCTGCGCCCCTTGCGTGGCGACATTATTAATCTCACGATTCTCCCTGATGAGACTGCCGAAATCGTCTTCACACTCGACACTGCGCGTTACCGAAAACCCGTGTCCCGCAAAATCGGTTCGATCCCTATCGTCTTTGCCGAGCATCCAGGCATGGTTCTAGAGTGGGCAGCCGACATTTATACTCCATTCGTTGTATCACCCTGGTCGATTCAACTCGGCAACATTGGCTTACGACAACAAGCGAGTGGCCGTGCTGTGGTTGCCGCGCACGATGCCAACGAGTTCATTCTTGACATCGATGGTGAATACCATGGCTGGCATGTCATAAGCAACGCGGTCGTAATCGAAGATCATCAGCGCTCGGCTTATGAAGTGGTTTTTACGGCTCCCGAGGAAATGCCTGAAGGCCAATTCAGCCAGAACTTTAGTTTCCAGACGAACCTTCCCGATGCGCCACCCGTCAAAATAAATGTGCAGGGTGTTGCCCGGCCTGATATTTATGTGCAACCGCAACGCTTGCTCTTTGATCCTTCGCGTGACAAATTGAGTCAAGAATTCGTCATTGTACAAACCGCCATCGGCCAAGTAGCTCCTAAACTCGATAGTGACGCATTCGCTGAACTGGGGTTCGAACTAGAGTATTCCAGCAACTCTGACGAGTTGGTGTCCATCTATAAAATAAACTATATCGGCATACCTGCTGCCGAAGGCACTAACGGCACGCTTAAAATCATAACCAAATACGATACCCAGCCAAGCATTAATCTAAGCTACACCATACTGCCTCAACGTTAACATGAAAACTATCACATTATCCTGCTTACTCGTTTGTACTGGCTTCGTTAGTTGCAGTGATTCAACAGAACAGCGCCAGCAACAACTTAACGTTGTGCTAGTCAGTATCGACTCTGTGCGCCGCGATCATTTAAGCATTTACGGGCACCGTCCGCGTTATGCACCCGAAGTTGCAATAAGTCCACACATTGATGCATTGGCCCAAGAAGGTGTGGTTTTTGACGATGCGTTTACAACCACTTCTTGGACATTACCTGCGCACATGTCATTGATGACCGGACGATCCGATCTAGCACACGGAGTGCTGACGGACCGTTTTCACCGCGACCCACAACATCGCACTTTAGCGCAAGAGTTTTCAGCAGCAGGCTACGCGACTGCGGGTTACTATTCCGGCCCATACCTGTCCGGGAAATATGGCTTCAATGCGGGTTTTGACAGCTACCAATCTGGAATGATTTCTAATGAAGATTTTATAAAAATGGTCATCGACGATAACGCGAAACTCAAGGCGCAAGGCCGCGAGCCTATGGACAAGCAAATGATTGCGCAGCTACGCGACCGCATGTCACACTGGGACATCACTTCGCCAAAGATTAACGCACTAGCGGAAGGCTTCATTGACCAATCTGACGACGAGCCCTTCTTTTTGTTTGTGCACTATTTCGATGCACACTACGATCACATACCGCAGTCCATAAATGCTCAACTAGCTCAATTATTTGACCCAAGCTACAGCGGCGACTTCGATGGCAGTAATTGGTATTTTGACTCGCGAGTAATGGATTTATCTCCGCCGTATGAACGTCATATTCCTGAGCGTGACTTAAATCACGTCATCGCTAATTATGATGCCGAAATCAATTGGGTGGATCACCATATTGGAAAGCTAATAGATAAATTGAAAGAAAAGGGTGTCTGGGACAATACCATTATTATGGTCGTTGCCGATCACGGCGACGAGTTTTTTGAACACAACAGTATTGGTCACCGTTCAACTTTGTTTGCCGAGCAAGTGCGGATCCCCATGGTTCTTCGCGCGCCAAACATGCCTACTGCAGGTTCGCGCATCAGCAATGTCAGCCGTATTTACGATGTGGCTCCGACTCTCCTTGATCTCGCAGCCAATAAATCGCTACTCGGTGCCGAAGGCGAAAGCTTGTCCGCCGACATCAACGGCGACACCATAAGCCGCAGTGCATTCCAAAACATTTTCTCTGGTGGAACGCGTCGCTCCCGCTCACTTAACATTGCAGATGGCTGGCGCAACTCGCGCTTTACGGTATTGCGCTCTTTCAAATATAATCAGGCCGACAGTAGCGACGAGCTCACTGCTGTCACACCTTTACTCAGAAGGTCCACAAATAGCCCCTACCTCGTATTCGATCGCACCAGCGATCCGCGCGAGACCTCACCTTTGACTCCAAACGATCCTCGTTACACGGAGGCCTTAAAACTATATGCCATTGCTTTCGACGAGTACCAGCAATATTTAGACAAGGTCAAGCACTCGCCAGTAGCGGACTGTTTAATCGATTCACTAAGTGCCGAAGAGGATGCCGTGCTAGGCTCTTTGGGTTACGTTACGGCAGCTACCGATGACGCTAACGAATTTGACGTCATGGCCATTCGCTTAGCCGACTTACCGCGAATTGGCGACTAGCGACTAGCGCAGCGAACGTTCATCAGGCGGCGCTTGCCAATTTGCAGCAATACTGCATCAGTCGCGCTCAATTCAACTAACCAATTAGGGTCGGATTGAAG
>Ga0315320_10004016_pt1 | contig 12045 bp, 8 predicted proteins | sample M140m21515metaG_FD_203458 | JGI IMG/M metagenome (GOLD analysis project Ga0315320, IMG submission 203458) | Ammonia-oxidizing marine archaeal communities from Monterey Bay, California, United States - M1 40m 21515 | ecosystem: Environmental > Aquatic > Marine > Coastal | place: USA: California...
AGAACCTCCTTGTTGTTTTTCTGCACTTTTAGTAAAAATAGAAACAGTACCACCCACAGATGGAACTGCAAGTTTAGATGCCCCTAGACCTCTTTGAACTTGAATTCCAGAAGCTACATCGGTTAATCCTTGCCAATTGGACCAGTATACCCATCCATTTTCCATGTCATTAACAGGTTGACCGTTAATCAAAAAAGAGGTATTCCTTTGGTCAAACCCTCTTAAAGAAATTCTACTATCTCCATAACCCCCTCCTTGTTTGGTGGCATACACCCCAGGAGTTTTGTTCATGATTTCAGGAAATTCTTGATTTCCAACTTTCAAAAGCACCTCTTGTGCTGAAATTTGACTTACAGCAATTGGAGTTTCTCTTTCTTTTGCAATGTCAATAACACCCGAGGAAACCACAACTTCCTCTAGAAATTGATAGGTTCCCAAAGAATCAATTTCTTCTGTATTTGTTTCTTGAGCTGTTATTAACGAAAAATTAAAAGCTAAAGTTAAAAGGAGTAATTTATTTTTCATTTTATATAGTTTGTTTTATGATGCAAAAGTAATGTTAAATTCACGTCTTTTTTTAACAGAACATTAAGAAAAAATAAAAACAATTAAACAATCGTTAATAACCTAAACTAGATTTTTGAAAGTAGCTTTAAAGTAGAGGGGTCATGTGGGTTTTCCCTTTTCCCTTCAATGTCATCAAGGACTTTGTTTGCCAATTGTTTTCCAAGTTCAACTCCCCATTGATCGTAACTATAAATATTCCAAAGCACCCCTTGAACAAATATTTTGTGTTCGTATAGAGCGATAAGGGCACCAAGACTTTCAGGGTTTAATTGTTCGATCAAAATCGTATTTGTAGGTTTATTGCCCTCAAATATTTTAAATGGAGTTAACGCCTTCTGTTGTGATTCAGTAAGATTTGAATGAGCAAGTTCAGCCTTCACCTGTGCCTCATTTTTACCTGTCATTAATGCTTCAGTTTGAGCAATAAAATTTGCCAATAATTTATTTTGGTGGTCAGTATTTCCGTTTAAGGATTTTTTGAATCCGATAAAGTCAGCTGGAATAAGTTTTGTGCCTTGATGAATCAACTGGAAAAAAGCATGTTGAGCGTTGGTTCCTGAGGCGCCCCAGATAATAGTCCCCGTTTGATAATTGACCGGTTTTCCATCCCTTCCAACATATTTTCCATTACTTTCCATAATTCCTTGCTGAAGGTAGGCGGGTAAATTTCTTAAATACTGAGTGTAGGGAATAATGGCCTCACTTTCAGCACCATACAGATTATTGTACCAAATACTTAAAAGCGCTAGAACTACGGGAATATTTTTTTCAAAAGGAGTTTCTTTAAAATGGTGGTCCATTTTGCCTGCTCCATTTAATAATTCCTTAAACTGATCCGGGCCAAGAGCTAGACATATACTCAAGCCAACTGTACTCCAAAGTGAGAAACGACCTCCAACCCATTCATTCATGGGGAAGATGTTTTCAGGATCAATTCCAAAGGCTTTAGTTTTTTCAAGATTAGTGGAGACTGCAATAAAGTGTTTTCCAACTCCTTGTTCAGGGGCGTGGGTCAAAAACCATTTACGAACACTATTTGCATTACTTAAGGTTTCTTGGGTGGTAAAAGTTTTGGAAACAACAACAAATAATGTGGTTTCAGGATTCAAACCTTTTAATACTTCAACATGATGATCTCCCTCTACATTCGATATAAAGCGGATTTGCAAATGATTTTGATAATGCGCTAAAGCTTCTACCACCATGGCTGGCCCAAGGTCTGAACCTCCGATGCCAATATTGACAACGTGGGTTATGGGTTTTCCAGTGTAACCTTTCCAGTTTCCAGAAATCACATTATCACAAAAAGCAAACATCTTTTTTTGGGCAGCATCAACTTCTGGTAGGATGTCTTTTCCATCGACGATAACAGGGTCCTCTTTAAGAGTTCGTAAAGCAGTATGAAGTACAGCTCGATCTTCAGTAGCGTTAATCTCAGCACCGGAAAATTGCGACTTAATTGCCTCAGTTAGACCACTTTCTTTGGCAAGTTCAAAAAGTAAATTGAATCCTTTTTTATCAATTCTATTTTTGGAGACATCTACATAAAAACTATCCCATTCAAAACTGGTATAGTCCAGTCGATTTGGTTCGTTTTTAAAATGACTTTCTATGGTGGTTTCTGCAATCTCTTGATGATGTGTTCTTAGTGATTTCCATGTATGGTTTTCCGTCAAGGGGGTGTTAGGAAGGGTCTTTTTTAGCATTTTCTTTTTGATTTTTAATTACCGCTATTCCTGAATCCACTTGAGTTTCAAAGGCAATACAATCTAATTTAGTTTTGTAAGGAACGATATGTCGTGCAAATTTAGTTTTTAATTCTGGTGCTATAGGTTTTGCATCTGGAAGCTTTTGTTTAAAAGGATCAACCTGTCGACCATTTTTCCAAAACCGATAGCATACATGAGGGCCCGAGGTATTTCCTGTCATACCTACCCATCCGATAACCTCTCCTTGTTTCACAAATTCACCAACTTTTACATTTCTTTTTTTCATGTGAAGGTATTGGGTGGAATACACCCCATTGTGTTTGATGGTTACATAGTTTCCGTTTCCTCTTGTATAGCTTGCTTTTATAACAGTCCCATTGGCAGTAGCGAGAATAGGCGTTCCCACAGAAGCAGCAAAATCGGTTCCTTTATGGGGGCGAATTCGATTACCGTAATAAGCAATTCTTCTTTTTAAATTATATCTTGAGGAGATTCGGTTAAACTTTAAGGGACCTTGAAGGAATGCGCGACGTAGGCTTTTGGCTTGATGATCGAAATAATCCACAATACCTTTTTGCTCATCACTGACAAATTCAAAAGCATAGAGTGGTTTGCCTTTGTGTTCAAAATATGCAGCTTTAATACGTTCTACACCAATGGAAATAGAGTCGTCTACAAATTTTTCAGTATAAATAATTTTAAATCGATCTCCCTTTTGTAATCGAAAAAAATCAATGGTCCATGCGTAAACATCAGATAAATAGTAGGTCAATGATTCATTGATTCCACTGTTTTGCATGGTCTCATATAATGAACTTTCTATAATCCCAGATGCTTCCAATTCTACAATACGTGACGGTTTGATAACTTCTTCACCAAATAAACTATCGCGCAAGTGAATTTTTTTATAACTCGATACACCAGGATGATAAACGAAATATTCAGGAGTAGGGATAGAATCTTTACTAAAGAATAGGGTATAAGGTTTTCCCAGGGTTAATTTACGCACATCAACCTTTCCTTTAATTGACTCTAGAACGGCGTATACTTGTGGATAATCAATACCGTTTTCTTCCAATATCTTCCCAAAGGTATCTCCTCTTTTAATTTTGAATTCTTTTACTTCAAATGCATTTCGATCAACCCCAAAATGTAAATCTGGAGTTGGAATTTCAATAATCTCCTCTTGAGCTTCAGCGTCTTTTTTTTGAGCTTCTCCACATCCCAAGATCAATAAAAAAAGAACTACCCCAAAAGATGAGAGGCCTTTTACTGGTTTACTAAAAATTTTGTTAAGATTCATTTATGGTTAGTTCAAAATAGGTTACTCTACGACAACTTCAAAGGGATGTTTAAGGTTCTTAAAGTTTTCTAAATCGGCTTTGATTGATCCAATTAATATATCAGCTTGGAGACGTACCGGTAATCTATTTTGGTCATCAGAAACCCATAGAGTAACACTTTCTTGTTCTTTAAATACTCTTCCAGATTGTACTAAAGGTCTAAATTTTAAACAACGGATATCACCAAACTTACTCTCTATAGCTTCTTTTCCGAGGTACTTTAGTTTGAATACATAATTTTCATTATCAAAAAACATATTGATGTCAAAGGTTTCGTTGACCTTTATTTCCTCTTCAGGATAGTGATTTCTCAAATAATAAAAACTAGAAACCAAATCGTGAACATTCGGTTTGATTTCGTACTCATTTGTCTGTTTCTTTTTTTTGTCTAAAACTATGGCAGTATTGCGGCTGTGATCAAAGTCAATCTCAATATTTTTAGTGTAACCGCCTTCGTTTATGTTTCGAATAAATTTATAGGGGGCGCCAGTATTCTCATCAAAATAACTTTCGTAATAGTCTTCTACTTTAAAAAACCATCTTGCTAATCCAGTAGTTTCGCCAAAACCTTTGGCGTGAAAAACAGGGGTTTCACCTATGGTATCACGGCTTAAGGTAAAGCTTGCATAACTGGCGTTAAAAAAACCATAGTGCAGTCGAAGTTGAAACCATTCCCCTTCTTTAAAAGACTTTTCTGGAGCTGAAGTATCTGAAGGGAAGCTTTGAGAAGTGCCCGAGTACAAACTTAGAAGAAGTACAAATACGAAACATTTTGCCATTTTCCAAAGGTAAGAAAAACCGAAATGATGCAGTTTACTTATCACGTTTAATAATTGTTAAAAATCATTTTTGTGAAGTAGAAAAAAAAGGTATCAGCTAGCTAAGGATGAAGGGATTTATATATTTTTCCTCCTTTTTGAGGACCTAATAAGTCAATCATTTCTTTTTGAGTCCCTTCTTTGATGCGTTTAAGAGATTTGAAATGTGTAAGGAGTTGATCTCTTGTGGCAGGTCCTACACCTGGAATCTGATCTAATTCTGATTTAATACTGGACTTGCTTCGCTTATTCCGATGAAAGGTGATTCCAAAACGATGAGCTTCATCACGAGCGCGTTGAAGGATTTTTAAAGTTTCTGATTTTTTATCTAAATACAGAGGAATGGAGTCTCCAGGAAAATAAATCTCCTCTAACTTTTTAGCAATTCCCAAAATGGCAATTTTACCTCTTAAACCAAGGAGATCTAAACTCTTTACTGCTGAAGAAAGCTGTCCTTTTCCTCCGTCGATGACAATGAGTTGTGGCAAAGGAGACGCTTCCTCCTGCAATCTCTTATACCTTCTATAGACAACTTCTTCCATGGAGGCAAAATCATCAGGACCCGTTACGGTCTTAATGTTGTAATGGCGGTATTCCTTTTTTGAAGGTTTCCCATCTTTAAAAACAACACAGGCTGCAACTGGATTTGAACCTTGGATATTAGAGTTGTCAAAACATTCAATATGATAGGGTGCATAGGGCAATCTTAAATCTTTTTTCATTTGCTCCATGACACGCCTAACATGACGATCGGGATCAACAATTTTAATTTGTTTAAAACGCTCCATTCTAAAATATTTTGCGTTGCGAAGTGACATTTCTACCAGTTTTCGTTTGTCACCTTGTTGTGGAACTTCCACCTTTAAAGTCTCTCCCAAAGAAACATTCTCTGATAGAAAGACCGTAGTAGAAGTACTCGCAAAAAGCTGTCTTATTTCGACAATTCCTAATTGTAAAAGTCTAGCGTCTGATTCGTCTAATTTTTTCTTGATTTCAAGTGTATGAGATCGAACGATGGCTCCAAAAGAAACTTGAATGTAGTTGATGTAACCATAACTCTCATCTGAAATAACGGAGAATACATCGACATGATTTATTTTGGGATTGACAACCGTTGATTTTGCTTGATAGTTTTCTAAGTTTCCAATTTTTTCTTTGATCCACTGTGCTTTTTCAAATTCCATAGCAACAGCATGAGCATTCATTTCATTTCGTAGCTCATGAAGTGCAGATTTAAAATTTCCTTTGATGATATCTCTGATTGCTCTAATATTCGAGTCGTATTTGGAAGGATCTACTTTACCTATACAAGGCGCCAAACAATTACCAATATGAAACTCTAAACAAACCTTATATTTTTTTGCTTTAATTTTTTCTTTGCTTAAATCGTACTTACAGCTTCTTAAAGGATACAAACTTCGAATCAGATCCATTAAAGAGCGAATGGTTTTCATACTGGTAAAAGGACCAAAATATTCAGACCCGTCTTTAATGACTCTTCGAGTAAAAAACACTCTTGGGAATGGTTCTTTTTTTATACAAATCCAGGGGTACGTTTTGTCATCTTTTAGAAGGATATTGTACCTAGGCTTGTATTTTTTAATCAGATTATTTTCGAGCAGAAGTGCGTCCATTTCAGAAGAAACTACAATATGCTCAACTCTGACGATGTTCTTTACTAATAATGATGTTTTTCGATTGTCGTGGGTTTTTGTAAAATAAGAGTTGACTCGTTTTTTTAAATTTTTAGCCTTCCCGATGTAGATTATTTTTTCATCCTTATCGAAATATTGATAAACCCCAGCCACCTCGGGCAAACTTTTTATTTGAATTTCAAGTTGTTCTGATTTCACAAAACGAAAATATTGATTTTCTTTGGCATTAAAATAGATGAACGCGGGATTTAATGGAAAAGAAGCATTCAAAGTCACAACTTAGAGAATTATATTTAACTAAAAGGCAAGCTCTTTCAGAGGAAGTTCACGATGAGTTAAGCTTAGCTATTGCTAACAAATGTTTACAATTACCCATTTGGGAATTGCAATATTTTCACTTGTTTTTACCTATAAAGTCAAAATCAGAAATAGATTCAACCCTCTTACTTACTTTATTACAAGGAAGAGATAAAGAGGTAGTTCTCCCCAAGCTTAAGGGTTCTCATGATTTGGATCATATTTTATTAACTGACAGCACTCGAATTATAAATAATTCATGGGAAATCCCAGAACCTCAAAAGGGAATTCTTTTTGACCCTAAAGAATTAGATGTTGTCTTTATTCCCCTTTTAATTTTTGATCTTCAAGGACAACGCGTAGGTTACGGTAAAGGATTTTATGATCGGTTTTTAAAAAAATGCAAGCCAGAAGCGTTAAAAATTGGACTTTCTTTTTTTGATCCTGTCCAAGCTATAGAAGATGTTTATAAAGTGGACATCAGACTAGATTTTTGCGTCTGTCCAAATAAAATACATTCCTTTTAGGCTTCAGTTTTTGAGAATATTTTTTTGTTAAAAAAGATCAAAATACCTACTCCAGTACTTATCGAAGTATCTGCAATATTGAAAATATACTGAAAAAACAGAAAATGATCACCACCGATCCAAGGCATCCAATCTGGCCAATCCCATTCTACAAGCGGAAACTGAAGCATATCCACTACATGACCGTAGAAAAATGGCGCATAGCCTTGTTCAGGGAAAAGGGTTGCAACTGTATTGTAACTATCTGAAAAAATAACACCGTAAAAAACGGAGTCAATAATATTTCCAAGCGCTCCTGCAAAAATCAATGCTAATGCCCATTTGAGCAGAATATGAGTTTGCTTTTGAATGGAGTCCCATAACCAGTATCCAAGTCCAAAAATGGCAACTATCCGAAATGAAGTAAGGATAAGCTTTGCTTTTTGTTCTGAAATAAAAGGAATAAAATCGTTGAGTTTAGTCCCCATTGCCATTCCACTATTTTCAACAAAGAGTATTTTGAAAAATCCCCAATCTAGAATAGCTGGTGCACCGTAGGCTGAAAGTGGGTAGTTCAGTTTGATGTAAAATTTTGTAAACTGATCTATTAGCAATATGAGTGTAACTATTGCTACTCCCCATGCAATTGTAAAATATGTATTTTCTGTTTTCAGGATTTGAGTGCTTCTATTTCTGCATGTTTTTTGCCTCTATACTGAGTGTGGCATGAGGAACTAGATACAATCGTTTTTTGTTGATTAGTTTCCCCGTAACTCGGCATACTCCGTACGTCTTATTTTCAATACGAACGAGTGCATTTTTTAAATCACGTATAAATTTTTCTTGTCGAATAGCTAATTGGGTATTAGCCTCTTTCGACATAGTTTCTGATCCTTCCTCAAAGGCTTTGAATGTTGGTGCAGTATCTTCTGTGCCATTGTTTCCATCATTCATGTAAGCACTCCTTAAAAGTTCAAGATCTGCTTTGGCTTTCTGAATTTTTTCTTCAATTAAAGCTCTAAATTCTTTCAGTTCTCCATCGGTGTATCTGGTTTTATTACTCATGACTTTAGTTTTATGATTTGAATGGTTGTATTAATTGTATCAAATTCCAGGGAAACCCCCTGCTGAACAGACGCTTTAAAAGTTAATGCAGTTGCTAAAGTTTCTGACAAGATATAACTTTTATTTTCTGAAACCGCAGCTTCTAACTCAGCGTCTTCTTTTAAGTAAATTTCGATTTTATCGGTAACTTCTAAACCACTATCTTTTCTATGATTTTGAATCCTATTTACTAATTCTCTTGCGAGCCCCTCTTTGATAAGCGATGGGGTCAATGTCATGTCTAAAGCTACAGTTAATCCGTCACTTTGGGCCACTTGCCATCCTTCAATATCTTTAAAGAACACCTCGACATCTTTTTCCTCCAACTGAATGGTCTTCTCGTTCAGATTAATCTGAATATTTTCGCCCTCTTCTAATTGTTGAATTTGTTCAGGGCTTAGTTTTTTAATGGCCTGGGTGACCGCTTTGAGATCTTTACCAAAGCGAGGCCCTAAGGCTTTAAAGTTGGGTTTAATTTCTTTTATCAAAAGACTATTTGCATCATCTAAAAGTTCAACCTCTTTGATGTTGATTTCGCCTTTGAGTTGCTCGCTAATATTTTCAATACGCTTTCTTTCAGTATTATTTTTTACGGGGACAATCATTTTCTGTAAAGGTTGACGAACTTTGATCTGTTCCTTTTTTCTGAGGGACAAGGCAAGTGAAGTCAGCCTTCGTGCTGTATTGATTTGTTGTTCTAATTCGGGCTGAATTAACTCTTTCTTTACTTGAGGAAAATCAGTTAGATGAATAGAATCTCCCTTTAGCGTAAGATCTTGATACAAATGATCTGTATAAAACGGTGCAACTGCTGCTGCAAGTTTACAAATAGTAATCAAGCATTCGTGTAAGGTTTGATAAGCTGCAATTTTATCTTGACCATAGTCACCTTTCCAAAAACGCCTTCTGCAAAGTCGAACATACCAATTGCTGAGTTTTTCCTGAACAAAATCAGAAATGGCTCTACTGGCTTTTGTAGGTTCATAATCTTCATAGGCGGCATCTACAATTTCAATAAGCGAGTGCAACTCAGAAAGTATCCATTGGTCTAATTCAGGTCTTTGGAAGTAGGGGATTGGAGTTTCTTTTTCAGGAGTAAATTCATCAATATTCGCATACAAGCTAAAAAAGGAATAGGTGTTGTACAGTGTGCCAAAAAATTTTCGTCTTACTTCAGCAATTCCCTCTAAATCAAATTTAAGATTGTCCCATGGGTTTGCATTTGAAATCATATACCATCGCGTGGCATCTGGTCCAAATTGATCTAAAGTTTTAAATGGATCAACAGCATTACCCAGTCGTTTAGACATCTTTTGTCCATTTTTGTCCAATACTAAACCATTTGAAACAACATTTTTATATGCTTTTTGGTCAAAAACCAGTGTTGCAATAGCGTGAAGTGTGTAAAACCAACCGCGGGTTTGATCGACTCCTTCCGCAATATAGTCTGCAGGGAAACATTTTCCCTGATCAATCAATTCCGTATTTTCAAAGGGATAATGCCATTGAGCATAAGGCATCGAGCCAGAGTCAAACCATACATCAATTAAATCTGCTTCCCTAAACATCGGTTCTCCGTTTGCACTACAGAGGATCAATTGATCTACACTGTGTTTGTGTAAGTCTACTTTATCATAGTTTTGTTCTGAAAAATCATTTTCGGTAAAATCCTGTAAAGGATTTTTATCCATGAACCCTTTTGATACCGACTCTTCCACAGCATTTTTTAGCTCCTCAACGGAACCAATGACTCGGGTTTCTTTCCCGTCTTCAGTTCTCCATACGGGTAGTGGAATTCCCCAAAACCGAGATCGAGACAGATTCCAATCATTTGCATTTGCTAGCCAGTTACCGAAGCGGCCATCACCCGTAGCTTTGGGTTTCCAATTAATTTCTTTGTTGAGGGAAACCATTTCTTCTTTACGTTCGGTAACCTTAATAAACCAAGAGTCTAAAGGATAGTAAAGTATAGGTTTGTCTGTTCTCCAGCAGTTAGGATAGGAGTGTACGTATTTTTCTACCTTGAAGGCTTTGTTTTCTTCTTTCAGTTGGATTGCAATATCTACATCGGTTGATCGTTCGGGAACCTGTCCTTCAGGATAGTATTCATTTTTTACAAACTGACCTCCAAGACGACCAACGTCTTTTCTAAATCGACCTTGCAAGTCAACTAAGGGGACAAGATTTCCATTTTCATCTTTTACCAATAAAGGAGGTACTTCTGGGACAGCTTCTTTTGCAACTTTAGCATCGTCTGCTCCAAAGGTTGGTGCAGTGTGAACAATACCCGTTCCATCTTCGGTGGTTACAAAATCACCTGCAATTACTCGGAAGGCATTTTCTGGATCTGTTAGAGGGAGGGGAGCTTCTTCCCACAATTGTTCATATCGAATATTGAGTAGTTCACTTCCTTTTAGGGTGTTCTCAACACAATAAGGAATTTTTTTATCACCAATTTCAAAATTGTTTAAATCCTTTTTCTCAATATACTTTTTGCCGAACTGTTTGGAAATAAGATCCTTTGCAAGGATTATTCGAATCGGTTTGTGAGTGTATTGGTTGTAGGTATTTACTACTACATAATCAATTTTTTTCCCAACAGTGAGTGCAGTATTTGAGGGTAATGTCCATGGAGTTGTAGTCCATGCTAAAAAATATAGAGGGATGTCGTGTTTTAAGGATTCGGGTAAACTAGCTTTGATCGCTTTGAATTGGGCAGTGACGGTTGTATCTGTAACATCTTGGTAGGTTCCAGGTTGATTGAGTTCATGCGAACTTAATCCAGTTCCTGCCATAGGTGAATAGGGTTGGATAGTATATCCCTTGTACAGTAAATTTTTTTCATAGATCTGCTTGATAAGCCACCAGACGGATTCCATGTATTTGGAAGTGTAAGTTACATAGGGCTCTTCCATATCCACCCAATAACCGATTTTTCTTGTGAGGTTGTTCCACACGTCAGTGTAACGCATTACTGCTTTTTTGCAAGCGTTATTGTACTCTTCTACGCTAATACGTTTTCCAATTGCATCTTTTGTAATCCCAAGTTCTTTTTCTACTCCAAGTTCAACAGGAAGTCCATGGGTATCCCAACCTGCCTTGCGATTCACTTGAAATCCTTTTTGTGTTTTGAACCGACAAAATATATCTTTGATTGCACGCGCCATTACGTGATGAATCCCTGGCATTCCATTTGCTGAAGGAGGACCTTCATAAAAAATAAAGGGGGTGCTTCCCTCTCTATTTTTAATACTCTTGGAAAAGGTGTTTTGATTTTCCCACTGTTTCAGAATTTCTTCTCCAATGTGTGGTAAATCCAGTTGTTTATATTCTTTAAACTTCACCTTAAACGTAATTTTTATTTATTTTTTTGGCTCAAACTAAGGTCTCAAACCTTTGTAAATTAACTCAATGTGCGAAAGTAACTAATTTCAAGGAAATAGCGTAATGAAAAACAAATGTTGAGTAGACGAATTAGTAGACCTAGAAGGAGTAATTAACTCCTAATTTTAGATTTCTACCTGGTGCTGAGATTCCTGATGCAAAAGGTCGGTAATGGACATCTAAAATATTATCTAGAGCAACTCTAAAAACAGTACGTTCTTTATAGCGGAATTGAGCTAGCCATGATAGCTCGCTCCATGCTGGTGATCCTGCATACAGTAAAGGATTTTCAGAAATGAGTGGGGTCTCCTCTAGACCATCTTCACCTCCGTTACTGTAATCTTCTATATTTTTTTTATCACTAAACTGATAGCTGAGATGACTCAACCAATTTTCTTTTTGATATTGAATAAAAATACGCCCAAATGTTGGAGAGATTGAGGGTAAAGGCCCGTATTTTCTGCTTTTAGCTGCTTCAATTATGGATAAATTTCCTCGCAAGGATAGAGATTTATTTATTGAAAAATAACCGTCAATAGATCCTCCATAAAGATATCGGTTGCCCAAATTGTTGTTTGCTATAGTTACAACCTCTTCTCCATTGTAAATTATTGTGCTATTGTCTGGAGTTGAGGTATCTGCAAAAATGGAGTAATTATTTC
>Ga0315320_10004018_pt1 | contig 12038 bp, 9 predicted proteins | sample M140m21515metaG_FD_203458 | JGI IMG/M metagenome (GOLD analysis project Ga0315320, IMG submission 203458) | Ammonia-oxidizing marine archaeal communities from Monterey Bay, California, United States - M1 40m 21515 | ecosystem: Environmental > Aquatic > Marine > Coastal | place: USA: California...
AGTCGATATACACGGATCTTCTCCTCGTAGTCAGCTAACCGCTCAGCTTTTTGTTCCAGTAAACGTTCTTCGATTACTTCCAGAAGAGCTTTGGTCTCTTCTTCATGACCCGACGTATCAACAAGCAGCACCGTTGCGAGCCGACCAGCCTCAGGAACTATTGCCGCCATGGCAATCTCTCCTCCCGGAATCTCTCCAAGGTCCTCGAGAGTAAGACCAAGTTTTCCAAGCCGCTGCTTCCCAGCCTTTGACAGTTGCTCTCGAAAACTTGTAACAAAAGCCTCCATACTTGGGTCACGCAGGAGTTTGCCGTACTGGGTGCGATCAAAACTCGCGCCGAATTCCTCTGGATCGGCAATACTTATCCACGCCACGGTTGTATCTGGAAAAACGCTCTGGCTCTCCGGAAATGCAGGTTCATCAGCCCACACAGAACCAACGCAACACACGACGACGTAAATCGCACACAGCCAGCCAGCAAAAGCTCTCAAAAGGCACCGAGGGGGCATTGTGAGGCACCAACCCTGTATTCGATCGTTTGATATACGGTCCACAGATCAACTCCTTTTGATTCCGGCACCCTGCGGCTACCAGAAGTAACTCCGAAAACAAATCCTGGTGAATCCATCTGAACAACTGACGTCTCGACAGCCCTTACGTACGGATCTGTCAGATACAGAACCCGGAGTGTGTCAGGCTTTCCCATTTTTCTCAACATCAACTTTCCCGGGTAAACCTCACAAAAAGCGGGTTTTCAGTACCATCTTGTTGAATTTCCGAGTCCTCATTTCGCGGCTTCCGAATCACGACAAACTCTGGCACACCAATACCATAGACCAGACTCCTATAACCCAGACGGTCAGGGTGACGGCAAAAACGGTCTCAGTTCGTGCCCTAGCTCGTTGAAAAATGAGACATGCCATCAGTGTCGTGACTACAATGACAGCAAGAAAACTCGCCGCCTGAAGGCCACTCCCAGCCCCCGAACTCCCGACGGCAGCCAAAGACACCACGAGTGGTGGCCAGAGAATGATCGCCCCATAACTGACGAGAACGATTCCGGCTTGGGATATTCGATTGGGTGTGGTGAGTATTTCCGACCATCGAGATCTTCTTCTGCATGGCACCAGATATTCCCAGTCAGAGACTACTTTGTACCCGTCTAACAACGACGCTGTCGGAATTGCTATCGCACCGAACACGATACTCGCAAGGATTTCGTATCTTGGGATTGCTGACGTTGTAAGCAGTAACCACCCGACCATAGCCACAAGCAGTATTGCAATCACAACCATTCGAACGCTTCGCCGCCACTGCGACCGAACTGGAAGAATTCCAAGGAACCCAATTGATGAGAAGACATCCTCTTTGGGCCCTCCAGATACGGAGTCATTACGAAGCAGAATACTTCCGAATGACTCCGTATAACCGCCTGAGAAAACGCTTGCAGCTAGCAAAAGGAGAACACTGCCCACGCATATCCAGCAAACGAAGAGGACTAACGGAATCGTACAAACAAGCCACGGTGGCAGGAACGTAAAACTCCACCCCACTATCGTGATAGCGGACCAACCCGTTACAAGCGTGCCGGAGTATGCATCAGCAATCAGAAAACCGGAAACCAAAAAAGTAACAAGCGTAGCTGCGGTAAGAGCTATGACAATCCATCCTCCGCCGATTAACCAAGACAGTTGTTCTACTGAATAGATCGGCCGGAAAATTTCCATGAAGGCAACTCCCATAACGAGCCCAGCAGTTGGCCAAAGGAGCCTCACGATGTGCCAATACACCGCATGCGTTACCACCGAAGCTGACCGAGTGAACCCCCCAAAGACCCAACGCCTCACATAAACCTTGAATGACCAAAAGGGAACTGATGCAGGAACCTCTCCCATGCCAATGGCAACCGCTGCCGTGAGAATACCCCACCCAAACAAGGGAAACCCTGACTCGCTCAGTGGTGCCAGAGCGGCACAGACCGCCAGACAGAGTGAAACCCACGATGCAGGCCGCAGGCGATCGTGCCGGAGCCAAATCCTCATGACGGTAGAAACCATCCAACCCTGACTCTCAAAAGGCTCTTAAATCCCGTTGAGCCGCAACGCAGCTTATTTTCTCGGGCGGATTCCACCTTGAACCCTCAGCGGAAGTCCAAGAATCCGGAGAAAACCCTCGGCATCAGTCTGATCATATGAGCCGCCACCTTCCATTGAAGCAATCGCTGCGTCATACAGACTCTCAGAGCTTTCTCTACTTTTCACAAGTATGTTGCCCTTGTACAAGTTGAGTTCCACACTGCCTGTAACCGGCTGTTGCGCCTCACGAATGAATGCAAGAAGAGCATCCATTTTTGCACAATACCAAAACCCATAATACACCGCTTCGGCAAATTCAGGTGACAAACGATCTCGAAGATGAACCAGATCACGATCAAGCGTCAATTGCTCAATAAACCGATGTGATTCATACAGCAAAGTCATCCCGGGAGCCTCATACACGCCGCGGCTTTTCATTCCCACAAGACGATTCTCAAGAATATCAATTCGGCCAATCCCATTCCGCCCACCGATTTCATTGAGCTTCAGTACCATTTCGTGGGAGGAAAGTTCCTCGCCGTTGAGCTTCACTGGAATGCCAGACTCGAACGCAATCCGGATTGTCTCGACACGATCTGGTGCCTGTTGTGGCGAGACAGACATTCCAAAGTCCACGAGTTCATAACCGTCTGTATCGAGTTCTTCGAGAAGACCTGCCTCATAGCTGGTATGGAGGCAATTTTCGTCTGAGCTATATGGTTTCGCTTTCGATGCCTTTACAGGAATCGATTTTGCATCGCAGAATTCAATGAGTTCCTTACGACCTGGAAAGCGTTTGCGGAACGCTTCCATTCGCCACGGCGCAAGTACTTCAATCGACGGATCGATTGCCTCAGCAGCGAGCTGAAAACGACACTGATCATTGCCTTTTCCTGTTGAACCATGCGCGAATACGGTCGCACCCTCGGCATGTGCAAGTTCTACACAAACCTTACTGATCAGAGGCCGGGCTATCGACGTCCCGAGGAGGTACGTCCCCTCATATCTCGCCTGCCACTGCATGGTTGGAAACGCGAAGTCACGGCAGACTTCCTCTCGTACATCCACGAGAATCGCTTTTTTCGCGCCACAGTTACGAGCTTTTTCAAGCGTCGCCTCTCTGTCTTCGCACGGCTGCCCCAGATCGACGTAGACACAGATTACTTCGTACCCTTGCTCAATCAACCAGCCAAGAATTACGGAGGTATCAAGCCCACCTGAGTACGCAAGGATGCATTTCTTCATTCGTCATGTTCCTAAAAAGTGAATTGCCTATGGGGCATTACTACTCAAATGTGACAAAAAATTCATCCGAGGCAATGCAGACCCATCAAGCCTGCTAACTATTGGTGGTAACTCCGCAGAAACCTCATTCAAACAGCATGTTTCAGTCAGTTCTAACTGTGAGACCATTCACACTTCGTGCACCATTGCCATGTTGTGACCGCCCGCTCCAAACCCTATGCCAGCAACAAGCACAATTCGGTCTCCTCGCTCAAGCCGGCCATCCTGTACCCCCCAGTCACAGACATGGGTCAGCAACTGATTTACGTCGGCTCCCTCAGGAACAGCGACTGGTGTCACACCCCAGTACAGCGTCATCTGTCTGAGTGTCGCAAGATTATCGGTAAGGCCAATTGTGGGAACAGCACCCCGGTGCTTCGATCTCGCGATAGCTGTAACACCACTTTTACTGGCGACCACAAAAAGTCGAGCATCCAGTTCAGCTGCGATGCGGCTTGCTCCTTCAACAACTGCCTGTGTGATCGGATGGAGTCCATGGACGAGCCGCTGAGGCCGCGGCAGGAAGTCATTTCCAACTGAACCAAGCCTACTTTTCCCCAACAACTCTTCGAGGTACTGCCGTCGCGAATGAAGATATTGTCGTTCGGTTGATTGCGCGATACGCCGCATCATTTCCACAACCCGTCGAGGATGGTCGCCAATGGCTGTTTCACCAGAGAGCATGCATGCATCGGCACCGTCAAGAATCGCATTGGCTACGTCAGTTGTCTCGGCACGTGTCGGACGTCTGGAATGCTGCATGCTATCCAACATCTGTGTCGCTACGATCACCGGCTTCTGGTATTGCTGACAGACTCGAATAATCCGCTTTTGAACCATCGGCATACTTGCGACATCAATTTCAACACCAAGATCACCACGAGCCACCATCACCACATCGGCTCCGTCGATAATGGACTCGAGGTTTTCAAGTGCCTCCCGCTTTTCAATCTTTGCGACAACGCGTGCTGACGATTGCCGTGTACGCAGTAATTCCTTGAGTAGATTCACCTCGACGGAAGATCGAACGAAAGAAAGGCTCACAAAGTCAGCACCGACAGAAGCCGCCCATTCAGCATGCTTCCAGTCTTCCGCACTCATTGCGGCAACTGATAGTTCAACCCCAGGCAAATTAACCCCCTGACGGCTCCGGACAACTCCACCTTGCACAACCCGACAACGTGCATGGTCACTTGCCTTCTCTGACACAACCAGGCTGATTGTGCCGTCAGCAAGCATGATTGAGTCTCCTACAGCCAACTCATCAACAAGAGTCGGGTAGGTCGTCACGAAATGGTGCAGTCGATCACTTGCTGTGCCGCGAACAAAGAAGATATCGCTTCCCTCAACACACTCAACACTGCCACCCGCAACTTCACCAAGCCTTATTTTTGGACCTGCAAGGTCAACAAGAACACCTACTGGCCGGCCAACTTGATCAGAGGCGTGCCGAATCGTGTTGAGCGTTTCCGTATGCTCTTGCACAGATCCATGCGCCATATTTAGTCGGAAAACGTCAACGCCCGCTTCAATCAGTGACTTTACACCTGCGTTACCACTACTTGCGGGCCCTATGGTTGCAACGATCTTTGTTCGTACCGGGGCTCCATGAGGAGACGATCCGGACTCGTGTAAGCCTGAATAACCGGAGATATCTGCCACAAAACGCCTTTGCAATAATTTGGTAGGTAGAATGCAACCTTGAAACGAAATGTAGACTGTAGCTTACCGTAATAAACCGACACGTTTTTTTCTGGTAGCCGAATGCTTTTACCATTGCAAAAAAACACCGTTCGATAAATAAATCTGCTTAGACCCTTCAACCAAGAGAGACCCCGTGGCAACGTGCTGGGAACAACACCGCGTACTTATTGCAGGTGGCACCAACGGTTTTGGACTTGTTTTAGCCAAACTGCTGAGTCGTTATGGCGCATCGGTCATGGTTCTTGGTCGCTCGGCCGAAGGAGTCCGGAACGCTTTAATTCACTGCGAAGCCGCAGCGCACGAAGCCGGCTACTCAAAGAAGCAGGTGCAGGGCATCACAGCAGATCTTAGCCACGATGGAGAGGGCAACCGCGCCGTTGCCCATTGTGTCGAAAAATTTGGTGGCTGCGATTCATTTTTTTTCTGTATTGGCCAATCAAGCCGGTCCGTTATCCTCAAACTCGCACCTCAAGAAATACGTTCGTCTCTTGATGCAAATCTCATGACAGCGATTGAAATCACACAAGCTGTGGCAGATTCTGTATGCCAGGCCCGCGGCCATCTTGTTTTCATTGGAAGCCTCGCCGGAAAATTCGTCACGCCGGCGATGGGTAACTACGCAATTGGAAAATCAGCACTCGCAGCTTTTGTTGAGGCGGTTCGCCTCGAAATAGAACCCCGCGGCGGGCACGTTCTTCTTGTTTCTCCTGGCCCGATTCAGCACACACCTGCACACGAAGCAATATCCCCATCCTTTCATCGTTACGATGAACAAGTTGCTCGTCACGGCTTACCCGACAACGCGGGGCAACCTGGTGGCGGTGCCTCGGTGCGACTTCTGGATGCTGAAAAACTTGCCTACGAAGTTCTTTTTTCTTGCCAGCGGCGTCACCAAGAGCTCGTGCGACCAAAGAAGGCGATGCTTCTCGCCGGCCTTATTGAATGGTTCCCAGCATGGGGTCGAAAGATACTCAAACAATACACCAGTTCGAAAGACTAACCCCCAAGACCAAAAGACTCCGAGATATGTGACGTCAATTTGCGTGCTACTGAGTCTCGTAGGAGAACAGCCTCAATTTTGCCCCTAGCTTTGAAGAGGTCGTCTTTGGTCAAGTGCAATCAATTATTATTGCCAATTCCCACCATCCATCAGGCTCAGATAAGCACCCGGTATCGGCCTCGATATGAGCCTGATCTTCGATCATCCTGTGGCTTTTACTTTCTGACTGTTTCAGTTGCCTCAGCTTCTGGCTTCGCGCCGTCGTAACTGCACCCACCTTCCTCTTGCTGATCTGACCCTCGTTTTTCACCCACGCCACCATCTTTCGTTTAGTAGCCATTCTTTGACGCGTTGCTGCGCAATTTGCATAGGTGCAAGATTTAAAATATATATTTTTGTTTGAATTCTGTAATTTGGAACAAGTGCAAATTAGAAAAAAAGGATTCGATACAAAATTTTTTTTTGAGAAAATCATTATGAGCAAAAAGGCGATAATTTTTGTGAAGCGTTACGAAGGAATCTCACACATGTAGAAGACTATATTTCCAAAGTTGGAGAAAATCTTAAGTCGGCATCAACAACCGCTGGAGAAGAAGCAAATCAAAACTGAATGGATTGAAAGCAACACATGAAAATAATGTTGACAAGATCTTGGGATCCAAAACGAAGATAGAAGCCCGCGTTGCTGAGAAAAAAGCTGAGATTGATAGCTCGGTACAGGAGTGGAAAGTTCGAGAAATTGGCAACCTGACGTCACGAGCCGATGCGGCAGAAATGTATGCGGCATTCGCTGTCGAATACGCAATGGCCGCAGCTGTTGAAGCTGATATCGCGACACTGGAAACAGTTGTGGCACGAATCGATGCCGAGCAGGCCGTCGCTTCGTAAATAGCCGAAGCTTGATTCACTATCTCAGTGCAGAGCACGTATTCTCCTGAAGGATATACGCTCTAGTTATATTCCCCGTTCATTAAGCCAGAAAGTCTGACCTGAAAGCCTCGGATGCCAGGTAAATATCAAAAAGCGAGCCGGGACAGACTCCCCGAGTATCTTCCTCGTCAATGATTACGACGACGCCTCCGGGTTCCCCCCTGACCCTGCAACTTCTTTCAACGCGCGTCGAATTGTCGCAAGCCGTTCTGAATCTTCGACTTTTGCACCATCAAAGTCGACAACGTGGAATGCATCGACAATCTGGTCGAGATACGTGCTGATTTTTGCAGAACGGACTGAAAATTGATGTTCGTAAAGTGTCCTCGACAAGGCGAGAAGAAGTCCGTCGGAATCCTCAGCGAAAACTTCAATAATCGTGGCATCGACAGACGAGTCGTTGTCAACCTGTACCCGTGGTGGCAAAACCACAGCCGCCTGCATTTCGGCTGCGAAGGGGTTCCACCTTCGCCGGATAGATGGCACTTCATTCTCTAGGCATGACCCAACGGCTTTCGAAATTTCTGACAACCGCCCCTCTGGTGCCGGGCCAACAAAGTCTCTGTCCACAACACGAAAATGATCAATGAGATATTCATCATCGAGCGTGTGGATATCAGCCGAAAGAATTTCAAGACGTTGACTTGCCAACCCTGCAGCTATTCTGTGAAACACACCCGATATTGGCGAAGCTCTCAATCCGACTGTAACTGAGATTGTCGATGTGTCAGGCTGCCACTGGACGGCTATGAATTGCCCGCCGTGTGGAAGATTGGTCAACTTAGTGAGTTCTTCGACTACACGCTTTGGTTCGTACGACCGCAAATACCCGCGAGGAAGGCCTGCTACGAGCCTTGCAAGCGGTTCACTCGCGTCTACGTCTCCCAGAAGAGAACTTATCTCAACCCGCTTGAGGTCAACTCCTCGGTCATTCGCATCAGGATCAAGGAATTGCAACGTGCGATTATAAAGATCGCTGAGGAGTTCTGCCTTCCATTGATTCCAAACGCCAGGTCCAACAGCTGCAATATCTGCCATTGTCAATACGGTGAGGAGTCGCAAAATTTCAGGCGAACCAACTTCACGGGCAAATGCGAGAACGAGGGAGTCATCATCAACGTTTCGTCTGAACGCGAGTTCCGCCATGAGGAGATGCCGCAGTACAAGAAACTCAAGGACTTCTGACTCGTCATCGTCGAGCCCGAACAGGGGGGCAACATCTCGTGCAATCTGTGCACCTACTTCACTGTGATCTCCTTCGTATCCTTTGCCAAGATCATGAATCAGCAGAGCGAGCAGCAGGAGCCGACGCCTTCTTCGCACCTGCCGCCACACATCGCCGAGCCACCCTGTATCAGCATCAAGTTCACTTGCTTTTTCGACAGCGTGGAGACAATGCTCATCAACTGTGTATTTATGAAAGTTGTTAAACTGCAACAGTCCTCGGGCGTGCGCAAAAGCTGGTAATAACTGTTCAAGAAGTCGTAACTCATGGAGTCTGCGGAGTGCCGGGCCGAGGGGAGAAACAACAGAGAAAAGGCTGATAAACCGTTGTCGAGCCTCTTCAGTCACTGGTGGGGAAAATCTCGCAACGGCCTGACGCAAAGCAGTCCAATTCGTTGGTTCAATCGGAACTTCATAAAGCATTGACAGTTCAACCAACCGGACAATTCGCTCCATGTCAGAGGCTACTGCATCCAAAGAACTTGGCACGATCGCAACCGCCATCGGACCAACGACAAAGCAACCATCGACTCTATTTCCAAATAACCCCGTCATCCAACTTCGTAGTCGGCGACCACCCTCTGCCTGCTGCATCAACCCTCGTGTCACTTGGGCGACCTCGCGGGTATAACCAAAATAGACCTGCATAAAGTGCTCAACGCCCAGCATCCCGGCATCGGCATAAAACCCTCGCTTTTCAGCAATGCGAACCTGCTCTTCCCGCGTCAGTTCATCACTCCCCCGACCGGCCTGAACATGAAGCTCAACTCGGAGGTCTCTCAGAAAAACAAGGCATTGCCCAAGCATGTCGGCGTCTACATCTGAGAGCCCACGATTGCGTTTGATAACTCGGCGGCCATCTACGGAGATAAGACTTTCACCGTCTGGTAATGGCAAAGGCCCAAGAGGAAGAAGCCGGTCAGACTCGAGAAACGAGAGCCATCTTGCTAATTGGATATCTCGAATGCCACCGACTGACCGTTTCACATTTGGTTGGAGAAGGTAAACCGTTTCACCATATTTCTTCGCCTCCTCCCTTCGGGCGGCTACCAGCATACGGGCCATTTTCCGCCGCGACCGTTGTGCCATTGCTCGCAAACGTGCGACGAGTTTATGGCATCGTGCCGCATCACCCGCAAGAACCCGGAGTTCTAACAAGGAACTAAAGATTGTTGCGTCTGTAGACGCTAATTGCGTTGCCTCCGTGACTGTCCGAACACTTTGCCCAACCTCAAGCCCTGAGTCAAAAAGATCACGTAAAAGCTGACTCGCGACCTCTGCGAATGGGTCAGGCGAAACCCCAGATTCAGCCGACATTGCGTTTGGAGCTTTAGGTCCTTCAGGAACCGCTGTTTTATCGTGCAACAACATGAGGTCCACATCGGATCCGGGTGTCATCTCACCACGTGCGTACCCGCCATACGCGACAACCGTCACTCGCTTGTTCACCTCCTGCCGATCACTCTCTGGCAATTCCGCCAAAATTGCCTCCCAAACCTCTCGTACAGCCTGATCAACCGCTTTGGTTCGTAATCGACAAAGCGACAAGCCATCTTCACCAGCTGCATGTTGCACACGGATGTCTCTCGCAGCATTTCTGAGCAAGGAAGAAGCATCTTCGACGGACTTCCTGACTATTCGGCCTAACGTACTACTTGCAACTGGTTTGCTCATGACGGGTGCCAGGGGTCATCCTTAACGTGTGCCTGCTTGTTTACCGTTCGCGCTAATACAAACAGAAGATCTCCCAGGCGGTTCAAGTACTCAATGGCATTGGCTGGTACTGTTGTCTCAAGACGGCCCGCCAACGTGACAACCCGTCGTTCCGCACGACGACACACTGTCCGAGCAACGTGCAGAGAAGCAGCCAAAGGGCTTCCTGTCGGCAGAATAAAATTGGCGAGTGGCTCGAGGTCGTTCTCATATTGATCAATGGCATTCTCGAGAGCCTGCACCTGACGGACCTTAATTCTTTCATCATGGTCGCCTGGAGTCGCTAATTCTGCACCAAGCTCGAATAGATCACATTGAATTATCCGCAAAAGTTCGTCAAACAGGTCTGCTTTGGGTTGCGACCTGGCCATACCAAGATGACTATTCAGTTCATCAACTGTCCCAAAAGCCTCGATGCGTGCGTGATCTTTAGTCACCCGTGGACCACCGAACAAACCCGTCTGCCCTGCATCTCCTGTTTTTGTATAAATTTTCATGCGTACCCTAAAATCTTCTCCGGTGCCGAGTGTGTGAACTATTCCTATACTGTGAACTAGTCAGGCTGAATTCTTCAACCTGAACTTCAACCGAACCACCATGTTATTCGAGCCGAAACCCGTGAGGTCTTTCAAGACTATGCTCTCCATGCGATCACAACCACTAACCTATTTACCGGCGATCATACTACTTGGGGCGTTTCCTGCCCTTGCTTCAGAATATGAGGACACGTTTCTGTCACACCCTGTTCGCATTACTGCCGGACTCACAAAAGCTGGTGAGGGGTATTTCGCACAAGACATGAGCAACATTTGTTACCAAGGCATCCCAGCCGACAAACCGTTCTATCAGATTTTCATCCAGCCGTTCGCATCATCAAAACCAAGAATCACGCAGCCTGTCCGAGTGAGCACTGGAAAGGGAAGGACAACATGCGCATGGTTTTCTCCAAATGGAAAACAGCTGCTCTTTGCTTCAAGTCACCTTGACCCCGATGTCCAGAAGACCGAGGAGGACGCAATTGCTCAAGCCAAGGCGGATGCGATTGCAGGTAGACGTCGGCGATACAAGTGGGACTTCGACCCACACATGGATTTATTTGTCGCCGACCTGGACAAACCAGCTCCGCTCAAGCAACTCACCAACACACCGGGCTATGATGCCGAATGTTCATTTTCCCCAGATGGCACTCGCCTTCTTTTCGTGAGTGATCGGGATGGCGACCCTGACATCTACGTTGCACATGCGGATGGAAGCCACGTCACACAATTAACAGACCAACCTGGTTATGACGGCGGCCCCTTTTTCTCACCTGATGGCCAGTGGATTGCGTATCGCACTGACAGACAAGAGAAGGACCTTTTACAAATTCACGTCATGAGAGCTGATGGCTCAAACGATGTCGCAATCACAAAAGGCCGAAGCGTCCATTGGGCACCATATTGGCACCCCACAAAACCCTGGTTGGTCTGGACGGGTGCAGACCATTCTGACCCGACACTGCGTCCGAACTATGATCTATGGCTCGTGCAGTATGAAGCTGACCAACTTTCTATAAAATGTAGTACTCCGTTACGGATAACCGACCACCCAGGAGCGGATGTCCTCCCAGTCTTTTCACCGGACGGAAAGCTTCTTATGTGGACTGCGAGTCGTGAAGCTGAGCCCGGCAGGAAGCCAACCAGCCAGCTCTATGTAAGTACAATCAAGACTGATAGCGTCGAAGAAGCTCTACGCACTACTACCAATCATTGATCCAAACGGAAAAGTATCGCCATGACACCCTTTGAAGATTCAATTGCCCTCATTGGAGCAGGGCAGATGGGACAGGCCCTCGCCCGTGGGTTCTGCAGTTCTCGAGAATGCGATCCCGCCGCTATCATCGCCTACGACCCCAGTCTCGCTGCAGAGAAGAATCTCCAAAACTCCATTCCCGGCGTTCGGCTGACAAAGACGGCGTCTGAAGCGACTCGTGCCGCTCGATTTGTCATCCTTGCGGTGAAACCCCAGCACGCCGCGAGCGTGTGCCATGAAATACAGCCCGCTCTTCAGGACGGTACGATTGTTATTTCGATTATTGCCGGGCTGCCAACCTCCTGGCTTTCTACCAA
>Ga0315320_10004024_pt1 | contig 12032 bp, 9 predicted proteins | sample M140m21515metaG_FD_203458 | JGI IMG/M metagenome (GOLD analysis project Ga0315320, IMG submission 203458) | Ammonia-oxidizing marine archaeal communities from Monterey Bay, California, United States - M1 40m 21515 | ecosystem: Environmental > Aquatic > Marine > Coastal | place: USA: California...
CGACAACTTTCTCGGCACCATCCCGCGCCGCGTTCAACGTATCCGCGATCACCATTGCGACGATCTGGCCGACGAACACGGCACGATCCGCCGGCATCGCAGGTTGCGGCCGCGCGATCGACGGGTCTCCAGATTCAACGGAGTCGTCGGCACTGATTTTTTCTGAAACCGGCCGGACTTCCCACGGCACCCCACCGATGCCGTCTGCGACAAGGTCGGTGCCGATAAGAACGTTGATAACACCCGGCACGGCGCTCGCCGCCGACGTGTCGATGCCTGTTATATCTGCATGCGCTTCGATCGAGCGGACGAAGGCGACATGGGTCTCGTCCGGCAGATGAATGTCGTCGAGAAACGTTGCCGCACCGCGAAGCATCTTCGCGTCCTCGAGCCGCGGAACCGGCTTTCCGACAAGACAGCCGATGCCGGCGGGTAATCGATCAGCGAAATTCATAGCACGGTATTACGCGATAGACGTCCACGGGACAATTCCGCAACGGCGCACTCTATTCGGGCGGGCGATAGACAATCATGCGCCCGTTATTACGACTGTCATGGGCAACAAAAATAAATTGGACGCCGAGCCCCGGGTGGAAAAAGCCGCCTGCGGCAGGGCCTTTTGACCAAACATCTGGAAGCGGTAAAGGCTGCGCACCCCACGCATTTTTTCACGTCGTATACATATACGCCCCGCGCTGTGCCGCGATATCCCAACAAGTAGACCCGGTCTTTTCGGAATTCGCATCTCCGGCAGACTGGCGCTTTGATCGAATAGATCGAAACCTCGATGGTAAAGTCAGCCGCTTAGAAGCCGCCCGCCTGTTCGACCGCCCCGTTGGCGAAGTCCTCCCCGATGAAGCCGGTGAGTGCTTTTACGTCGAACGCCAGGTCGTCCGCGTCAAAGAGAACGTTGCAGAAGAATTTAAGAAACGCGGGTATCCAAAAGCAGATTGCAGTTTGACGCCCGAGGTCACCGACGAACTCAAAACGAAAAAATTCACGAAGTGATCCTGTACCACGCGATGTCGTATGCGTTAGACACGCCGACATTCCCGACCTGTGGTGCGAAGGAACAACTACCTTCTAGGTTTGCCGGCTACTATTGGGTCAACTTGCATGATGGGCGGGTAGTGCATTATCCACATGCATCAATCCAACCGGACGGCCCTCATGAAAGCTCCTCTCTCACGCCTCTTCGATCCGAAATCCATCGCAATCGTCGGCGCTTCTTCGGCGCCGGAAAAGCCCGGCTACCAGATGGTCAAGGCATTCGGGAAATTTCCCGGCAGGATTTATCCCGTAAATCCCCGAGGCGGAGAAATTCTCGGCTTAAATGTCCATCGCTCGCTCGCGGAAATTCCCGAACCCGTCGATCTGATCGCCATGGTGGTCCCGCCGCAGGCATCCGCCGACGTCTTGCGCGAAGCTGCAGCCTGCGGGGTTGGTGCGGCATTTATGGTATCGGGCGGGTTTTCCGAAACCGGCAACGACGGTCATAAACGGCAGGCCGAGATCCTCAAGATATGCCGGGACGGTGGGATCAGGTTGTTGGGGCCGAATACATCGGGTTTTATGCGGCCATCAGGAAAGCTTTTCTGCACGTTCCTGCCGGGGGCGGCGGATCTGAAGAAAGGCAATATCGGAATCGTTGCGCAATCCGGCGGGATCAACATCACGATGGCGTTTCTGGCCCATGAACTGGGCCTCGGCATCAGCCTGTCTGTCGGCATCGGCAACGGCGCAGATGTCGGCGTTGCCGATGCCATCGAATACCTGACGGACGACAAAGATACCGATGTCATCGCCCTTCATCTTGAAGGCGTCGCAAACGGCCGCACGCTGTTCGAAACAATCCGGCGTACGGTCACAAAGAAACCCGTGGTGGTTCTGCCGGTCGGTAAGGCGGACCTTGGCGGGTTTGCAGAATCCCATACGGGAAACCTCATGGGCAGCTTTGGTCTGACCTGTGCGGGATTACGACAGGCCGGCGCGGTTGTCGTCGAAACCACTACGGCCCTGATCGACGCCGCTCATGCGTTGTCGAACGGTCGATTGCCGGCTTCGGCCGATCCCGGCATCGGCATTCTGACCGGCCAGGCGGGTGCGGGGCTCTTGATGACCGACAAACTTCGTTCTGCCGGCATATCCGTCCCCGAAATCGGCCCAGACACGATCTCGCGGATTGCCGGGGTGCTCCCGCCCCTCACCTATCTCAAGAACCCCGTCGATACCGGCCGTCCACTGGAAAGCTTTGGCGAAGTGTGCCGCACGCTGTCGGAAGACCCGGTTGTCGACGCGCTTCTGGTCTACGCACTCTACGAATCCGATGCCGTCGACTTTGCCGATGCCGTCGGTGCCGCCGCCGCCCATTCCGGCAAGCCGTCCGTGTTTGGCACAATGGGCCGGAAACGGGATATCGATCCGATCAAAAAGGCGCTGAAGAAACAGCGCGTCACCGTGGTCGCGTCACCGGATCGCGCGGCGGGCGCGATACAGGCGCTTGCAGAGGACGCGCGTGCCCGCCATCACGCCGGCACGGCTGTATCTTCGGAACCGCCCGCGACCGAAATGCCCGTTCTTCCGGACACAACCGATGAAGCGACGGCGAAGGATTTCATTGGCGCCTGGGGAATAACCTCACCGGCACGATTTGTGTGCGCCTCACATGAAGAAGCCCAGTCCGGCCGGCGGAAAATCAAAGGCGATGTGGTGGTCAAAGTTCTGGACCCGCGCATCGCCCACAAAACCGAAGCAGGCGGCGTTCATGTCGGTGTCGGGAGCGCAAAACAAATGGCGGCCGCACTTTCCCGAATCGATGCTATCAAGAGCCGCACACGAAAAAAGCGTTATCTGGTTGAAGCGATGGCCGCCGCCGGGCTGGAAGTGATTGTGGGCGCCCGGAACGACCCGAGCTGGGGGCCGGTTGTTCTCCTGGGCCTCGGCGGTGTCGCCGCCGAAGCGCTCGGAGATGCCACGATGCGCCTCGCACCGCTTAGCACTACAGATGCCATCGAAATGATCGACGGACTGCAAGCCAGCGCGCTCTTCAACAGCTTTCGGGGAGCGCCGGCCCGGGACAAAGCGGCTCTTGCAAACGTCATCGTAACGGTTGGAAATATTATTGTGGACACATCCGGGGTTCGCGAAATCGACCTGAACCCCGTGCGGGTTTACGCCGATGGCGACGGTGCCATCGCACTGGACGCGCTCATTGTCCGTTAACCGGGGCCGTCGTCCCCTGATTAACCATCTGTCGATATTTACTTGATCTTAACCATAAGCCTGGGGCCAACAGTGTCTTAAGAAAATGCAGTCAAAAAGTCTGCGGGATGAGGTAAGATGGAAAACACGACAGAAAACACTGATCGCGCGTCCACCGGGTGTATCGATTTCATGAACGCCCTTGGACCGGAAGAACGCAAGGAACTTACCGCCGCATTGCGCGAGCCCAATACGTTCATGACCGAAGACATGAATGACGTCCTCGCGATCCTGCAAACGCTCCAGAAATAGTTAGTTTCCATAGTAAGATACCGCCTGAATTGGGCTGTGAATGCTTTGCTCGGCGTTGATGAACGCCGTATAGTTCTTTCCTAAATTAATGTGCCGCTTTGCGCGGCATCGCGACCGGTACCAACCAGACCGGCGCGTCAGGAGGACACCAATGGAACGCACATTCGCAAAAGAAGTTGAGATGTTGCGCCGAGGCGATGGCGAATATTTTGAAGGCGAAGGCATCCTTGCCATTACCAAGGCGCTGCTGCAGTCCGGCGTTTCCTATGTCGGCGGGTACCAGGGCGCACCTGTTTCCCATCTGATGGATGTGCTCACATCGGACTCCAAAGGCCTGATGTCCGAACTCGGCGTTCATACCGAAATCTGTGCAAACGAAGCGGCGGCCTGCGCCATGCTTGCCGCGTCGGTGAATTATCCGATCCGCGGGGCGGTCACCTGGAAATCGACGGTAGGCACCAACGTTGCCTCCGACGCGCTGTCCAATATCGCGTCGGTAGGCGTTATCGGCGGATCGCTGATTGTCCTTGGCGAAGATTATGGCGAAGGCTCGTCGATCGTTCAGGAGCGCAGCCATGCATTCGCCATGAAGTGCTCGGTCTGGCTTGTCGATCCCCGCGTCAATCATCCGCGCATCGTCGACCTGGTCGAGAAGTCGTTCGAAATGTCGGAGATCAGCAATACACCGGTGATGATGGAATTCCGCATTCGCGCCTGTCATGTGACGGGCCGCTTTGCGACGAAAGATAATAAGAAACCACGATATTCGATGAACGATAAGATTCCGGAGCCGGAATACAATCTTGATCGGATCGCGCTGCCGCCGTCGACCTATATGCAGGAAAAGATGAAGATCGAACAGCGTTTCCCGGCCGCGATCAAATTCATCAAGGAAAACGGCCTGAACGAATTTTTCGATGGCGATTGCGAAGATGTCGGCATCATCTGTCAGGGCGGCTTGTACAATTCGGTTATTCGCGGCCTGCAGCAGCTCGGCCTCGCCGACCCGTTCGGCAATTCGCGTATCCCGATTTACTGCATGAACGTCACCTACCCGATGGTGCCCGACGAAGTGATCCAGTTCTGCGCCGGCAAGCGCTCGGTCTGCATCGTCGAAGAAGGCTTCCCGGCCTATCTCGAACAGGAGCTGAACGCGACACTGCGCAAGGCAGACCTGAACACCACAATCGTCGGCAAAGACGTCTTCCCCATGGCGGGGGAATATCAATCCGAAGTGATGATGAACGGCCTCGCCAAATTCGTCGAAGGCGCAGTGCCGAAGGGTATCGAGCTTGCCCCGGTCGCAGCCGTCACGAAGGCGGTTGCGGACAACAAGGAATATGCGGCCGAGCTGCTCGGCGCGCCAATCCCCAAGCGCCCGCCGGGATTCTGTACGGGGTGTCCGGAACGGCCGGTTTTTTCGGCACTGAAGCTCGCACAGCTCGACCCCGACATCGGCAAGATGCATATCTCGGCCGATATCGGCTGCCACACGTTTTCGACCCTGCCGCCCTTCAACATGGGCAATACGGTGACCGGTTACGGTCTCGGCCTCGCCAGTTCGGCGGGCGTGAAAGACGCCATGAAAGGCCACACGATCTCGATCATGGGCGATGGCGGGTTCTGGCATAACGGGCTGTCCACCGGTATCAGCGGTGCGGTCTATAACGAACATGACAATCTGCTGATCGTGATGGCCAACGGGTATTCGTCGGCCACGGGCCAGCAGCAACTACCGTCATCTACCGCGGGCGGGCTGCGCCTTCCCGACACGGTCGTGCCGATTGAGAACGCCCTGAAAGGCGTCGGCGTCAAATGGATCAAGAAGCAATACACCTATCAGGTCAGCAACATGCGCGATCTGATCAAGGAAGCGCTGACGTCCAGCGAAAAAGGCCTCAAGGTCATCATCGCTGAGGCGGAATGCCAGATTGCGAAACAACGCCGCGAAAAGCCCCGGATTTCCAAGATGCTGAAATCGGGCAAGCGTGTCGTGCGGTCGCGCTACGGCGTCGACGAAGACACCTGCACAGGCGATCATTCCTGCATCCGGCTGTCGGGCTGTCCGTCTCTGTCGGTCAAACCCAACCCGGATCCGTTGCGCAAAGATCCTGTCGCCAGCGTGCTGAATTCCTGTGTCGGTTGCGGCCTTTGCGGTGAAGTATCGGATGCGGCCGTTCTCTGCCCGTCATTCTTCCACGCTGAGATCATCCAGAACCCGAACCTGATGGATCGGATCACCTATCGCTTCCGCACCGCCGTTATAGGCATGTTCCTGGGCAAACAGGAAGACGAAGAGATCGCCGCGCCGCAAAAGGACACGCCGGAAGATATCCGGGTGGCCGCAGAATGAGCGCCCTTCCTGACCGCCCGATATCGATGGTCATCGGCGCCCTTGGCGGCGAAGGCGGCGGCGTCCTGACGACCTGGGTCGTGCGCGCTGCGGAAATGTGCAATTTCCCAACCCAGTCGACATCCATCCCCGGGGTAGCCCAACGGACCGGCGCGACGTCGTATTATGTGGAAATTTTTCCTGCACCGAGTGATCAGCTCGACGGCAAAGCGCCGGTTATGGCGCTATACGCGGCACCCGGGAACATGGATATCGTGGTGACGTCCGAGCTGATGGAAGCGGGACGGATGCTCGAAAATGGGATGGTCACCCCTGACCGGACCACGCTGATTGCATCCACGCACCGGATTTATTCGATTGTCGAAAAATCGGCGATGGGCGATGGGCTATTCCGTGGGGACAAACTCGACAACGCGGCGCAGAAACTATCCAAACGCGCGATTCTTTTTGACATAGCGAGCCTTGCCGAAAAAGAAGGAACGGTCCTCAACGCAATCGTCCTGGGTCTGATCGCCGGATCGGGCGAACTTCCCATTCCGGCGGAAAACTTTGCAGAGGCCATTCGCGAATCCGGCATCGCTGTTGAGTCCAATCTCAAGGGCTTTGAAATCGGTATCGCCTATACGAAGGGCGATCTAAAGCTGCCGACCCCGGCGCCGGAAAAGAAAATTCGCCTAGCAAAACCCAACGCGGAAAGCCTGATTGCCGATGTCGCATCCGTCTATCCGGGTGAAGCGCAGGCGATCGTCACCGAGGGCGTAAAACGGCTGGTCGATTATCAGAATCCGGCATACGCAAAGCTCTATCTCGATCGGCTTGCCGATGTACTGACCATCGACCGCGACCGTGGCGGAGAGCGCAACAACTGGGCGCTGACGGTCGAGACCGGCCGCTACCTCGCCCTGATGATGTCATATGAAGATATCATCCGGGTCGGTGATCTGAAGTCGCGGCGATCGCGCATGAACCGGGTCCGCACCGAAGTGATGGCCAAAAACAGCGAACCGGTCTATGTCACCGAATTTCTGAAACCCGGCTTTGACGAATTCACCTCGATCATGCCGGTCTGGCTCGGACGCCCGATCATGAACTGGGCTAATGGAAACGCATGGGCAAAGAACTATAACTTCGCCATGCGGGTAAAAACCCACACGATCTTCGGTTTCCTGCGGCTGTGGACCCTGTCGAAAATGCGGTTCTACCGGCCGAAAACCTTCCGTTACAGCCAGGAACAGACCGCCATCGAAGGTTGGCTGGAAACCGTCAAGGAAGCAGCATCCCGTCACTATCAGCTTGCAGTCGAGATCGCCGAACTTGCCAATCTGCGCAAGGGCTATTCCGATACCCACAAGCGCGGCCTGCACAATTTCCGGCAGATCATGGAAGAGATCGCAATTCCCTGTTCGAAGGCGGAAAAAGACCCTGCCTGGGGCGCAGAGGCGGTCGGCAAGTTGCGGATGGCGGCCCTGGCCGACCCGGAAGGCGATGCGCTCGACAAGGCGATGGCTTCACTGTCATCCGCTCCCTCTGCCGCGGCAGCGGAATAACCGCCGCTATTGCACTTCTTCGCGGGCGACGTCCAGCCGGACCTGAATTTCGCGGTCGGTCACAATAAACAGATCGGCGTCGCCGGAGAGCGCTTCGTGGCTAGCCCATGACCAGTGCGGCACCGTAAACGTGTCGTGTTCCGCCCAATCGATGGTCTGATCGCCGATCGTTGATCTTCCTTCACCGGCCACAACCATGCAGATCATGTTCCATGTCGCCCGGCGCGCACGGGTCGGCGCGCCCTTCGCGAGACGCATCGCATAACAATCGAGCGTCGGCATGACCGCGCCTCCCGTTAGCGGATTGACATAGCGCAGTAATTTGGCGCCGTCTTCCTGCGCGCGCATTTCCGTCAGCATGCGGCGCGTATCGTCACCGGCATAACGGTATTTGGGCGATATCTGGCCTTCGTGACCATGGCCTTCAGCGACAAGCCCTGCCGATTTCCATAGCGCTTCATCGCCTTCATCAACTTCCCAGAAAGCGTTGTCGCCGTCGCCGTCGCGATTGCCGGGATCGAAGAAATTAACATCCAAATCGTTGATCAACGGGATGTTCGCCGCATCGAACCACACCGTTCGACCATCGGATTCATTGATGTGACCATGCCAGCACCACGGCGGCGTCAGCACCAGATCGCCGGGTTTCATCTCGCAGCACCGCCCGTTGACGATCGTCACCGCACCTTCCGCCCGTGTAGAAAACCGGATCGCGGCTGCCGTATGGCGGTGAGGCAGCGCCTTGTCGCCGGGTTCGAGCACGGTAAAGGCCGACAGCAAATTATGGGTCGTCTGGGTTTTTCCGCCAAAGGCGGGATGGGCCATGATCAACGCGCGGCGCTCGGCGTCTTCCATAGCGATTTCGGTCGCGGCGCGGGCCGCGAACGGATCGATATTTTTCCAGCGCCAGATAAACGGCGGATCATCCGGCGCGGGCACAATCGGGGTAATTTTCTTGTATCGGTCCCACAGCGGGTGGATATCCGATGCCTCCAGGTCCGCAATCAGACCGGCATCGGCCCGGGGTGCAATATCATCCATCGAACATTCCCCTGTATGAACCCAGGCGCCGGCTTCGTACGGCGCCTGGGAGCGTGTCGTACTACTTCTTTTTCTTGGGCAATAGCTTGTCGACGTTCGAGCTGTCGACGAGCAGATGGCCGACGAAAACCTTGCGGTCAAAGGCTTTGCCCTTAAGTTGTGCGTCCATCGTATTGACGCCGAGGGTTCCCCACACGACCGGATTCAGGGCAACCGTCATCCCCATCGTGCCGCGCTTCACGGCAAAACGTGCCGGCGGAATTCCGTTCATTCCGGTGACGACGACCTTTCCTTTCAGACCGGACGCGACAACGGCCTGCGCCGCACCAAGGCCGATTTCATCGTTTGCGCCATAGATCGCCTTGAGATCGGGATGCGCGACGAGCGCATCCTCACCGAATTTGAGTCCGTTTTCCCGGGTCAGCAGCATCTCATGACGGAATACGATCTTGATGCCGGGGTGTTTGGCCATTTCGGCAGTGTAACCCTTGGCCAAATTAATGAATGCCTGTGCACCGGCGGGTCCGGCGAGGACCGCGACTTTACCTTTGCCGCCCATCTTTTTGGCGGTCCAGGCGGCAATCTCGCTGCCGACCTTGATCTCGTCGATGGCGATATGAAGCAACTGATCCTTACACGCCGAGCCGCGGGCGATTGACATCATCGCAATACCGGCCTTCTTCGCCTTGGAATAGGCCGAGCACAGGGCGCGCGCGTCGATGGGAGAAATCAGAATGCCGTCGACCTTCTGTGCGATCAGATCGTTGATACCGTTGAGCTGCTTTGAGATATCCTCTTCGGCATTCACCACCGATATCTTATGGCCAAGCGCCGCCGCCCGCCTTTGCATGCCTTTCAGCATGGCGATGTAGAACGGGTTTGTGTCAGAGGCGAGCGCAACACCAATATTCGCCGCTTTCGCGCCTACCGATCCGAGCCCGGCCGCTACGATTGCTGCAGCCGCTGTCATCAGAATTTTTTTCATGGTCTAGTCTCCCTTTGGATTTATGAAAGTTTATCACGGGTTCGTGAAACCGCCACCGCTTAGCGGTGACGCAACCGGTCAGCAGCAGCCGCGGCGACGATAACGACGCCGACAGCCACCTGCTGCCAATATGAATGAACATTCGCCAGGTTCAGCGCGTTCGCCAGGACAACCATAATGAACACGCCAACTACGGATTTATAAAGCTTGCCCTCGCCGCCGAACAATGACGCGCCGCCCAGGACGACAGCGGCAATCGCCGTCAGTTCATAAAATATCCCGGCGGTCGGTTGGCCAGACTGCAATCGTGACGCCAGCATCACACCGCCGACCCCGGCAAGCGTCCCGCACCAGATATAGGCGGACGTGCGCACCTTGACGACGTTGATACCCGCGAGATATGCCGCTTCCGTATTGCCGCCCGTCGCGAATACACGAATGCCATAGGCCGTACGGTGCAGCAGCCAGTGAAACACGATGAAGACCAGGATCGGGAACAGAACCAGATAGGGGATGCCGAAGATCCGTTCGGTCGCAAAATTCAGGAAAGTTTCGGGTAATCCTTCGTCACCAACAATCGGCCGCCCGCCTGTAATCAGAAAGGTCGCACCACGGAACATGACCATTGTACCGAGCGTCGCAATGAAGGGATTCACATCCAACTTCGTGACGATCAATCCATTCAGCAGACCAACCGCTGCCCCGATCGCGACCCCGGCAACAACCCCCGGGAAAATGCCGTATTCCAACATCACCATGGTCGATATACAGCCGGAAAGCGCCGCGACCGACCCTACGGAAAGATCGAAACCGCCGCAGACAATGACATAGGTCATGCCGATCGCAATCACCGTGATCACGGCGCCCTGCATCAGCACATTGTTCAGATTGATCGGCGACAGGAAACGGTTGGAAACGATCGCCGCGACCACGCACAAGACGATAAGCGCGATAAGCGGCATCTGGTTCCACAGGAAATCCTTGATCCGCGCGTTATTATTGTTTTCGGCGTTCATCCGTTCGTCCTTAGCCCCCGAGTGCGTCGCGCAAGGCGCGCTCCGTATAATCACCATCGCGGGTCAACAGGCCCACAATGTCGCCATTCCGCATCGCGATCACAGAATCGCTCACCGACATCACCTCGACCATTTCGGACGACGCAAATACGATGCCGCCGCCGTCCTCGGCGAACCGGTTCATCAGACGGTGTATCTGCGCCTTCGCACCAACATCGATACCGTGCGTCGGCTCATCGAGCAGCAGAACCTTCGCGTGTCCGGCCAACCAGCGCGCAAAGATCACTTTCTGCTGATTGCCGCCCGACAAATCGCGCACCGGCTTTTTTGGATCGCGGGGACGAATATCGACCGTCTCCATCAGTTCATCCACCAACGCGTCGATCGCCTTGCGATCAAGTCCGATCGTTGTTTTCAGACGATCAAGATTTGGCAGGATAATGTTTTCACGGACCGACAGCCCCATGATGAGGCCAAGCCCACGTTCTCCCGGTACCAGGCCAATCCCGTCACTGATCGCGTCCGAAGGGCTTTTATACAGGTCGCGCTGAGCACCGCTGGCATTTGCGCCATACAGACGAAACAGCATTTCCGTGGTTCCGCTGCCGAGTAGCCCGGCAAGCCCAACGACTTCGCCCTCGCGGAGGCTGACATCTTCATGCTCAAACAGCGGCTCTCCCGGCGCACGTGCGCCGCCATGATGATAATCCTGTTCAAGATCCCGGCCCGTCATCATCCGGATCATATCCTGCTGGCCGAGTTCCCCACGCAGGCCTGAGCCGACCTTCGTGCCGTCACGCAGCACCGTAACGCGGTCGGCAATACGTTCTACTTCGTCCAGACGGTGCGAAACGTAAACCAGTCCTACGCCTTCGCGTTTCAGCGTCTCAATCATCTCGAACAGCCGCTCTACTTCGCGCGCTTCGAGCGAGGCTGTGGGTTCATCCAACACCAATATCCGGGCATCCCGGCCAAGCGCCCGCGCGATCATCACCAGTTGGCGTTCCGCGTATCCCAGTTTTCCAACGAGGGTGTTGACGTCGACATCGAGATTCAGGCGGGCCAGCAGGTCGCGCGCCTGCCGTTTCATTTCCGCGCGGTCGATTTCCGGCAGAAAACCGAAGCGCCGCCGTACCGGCACCTGCCCGAGAAGGATATTTTCCGCGACGGTCTGGGCGGAAACGACCCTCATTTCCTGCGGGATGACAACTACGCCTGCGTCCAGCGCCTGGGCAGGTGTGGCATAGCGAACGTTCTTGCCATCAACGCGGATTTCGCCGCTATCGGGTTGATAGACGCCACCGAGAATTTTCATCAAGGTGGATTTCCCGGCACCGTTTTCGCCGATCAGCGCATGCACTTCGCCGCCCTGAATTTCAAACGATACGGAGTCCAGCGCCTGCGTCGCATAAAAACGCTTGGAGATTTCAACAGCCGCGGCGAGCGGACTCGTCGTCAAATCCGTGACATCCAGTCAATTGCACGCGATACCCATGGCCCGTCCGGCTCGCCGCCGGCAAGGCTGGCCCCGAAATGGTCCCGCCCGTCGAAGATAATTTTTTCAACGGAAATGCCGG
>Ga0315320_10004025_pt1 | contig 12032 bp, 8 predicted proteins | sample M140m21515metaG_FD_203458 | JGI IMG/M metagenome (GOLD analysis project Ga0315320, IMG submission 203458) | Ammonia-oxidizing marine archaeal communities from Monterey Bay, California, United States - M1 40m 21515 | ecosystem: Environmental > Aquatic > Marine > Coastal | place: USA: California...
ACGGCGATCGAGCCGGTCCTCGAGGACCTCGCCTCGGAGCTCATGCTCTCCATGGACTACGTGGAGCACAACGAGGGCCTCACGGTCTCCGAGGTGCTCCTGTCAGGTGGCGGGGTGCTCGCACCCGGCGCCGCCGAGTACGTCGAGCAGGCCGTGGCGCGTCCGACGCGCCTCTGGAACCCCCTCGAAGGGCTCCGTGTCGACGTGAACCGTGTGGACGTCGAAGAGCTCGAAGCCTGGGCCCCGTCCCTTGTCGTTGCCGTCGGGCTCGCGTCCCGGGTGGTGAACCAATGATCACCGTTAATCTCCTTCCCGAAGAGTACCGCCGTCGCGCGAAGTCTCCGATCGGGATGATCGCGGCGATCAGCGCTGCGGTCCTCATCAACACCTCGCTCTTCGCCTACTGGGGCTACCTCCACTTCGGGGTCAGCGCGAACATCGCGACCACCCGCGATGTCCTCCAGGCGGACCTCTCGGGGTTGACGTGGCAGGTGGACTACCACAACAGCCTCGAGGCCGAGATCGCCACGCGCTCGCAACGCGAGCAGACTCTGGCCGAGATCACCAAGAGCCGTGTCCTCTGGACCAAGACGATGGACGAGCTCATCGATGTGGTCCAGAACGGCCGCGAGGGGGTGGACCACTTCATCTGGTTCAACGACCTCGAGGCCGAGGTCAAGGTGGACCGCACCAAGCACGGAGAGCTCCAGGCGGCGGGCGTGTCCGGCGCGGAGGACTACGCCCAGCTGGCGAACTTCGCCGAGGACCTCGAGGACCCCGCGCTGTCCTCGCTCATGGACATCTTCGCCGCGCCTGAGCCGCTGCAGGCGTCTCAGGAGAGGCCAGATGAGACGCTCATCCCGTCGGTGACGTGGTCCTTCCCGCTGAAGATGAACCTGCTCAGCCCGGCAGAGCGAGTCGAGAACCGCGAGACCGCGGAAGGAGAGGCGCAGTGAACGACAAGCAATTCTGGTCTGTGTTCGGCGGCCTCACCGCCGCGTTGGCCGGCCTCTTTGGCTACCTCATCTACAGCGAGCACCAGAGCGTGGACGCGGCTGAGGCAGAGGTCGCCTCGCTCCGTGATCGCATCTCCAACTCCCGCGCCATCGTGCGGAAGACGCCGGAGGTCGAGCAGGAGGTCATCATCCTCCGTGAGATCTCGGATCGCATCCGAGAGATCCTCCCGGACACGAAGGACCTGAACAACGTCATCCGTGACTTCCAGGAGTACATGCAGGAGGCGGAGGTCACGTCCCAGGGCTTCAAGCCGACGTCGAACTCCAGCTCCCGGCAGCGCACGCGCTCGGCCTTCGAGCGTGTGTCGTACCAGTGGGAGCTCGTGGGGAACACGTTCCAGTTCCTCGAGTTCCTCAACCGGATCGAGACCCACAGCCGCTTCATGGCGGTCTCCAAGTTCGACATCCGCGCGGCGAACCGACGGGCGCTCCTCGATGAGGGCCTCGCGAGCCACCGGATCGTGCTGGACGTGGAGACGTACAAGTACGTGCCCCCGAGCGCCAAGGAGGGGGAGGTCGAGATCCGAAGCTACGAGCGCAAGCGCGACCTGCTCTCAGGCGAGATCGGGCTCCGGCGCCAGGCCCTCTCGCTGCAGACGTACCGCTACCAGGGCGCCCGTGGCCGCCGCGACCCCCTCATCGACCCGCGCGTCCCTGCGCGCGTCGATGACCCGAACGCCTGGACCGTCCAGCGCCAGCAGGAAGAGGTCGACGAGCTCGTCGCGCGGGTCGAGGAGGCTCAGGGGTACTGGGCCGCCTCCAACGTCGCCAAGTCCGTCCTCGAGCGGATGGTGCAGCGGAGCGAGCTTGAGAAGCTGATCCTGCGCTTGGGCGAGGACCTCCGCCGGATCGAGGATGAGGGGCACGTGACCTATCGGCCGGCGCAGACCCGCATCGACACCCTCGTGGCGGAACCCCTCGAGGTGCTGCGCCTCGCACTGGACAAGAGCAAGGCCATCGAGGGGCCGAGCATCACCGCGCTCCAGAGCGTCGGTGACACGATGGTCGGCTACATCGAGGCCCTCGAGTATGAGCAGGCGCTCGACTCCTTCGACGCGATCGAGGATTCGCTCGCGCTGCTCCTCGATGACCCGGAGCGCGAGGAGCTGGCGGACTGGCTCCGCCTCCTCTGCGAGGAGGCGACCATCCTCCGCGACTTCAGCGCGATCGACTTCAAGGTCGGCGGGGTGGCGATCATCGAGGGCCTCCAGCCCGTGATCATCATCGACGGCAAGCGGCGGACCGTGGGGGACCTCGTCGCCGAGGAGCTCGTGGTCCACAGCGTCAGGCCCAACGCGGTCGACTTCATCTTCAGGGGCGCGATCGTGACCCGCGAGTTCTGAGCACCGCTCAGCTGGATTCCGGGGAGGCCTGCGCTGTCCCCGGGAGCCGCACCGTTCAACAACCAACCAACGCCAATCCAAGCCAACAACCGTCCGCTCGTCGGACAGAAGGATCTGTGGTGAACCTACTCAACAAACTTATCGCGCTCGGCCTCTGCCTGACGGCGCTCACACCGCTCGCGAGCGCCCAGGTCCCGAGCCTCGACGCCCGGGTGGACATCGACATCGTCAAGAAGGACCTCGCGGAGGTCGTTCAGTACCTGCGTGAGAAGTCCGGCGCCAACATCGTCGTGCTCGAGGGGGGGGACCGAAAGGTCGAGGCGCTCAAGCTCTCCGACGTGTACTGGCGCGACGCGCTGGAGTACGCCACGGACTCTGCGGGGTGCGTGGTCGAGGAGGACAAATCCGGCGTCCTGACCATCAGCCACCCCGTCCGGGTGGAGTTCGTCTTCGATGACCAGGACATCAGGGAGGTCATCCTCACGATCGCGAAGGCGGCGAACGCGAACGTCATCATCGCCCCTGAGGTCGAGGGGACCGTTCGGGTCCGCCTGACAGACGTCCCCTGGCGCGACGCGCTGGAGCAGATCTGCAAGGCGCGGGGCTACACCGTGGTCGAGGAGGCCCGGAACATCTTGAGCGTGGTGGACCCTGCGCAGCTCGAGCTCCAGAAGGTCACGCGCAGCTATCAGCTGCGCTACATCCGACCCAAGAGCGCGCGCACGGCGGTGTTGAAGAGCGAATTCGTCGAGGGGCAAGTGGCCCCGCCGATCGGCTCCGCTGCGGATCACTTCTCGATTCTCGCCGCGCTCGAGGGCGCGCTCTCGGATACCGGTGACCTGACGTTCATCGAGTCCCAGAACGTGATCCTGATTCGTGATACCACCCAGGTGCAGGAGACGATTCAGGAGATCCTGCGCCGTCTCGACGTGGAGCCGGGGCAGGTCTTCGTCGACCTCAAGTTCGTCTCCACGTCGAACACGGACCTACTCAACCTCGGCGTCGACTATGGCGACGAGGGACCGAGAGTCTCGGTCAGCGGCGGGCAGATCCCGATCGAGCTCCCCTTCAGCATGGGCGAGGGCGGATGGGAAGACAGCATCATCGCCTCAGACACCGGGTTCGGGCCTTATGCCGGGAACGACCCAGCGGGCGGCCCGATCAACGCCGGGACCACTCAGGTCCCCGCGACGATCTTCGGCGCGCTGAGCTTCAACCAGGTGCAGGCCACGCTGCGCATGCTGCAGCGAGACACGAAGTCGGAGGTCATCCAGGCCCCCAAAATCGTGACGCTGGACGGCAACGAGGCCACGATCTTCGTCGGCGAGACGGTCCGCTATGCCGAGGCCAAGTCCGAGCAGGGCCAGGCCGGCGGCCTCCAGCTGACGGTCTCCGAGGCCGCGGGGTCTCCGGTGGAGATCGGCTTCCAGCTCCTCGTCAAGCCGAACGTCATCCCGGGCACGCGCAAGATTCGCATGGAGGTCATCCCGAAAGAGACGAGCCTCTCGGGTACCGGGGCGAGCGCCTTGGCCCCCGCAGGATTCGACGTCTTCACGGTCGGCTCCACCGGCGCTGAGGGGTCCATCGCGCTGCCGCGGACGCGCTCCTCGACTCTGTTCACCCAGATGATCTTCGAGAGTGGCCAGACGATGGTGATCGGCGGGCTCACGACCGACGCCGAGACCAAGTCCTTGAGCCGGGTGCCTTACATCTCGCGCATCCCGGTCCTCGGCGAGCTGTTCAAGTACCGCAACGAGGCCCGTGACCGTCGCAGCCTGTTGATCTTCATCACCCCGACCCTGGTCCACAACTCGGAGGACGCCGAGTTCCTGCTCCAGCAGGAGCTTCAGCGCCGTAAGAACCGACTGGCGGATGAGGTCGACGCGTTGCTCGACGACGCGCTGCTCGACGAAGAGGGCGACTGACCCGCCCCAGGGCGTGGGGGCCCCCCGCAGGGGGGCCTCCACGCTCGACCATCCTCAGGGGCCCCCAGGCATCTTCAGCCCGGTGCTCAGGCACCGCGGCAGGGGGCGGAGTGTCTCCTGCGCCCCCCCTCCTGGGCCCCAGGGCGCTCCCCCGGCCCTTTTTGGGCGGGGATGTTCGACTCCGGCGATGGGCTCTGCGACAGTCCATCAGGAGCGAGGAGCGATCCTCGAACCAAGCAGAACAGGACCTGTTGGTCCCCCGGGGTGCCCGGGGGCGGGTTTGAGGCCAGCCCCGCTGGCCCTCACCCAGACCAGCGACCTCTCCCGACCACGTCCAGCCCCGCCTCTCGTGCGGGGATCACCGGGGCGCTGCGCCGAACTCGTTCGGCCGCGCGCCTCCCCTTCGAAACACAGTTACCCTGCGGCCCGTCACGGGCCGCGCGGCGCCCCGCGGTTGTCGACGCTGCGCCCGGTTGTCCCGCCCTCTCATGAGGGCGGCGAATGACGGGGCGCGCGCCACCTCGGTGGGCGCTTTACAACGATGACAAATCAGTACTCCGTTGGCAGAGACCTCTCTGTCGACTCGATGCTCCGCCTCGCGCTCTCGGGCCGATACCCCTCCTGGGAGAGCCCCGAAGGGGCCGAAGACGGCGCCGCCGGCGGTTTTGGAGCCGGGATCGACTCCAACGCCCGCGCCAACACCGACTCCGCCGACGGCGGGAGCTCGGACGCCGAGGCCCCGGCGAAGAAGCCGGCTCGGAAGCGCCGGGTCCGCAAGAAGGCCGTCAGGAAGAAGGCCGAGCCCTCCGAGTCGGAGGAGCCCGCCGCTGAGGCGGCCTCGTCCGCGAGGTCCGCCCAGGCTGCGCCGCCCTCCGCGGACGGGGACGAGTCGGGCGCGAAGACCTCGCGCCGCCGTTCGACGTCTGAGAAGGACGACGGCGATGATGCTGACGAGGGCGGCGGGCGTAAGCGTCGCCGGCGCGGCTCACGTGGCGGTCGCCGTCGCAAGCGCGGCGAGGATGATGACTCGCCCGAGGTCGACGCGATCCCCGGCGAGGAGGACGACCTTGCGGACCGCCAGAGCGGCTCCGCGGACGCCTCCGAGGCCGACGCGAACGGTGAGAAGCCCGCGGGGCGCAAGAAGAAGCGCACCAGGCGCAAGTCGCGTCGGAAGTCAAGCGAGCAAGAGGCGGAGGCGAGCTCCGGCGACGACGCCGATGGCGAAGCGCGGCCCGAGAGGGAGCCCGCTGACGGGCAGGAATCGGAAGGCGAGGGCGGTAAGAAGAAGCGCCGGCGTCGCCGCTCCAGGAAGGGCGCAGCCAGCAGCGCTGACGACGGCGAAGCGGCCGCGACCGAGCCGGATGGCGACGGGGAAGGGCGGTCTGCCAAGAAGACCCGCCGCCGCTCCAAGAAGTCGGGCGCTGCGGCCGTGACCAAGACCGCCGAGGAGAAGGCCGCGGAAGCCGAGGCCATGCGGACGCAGACCATCGCGGTCAACGCGGTGGAGCCCGAGGAGCGGCGCGTCGCGGTCTACGAGAACGGCCGAATTGAAGACATCCTGATGACGGCCGAGAGTCAGAAGACGCTCGTCAACGACATCTATCGCGGCCGAGTGGTGAACCTTGAGCCGGCCATCGGCGCCGCGTTCATCGACTTCGGCCAGGGGCGTAACGGGTTCCTGCACACCTCTGATGTCCTCCCGATCTACGCGGACGACGACTTCCAGCTGGAGGACCTGCTCACCGGCGGGCACCACGACGAGGAGGGCGATCACGACGCCGACTGGTCCGAGGAGGCAGACGCCCTCGACGAGGACCACGACGACGAGGATGAGGACGAGGAGGAGCCGGTTGCCGCGGCGGAGGACGCCGCCCGCGAGGAGGCGGACGGCCCCACCGAGACCCCGCGTGACAGCGACACTTCGGAGGACGAGGACGACGACGAGGGTGATGACCCGCAGGCCGGGGACGACGACGCCCCGGATGAGGATCCCCCCGGCGACGACTCGGACAGCCCCGCTCCTGGCTTCGCCCAGGGGATTGTGGATGGGGACAGCGAGGCTGAGGAGCCCCGCGGTACCCGCTCCCTGCGCTCGCGCTCGAGGCGCCCCGCGTCCTCACGCGTGGCCGCCATGGACGACGGCGATCGTCCGAGCGGTGATGACGAAGGGAAGCCGGCGCGCAAGAAGCGCAAGCGGCGCTCCACGAAGAAGAAGGCCGCGTCGGCGGACTCGGGTGGCGAGTCTGGCGGTGATGCGGACTCCGGGGAAGGGGGACGCAAGCGGTCCACCAGCCGCAAGCGCAGCCGCAAGAAGGCCGCCTCGTCTGATGGCGGATCTGAGGGCAGCGCGAAGAAGTCCTCGAAGAAGAAGTCCGCGAAGAAGTCCGAGCGTAAGACGAAGAAGAAGGCTTCCTCGCGACGCAAGGCGAGCAAGGGCAGCTCCAAGGGAGGGGCCCGCTCTCGCGGGCGTTCAGAGCGCCGTCCCCAGCGGGAGCGGCGACCGATTGACCAGTTGCTCAAGGTGGGGGACCAGGTCGTGGTCCAGGTCACCAAGGACGCCATCGGAGACAAGGGACCGACGCTCACCACGTACATCTCGATGCCCGGGCGTTACCTCGTCCTGATGCCGTCGATGTCCAGGACGGGCGTCAGCCGGAAGATCCCCGACGACAAGGAGCGCAAGCGTCTCAAGCGGATCCTGGCAAGCCTCAAGACCCCGGCGGACATGGGCGTGATCGTCCGGACCGCGGGCGTCGGGCGCACCAAGGCCGACCTGCAGCGTGACCTCGACTACCTCCTCGGGCTCTGGGAGTCCTTCGGGAAGAAGCTCCGCGCGAGCCGCGGTCCGGCGCCTCTGTACCTGGAGTCTGATGTCGCGACCCGGACTCTGCGGGACCTCTTCAACCGGCGCACCAAGGAGGTGCTGGTCGACGACTTCACGGTCTACGAGCAGATGGTCAACTTCGCCGAGAAGCTGATGCCTGAGCACGTTGGTCGCATCAAGCGCTATGAAGGCGACCGCCCTCTCTTCCAGGAGAGCGGGCTCGAGCAGGAGTTCGAGCGGATCTTCTCGCGCCGTGTGGACCTCCCCTCGGGCGGCTCAATCGTGCTCGACCAGGCGGAGGCCCTCGTGGCCATCGACGTCAACTCTGGCCGCACGCGGACGGATAGCTATGACTTCGAGGACATCGCCCTGAAGACGAACATGGAGGCGGTGCCTGAGATCGCGCGACAGATCAAGCTCAGGGACCTGGGCGGCATCATCGTGTGCGACTTCATCGACATGGTTCGCTCGTCGAGCAATCGCCAGGTCGAGCGCTCGCTTCGGGATGCCTTGGCAGAGGACCGGGCCCGGAGCAAGCTGGGCCGGATCAGTCAGTTCGGCTTGCTCGAGCTGACCCGACAGCGCCTGGGTCCCGGCACCCACAAGAAGGTGTTCCAGGCCTGCCCCCGCTGCCGCGGCACAGGCCGGGTGCGGACCGTGGAGTCGAGGGCGCAGGCGATTCTGCGCCGGCTCGGCGGGGCCGTGGTTCAGAAGGGCTTCACCAAGGTGGAGGTCCGGGCGCACCCTGAGGTGGTCCAGTACCTCAAGGAAGACCTCTGGGACTGGGTCCGCGCCCTCGAGCACCGGTCGGAGAAGCAGATCGAGCTCTCCTCGGTGCCGGATCAGGTGGAGGACAGCGTCCTGCGCTATCTCCGCGCCGATGGTCGCGAGGTCCGTCCCGGCGGACGTCGGAAGCGCTGACGGCCGTCGCGGCCCCGAAGTGGGGCCTATGACCGGCCCTCCGGGGTCCGCGTCGGGAGGGGGCGCGGGGCTGGTAAGGCCCCGCGCCCCCCTCTCGTGTCTCCCCGTAGCCAGGGGGGCTTCCGGGCGGTCCCCCGCTGGCTCTGCGGGGGAGGGCGTGGCCGCCCGTCGCTGCGGGCGGGGCGGCAGGGGGCCACAGGTCGACCTGGGCGGGGCGAGGAGAGGCGCCCGGGGCGGTTGTGCTCTGACGGGGCCCGTCGTATGCTTTTCGCCCCCTCGGCTCGCCGGGCGGCCCCCGGGAGAGAACACCGTGGGATAGCCGGACGCCCCGGCGCCTCCATCCGGAGCGCACCGGGCCCGGATCAGACTCCGATGTACGCGATCATCAGCGACCGAAACAACCAGGCCACCGTGCGCGTTGGCGATGAGATTCTCTGCGATCTCATGGACGACGCGGAGCGCGGCTCCACGATCACCTTCGACCATGTTCTGCTCGTCGGCGAGGAGGGCTCGGTGAAGATCGGGAAGCCCACCGTCGAGGGCGCCAAGGTCACCGGAGAGGTGATGGGCGAGTCACGCGGTGACAAGCTCGTCATCTTCCGCTTCAAGCGCCGCAAGAACATCCGCGTGAAGCGCGGTCACCGGCAGTCCTACACCCGCGTCCGGATCACGGACATCAACGGCTGAGCCCGCTCGGCGCCTGAAAGGAGAACACAGACATGGCACATAAGAAGGGACAGGGCTCGACCCGTAACGGCCGCGACTCCAACCCCCAGTTCCGCGGCGTGAAGCGCTTCGGTGGCCAGCAGGTCACCGCCGGCACGATCATCGTCCGCCAGTGCGGAACCCGCTACAAGCAGGGTAAGAACGTCGGTCTCGGCAGCGACTACACCCTCTACGCACTCGTGGACGGAACCGTCCGCTTCCAGACGGGTCGTCGCGTCCACGTGGACGCCACGGCTGAGTGACCCGACCAGGGTCCACCTCGCGCCGGCGCCGGGACTCTCTCGTCCAGCGCCGGCGCTTGCACTTCTGACATGTCAACGTTCCGCGACGAGGCTGAGGTAGAGGTCGTCGCCGGCAAGGGCGGGGACGGGACTGTGTCGTTCCGGCGCGAGGCTCACGTCGCCCTCGGCGGGCCGGATGGCGGGGACGGCGGTAGCGGCGGCAGCGTGGTGCTGATGGCCGACCCCAACGTCCACTCCCTGCTCGATATCGGCCGCCGCTTCCGATACGCGGCGAAGAACGGTCAACCCGGCGGACCGCGGAACCGGACCGGCAAGAGCGCCGCGGATGAGGTCGTCCGCGTGCCCGTCGGGACGCTCGTGTACGACTCCGAGCGGGGCAACCTGATGCGCGACCTCGCGAAGGCCGAGGACCGGCTCGTGGTCGCGGAGGGCGGCAAGCGAGGCAAGGGGAACACTCGCTTCGCCACGGCGATCCGTCAGGTGCCGCGCAAGGCGACCCTGGGGACCCCCGGTGAGCAGCGCCGGCTGCGGCTGGAGTTGAAGATCTTCGCGGAGGCCGGGCTGCTGGGCTTCCCCAACGCCGGCAAGTCGACGTTCATCAGCCGAGTCACCGCAGCCCGCCCGAAGGTCGCGGACTATCCGTTCACGACGCTCGACCCCCAGGTCGGCATCGCGCGAGTCAAGGACTACGACACCCTCGTGGTGGCGGACCTCCCCGGGCTCATCGAGGGTGCCGCAGAGGGTGCCGGGCTGGGGCACCGCTTCCTCAAGCACGTCGAGCGCTGCGGGATCCTCGTCCACCTCGTCGACGTCTCCGAGGCCGCAGAGCGGGAGCCGGCGGTGGCATGGGAGACGCTCGAGGATGAGCTTCGGCGCTACTCCTCTGAGCTGCACGCGAAGCCCCGCCTGACGGTCGCCTCGAAGTGCTTCGAGGACGATGGGTGGGAGGAGCGGTTGGAGCAGCTTCGAGCTGTGGCCGGGAGCACCGTGGTCGGTATGTCCTCCATTCTCGGGACCGGGGTGGACGAGGTGCTCCGCGACGCGCACCGAGTCGTCCGCGGGCTCGACGAGGAGTGAGCGCGACCAGCCGCCCCTGAGGCGGGTTCCCGGGGCGTCCCTCGTCCCGGCGTGAGAGCGGTCGAGACCCAGGGAATGGGTCTCAAGGGGGTTCCCCCCGCGCGTCGATCCCTTGCCCTGAACCGGCTCGTGCCAACGAGCCAGGCGAACGGCACACGCCAGGGATGTGCGGCACGCAATTGAGGGCAGTGTGGTGAACGACTTCTCCGACGAGGAATTCAGTTTCAAGGGCATCGCGCCAGGGGATCGGAAGCCGGCGGCCATCGACGCGTCGACCCCGGAGTGGACCGAGGGCCCCTCGGAGGCCGCGCCCCAGCGGGCAGACCCCAGCGCCACTTCGGACTCGCCCCTGCCTCCGCTGCCCGCCGCGGGCGCCGACGGAGAGGACGCCAGCGGGCTGCTCTCCCTCGGTGACGCCTCGCCCCAAGCCGGAGAGCCAGCTACCGCGCCCGGGGGGAGACCGAAGGCGGTCCGCGCAGAAGGATGCCGTGGAGGAGGTCCGGATGGCGACCAAGGGGGGCACGCGTCGGGAGGAGCGCCGCCGACCCGCGGGCGGCTGCGAGTCGAGATCGAAGAAAGCACGGCGAGCTCTCCTTCCTCGGTGAGTCCGAGGCACCAGGTCGAGGACTGGCTGAAGCAGATGGTCGCCGCGAACGCCAGCGACCTCATCCTGCGGAGCGGCGGTCGCCCCTCGCAGCGGCTCAACGGGCGGATTCAATTCCTGGAGGGGCAGGTCCCCGGCCCGGGACCGATGCTCGAGGTGCTCAAGGGCATCCTTGGCGAGCGGCGGATGGAGGCCTTTGTCGAGGTCGGTGCCGCCGACGCGGCCCTCGACCTCGATGGGCTGGGCCGCTTCCGAATCAATGCGTACAAGCAGATGGGGGAGCCGGCGATCGTCATTCGCCGCATCAATGAGGACGCTCCGAGCCTCGATGACCTGCACCTCCCTGCCGAGGAGCTCAAGGGCTTGGCCCTGCGCAAGCGCGGGCTGGTGCTCGTCACGGGCGTCGCCGGATCGGGCAAGTCGACCACGCTGTCAGCGATGATCGAGTTCATGAATCGCAACGTAGAGCGTCACATCGTGACGCTCGAGGACCCGATCGAGCTGCTCTTCCGGGAGCGCTACTGCGTGATCAGTCAGCGAGAGATCGGGACCGACACCGGCTCCTTCAAGCTCGGCCTCAAGCACGCGCTCCGCCAGAGCCCCGACGTGATCTTCATCGGGGAGATGCGGGACGCCGAGACCGTCCTCGCGGCGCTGGAGGCGATCGAGACGGGCCATCTCGTGATGTCCACGATGCACACCGTGAATGCGGCCCAGACGGTCGACCGAATCCTCGGCTACTTCCCCGTGGAGCGGCACGCTCAGATCCGGCAGCGGATCGCCGACACCCTCGCGGGTGTCCTGTCCATGCGCCTGGTGCCTCGGGCGGGGGGCGGCTTGATCCCCGCGTACGAGCTGATGAGCTCGACGCCGCAGGTTCGCGAGCTTCTCGAGGGGGGCAGGACCACCGAGCTCGGGCGGGTGATCGAGTCTGGCCTCGAGCCGGGGCTCGTGCCGCTCAACAGCCGCCTTGCGGAGCTTGTACAAAGCGGCGCCGTGTCTCTGGAGGACGCCTGCGAGGCGTCTGACCGCCCCGACGAGCTGGTCATGGCGCTGCGCGGGATCCACGGCGGGGTCCGCGCGGTGGCCCGCGCGGAGTCCCTACGGGCCGAGGGAGACGTCCGCGGGCTCTCTCCCGAGGCGCCAGAGGCTGCGGACCCCGCTCCTGAGACGGAGCTGCGCCTCCGGAAGGGGCCGCGCTGATCCGCGGAGGGGGGGGCGCGCAAAATCCCTGTCCCCGGGAAGGATCGCAATCCGGCGTCGTCCGCCTGATAACCTGCGGAGCCGGGTTCAAGCCCCGACCGATCCATGAACGTCGCCACGATCAAGACCCTCGCCTACCTGTCGTCCTTTG
>Ga0315320_10004029_pt1 | contig 12029 bp, 9 predicted proteins | sample M140m21515metaG_FD_203458 | JGI IMG/M metagenome (GOLD analysis project Ga0315320, IMG submission 203458) | Ammonia-oxidizing marine archaeal communities from Monterey Bay, California, United States - M1 40m 21515 | ecosystem: Environmental > Aquatic > Marine > Coastal | place: USA: California...
TTCTCAACCTTCGCAGGCATCTCCTTGGCCATCGACGACATGAACATCGGACTCGGCTACACCCGAACAGTCTCCGCAGCCGGAGGCGTTGCAGGCGTCCAGCAGGGCTACGGCATCACCCTCGGGTTTCGTGGATAGTACGACCGTCGGCTGAGGTCAGGCGAGGACTTCCATGCCTGCATCGCTGTCGCCGCCTGAAGGGTTGGTCAGCATCTCCATCGCGGTCTCTGCGCTGCGCTTGAACTCATCCAATGACTTCAGGCGGGAGAATGCACGCGCCATGTACCGAGGACGGTAGTAAAACCGCAGATAGGCCAGACGAACCCAGCGCTGAATCTCTTCATCGCTCATATTGCACATCGGGCGTGGAATGTCGTCGTCGACGCCAGCCACGATGTGCTCACGCCAGTAGTCCCGGCCGGTCTCCTTGAGCAGCAAGGTATACATCTCAGTTGCCGGCATTGGGGTGACCTTAGAGAACTGAGCGTAGTCGAGGTCGAGGGAAAGCGAGAGCCGAATCGTCTGCCGAATCGTGGCCTCAGTCTCGTAGGGATTACCGACCATAAAGTATCCGAACGTATGGATACCGTTTGCCCGAGTCCGGCTGATGACGTCGTGGTACATCTCAAGGCTGGTGCTCTTCTTCAGCGTCGCCAGGATCTCGCGGTTACCGCTCTCAATACCGTAGTAGATACGACTGCAGCCAGCGCTCTTCATCGCCTTCAGGACGTCGTCCGTGATGCAGTCCACCCGGGTCCGTGCGGCCCAGACAATGTCCAGCTTTCGACGCTTGATCTCATCACAGATGGCGATGACCCGGTCTTTTCGGATGGTGAAGCTGGAGTCAAAGAAGTCGAACTCGCGGATTCCGTACTCTCGATTGCTCAGCTCGAGCTCATCGACGACATTCATCGGACTTCGTGCCCGGAAGGGCTTGGAGCCTTGCTCGCAGAAGATGCACTTATAAGGGCAGCCCCTGCTGGTGATAAAGCAGCTGAAATTCTTATACTTCGAGATGAACGAGAAGTAGAGACTGTTGTCGAGCAGGTGGCGCGCAGGGAACGGTGCGGCGTCCACATCGCAGTCTGGCGCCTTCGGCGTCACGACGATCTCATCGTTGGGCTGCCGGTAAGCAATACCTGCAACGCGCGAGAGATCACCACCGGTCACCAGAGCCTCGAGCATGGACGGGAGTGCCTGCTCGGCCTCTCCAGTCACGGCATAGTCGATGACCGAGTATCCGAGAGTCTCTCGTGGATAGATCGAGAGGTGGACTCCACCGACAATCGTGGGGACATCAATGGTCTCTCGGATGGCCTTGATCCACTCCATGGTCTGGAAAAACAAGTACGTGGTTATCGTATAGCCCACGTAGTCCGGGCCGAATGCAGCGAGCCGTGTAACGGTTTCCTCGAGGGTGAGTTCTTCGGCGTGGGCATCAATAAAGAGGACCTCGCATCCTGCACGCTCGAGAATGCCCGCGACGTACAGCAGTGAAAGAGACGGGAAGATTCCGTAGTTTTCTTTGACTGTCTTGATCCCTGGTTCGTTCCGTACGGGTCCGTACGGGGGATACACAAGGGCGACTTTGACACCGTCAGTGGCTGGCATTCTGCACTCCGTACACTGAGTGTACCTTGGACAAGAGGGGGATGACAGAGCCATGTCCAGGTTTCCTGTAGTACGCTCCGATTGTGCGCTGGTCTTCTCTCTTTATTCTCTGGTTGATCGCAGGTGCCTACCTGACTTGGTGGGTGGGTGCGAACCCCCTCCCAGATGGCTTCCAGAACGAGTATCTGCTCGTCGGCAATGCTCTGGATCTGTGGGGTGCGCTGACATCGGGCGATGTCTGGCACATGCGCTGGTATATGTACACCGGCTATTGGCCCTGGGGCCTATACGCTGCCCCGTGGCCATTCATGGCCATCCTCGGGCCCACCAGGCTGGCCCTTATAATGGGCAACTTGATTCATCTTGCTGTTCTGCTCGTGGCCATGAAGAGTCTCGGGCGCACACTCGGCGGAAAGTGGGCGCCCCTCCTCGTCTGTCTGTGTCCAGGTATCTTCGGCAGCCTCGTCCGATTCGAGCCCAACCTCGCAGCGATCGCCTGGACCGGCGCTGGTCTGGCCGCACTGATCGCCAGTCAAGGGCTAAGAAACCGGCGCATGGTCTGGCTCTTTGGTGCCTGTCTCGGCCTTGGCTTGATGATGGACAGACTCAGTGTTGCCTTCTTCTTGCTTCCAGCACTGATGCCCGCACTGTGGGGCGCGGGAAGACGCGAGCTAATCAACATTGCTCAAGGACTCGGCATCACCTTCCTGCTCACGGGGGCATACTATCGAGAGTTCTTCAATCGCCACAGTCACGAGCTTCTGAGTCAAGCCAATACAGGTGAAATCGACAGCGCAGGGGTCATGACAGAGCTCCCGGCACTCATCGAGTGGGCCTACTACCCACTCACACTCATCGACTCTCAGGCCGGTGCGGTCCTCGGCACCGTGATGCTCTTGGGTCTGTTCCAGCGGCGCACACGATCAACCATGATTCTGTGGGCCGCCATCGGGGGTGGTGTCGGCTTCTTCACCGTCATCAGCAAGAACCAAGTCTTCTACACACTTCCCATCTTGGCTCCGCTAGCGGCACTTGCCGCCTCAAAGCCGAGACTGGCGCTGATAGGAATTGCAGGCGGTATATGGTCCTTTGCAGGGGTCGGCGTGGGCGTGATTGACGGTGGGCCATGGCTCAAAGAGGCTTGGGTGAGTCCACGACACACACTGGCAAGACCGCCCATCGGTCTCGGTGTTGAGCTCAATCCAGCCCTAAACCTTCTGGCCACATCGGACGGCTCCGCCCCAGCGCATGTCGCCGTGCTCTCTGAGGATCACAAGCTGTTCGAGGGCTTCCTGCTGCTGTCTGTTCGTGAGCGCTGGCCTGAGACGCCTGCACGCGGCGTCGTAATGGACCCTCACGGAACTTTCGAGATGTTCCACGAGATCGATGCCTTGCTGTGGGTAGGTAAAGCTGGCCAACCCTGGCCATCAGCTGCGGACATCGAGGCACAGATGCGCGAGGACCACATTGACCCCGACTCCATGCCTCCCGCTCCACGCGTGGTCGAGGCACAGCAAGATGCCTTCGAGGAGTATGGACGCTGGCCTACCGACAGCGGTCGGGAACTCGTGGTGTTTAGGCGGCGGTAGATCGGTGCTGACTGGGCTACACTGCGCCCGACGGAGACAGTATGCTCAGCGAAGCCCGACCGGCAGCCACAGTCATCATCCTTCGAGAGTCTGAGTCAGGACCTGAAGTTCTGATGCTCAAGCGTTCGGGGCGAGCAGGCTTCTTTCCCAATGCGTGGGTGTTTCCTGGTGGACGGGTCGATGATGATGATGCTGAACTCCAGACTAGGGGCATGGCGCTCGGACTCGCCGGGCCTGACCTCGCTTTTGGGGTGGCAGCCATCAGGGAGACCTTTGAAGAGGCCGGGGTCTGGCTTGGTGACGGAACACCACCACCGGGCCTACGTGATGCGCTCAACCAGCACCAGACCACCCTCGCCTCTGCGCCAGGACTCGTCGCCGATCTCGGCAGGCTGGCCCTGTGGGCATGGTGGATCACGCCGGAGAATGAACCCAAGCGCTACGACACACGCTTCTTTGTCGCATTGCTGAGCCAAGACGAAGATGCTCAGGCAACCTGCGACCAACAAGAGACCGTAGAGCATCGATGGATAAGACCTGTGGATGCCGTCAATGCTGCGGAGGCGGGTGAGTTCTTCCTCGCCCCGCCAACCTACCTGACCCTCTGCGAGCTCTCCGACTGCCCAACCGGACTCGAGGTGATGCACAAGGCAATGGGACGCACAGTGCACCCGATCATGCCCAAGCTCGACATCGCTGATGGACAGTGGACCGTCGTGCTTCCAGGTGACCCGAGCTACCCGACACCACATCCTGTCGACGGACCCACAAAGGTCGAATTCAGGGAGGGCAGATGGTGGCGTTCTTAGCCACAGCACTCCTTGCTGGTGCGGTCAATGCCGCACCACATCGGAACCCTATGGGCCAGCGAGTCGCGCTCACAGAAGCTCAAGGGAGACACTCCGACACCCTCATCATCAAGCTCGCTGAGGGCCAAGATCTTGTCTTCGAGGCGGGACGACTGAGCGGCTCACCCGATCAGCTACACGCACTTCTGACCGGCGCGAAGCCTCTCTTTCAGAGATCGCGGACAGCCCTCTCCGCCGACCGAGCACGGTCCGACCCGGAAGCGAAGCTCGCAGACCTAAGCCTCTACCTTAGACTCCAAATCAACGATGCCGAGTCACAGCTGCCAGCACTGCTGGCAGATCCCAGAATTGAGACGGCCTATCTCGCACCCGAACATGTCCCGCCACCTGGAGACATCGCACCGACAACACCACTGTTCGAGGACGAGCAGTCCTACAGTGAGGCTGGTCCACATGGCTTCGGTTTTGACATCGCCAGCCGGTGGCCTGGAGGTACGGGCAGCAACATCTGGATCGGCAACATTGAGTACAGCTTTGATCCCAGCCACGAGGCCTTCAATGAGATTGAAGTACTCGAGTTGGGCCACCCGACTGACCTATACAGCTTCCACGGAAACGGGGTCTTTGGGATCATGGCCAGCCCAGCGGACGACTACGGAGTGACTGGACTCGTACCGGGCGCCCAGTTTGCGATTGTGTCTCCGTTCTCAGGGCCTGATGTGTACAACGTGGCGGATGCAATCAATGTGGCGACGAGCGCACTTGAGCCCGGTGACGTCCTACTCATAGAGCAACAAGGCTGGGTGTTCGACACCTTTACACCCGTAGAGATCTACCCCGATATATTTGATGCTATCGCCCAAGCTGTAGCCCTCGGCATTGTCGTCATCGAGCCTGCAGGCAACGGCGGGTGTGATCTGGAAGACCCCGTCTGGGAGGGTTGGTTTGACCGCAGCTTGCGGGACAGCGGAGCCATCATGGTCGGCGGCGGAGCCTCTCCGCTGAGCGGTCTACCAGCACGGTCGTGGTATCCAGATGGCAGCTGCTTTGGTGACCGAGTCGATGTCCAGGGTTGGTTCGACAGCATCGTCACGGCATCGGCGGGTGACGGCGCCCCAAGCTTCGTAGACTTGTTCTATCCAGACATGGATGGTCAGCAGGCCTACACGGCAAACTTTGGAGGGACGAGTGGCGCCGCTCCACTGGTCGCATCAATCGCCGCAGCCATGAACGCTATGGCGATTGAGACCAGAGGCGCGCCGTTCTTACCAATGGACCTCCGCGCAGCCATGATCTCCACCGGACACCCACAGCCAGATGCTGAGACCCACCCGATAGGCCCACAGCCAGATCTCCGGCGCTTGATGCGGATCTGGGGGATTCGCTGAACCAAGCGCTATTGATTTCCTGCAGCGGCCTTGAGTAGCGCTCGCTGGTCGACATCGAGCTCCATTGCTATCGCCATCCCCTCGTCAGTCACCGCTACAGAGTGCCCGATGGTCTCTACGGACTGACCATCAGCGAGCTGAATTTTAACGTTGAGCGGGCGATAGAGTTCACTGAGATCCGGGTGCTCAATGGTGACCGCACTGGTGTGGAGTGTGCGCTCAAAGTCAGCGATAAACGACTCACTTGAGAGGTAGATTATCGTGATCTCAATAGGCTCAGCGTCGGTATTGACGACGACGATGGGCGGTGACGGCAGGTCCAGTGCCGCCGGCGCTGCATGGGTCGTGGGAGCAGGCATGGCGCCCGCTTGCACTGGCACGGCAGCGTCATCATTATCGACGGTCACTGTAGAACGCGGCATCCACGCCGGTTCATCGGCATCTTCGACCTCTATTTCCTCTTCAGGAACTTCTTCCTCCTCGGGCTCTAAGTCAACAGTGGCAAATCCAGCATCGTTGAGTGGGACCGCAGCACCCAGACCACCCGAGCCAATCTGAGGCTGCTCGACACGATTAGCCTTGAGCTGCTCATGCATCTGCGCACGCTCTTCTTTGTCCGGTGTCGACTCTTGCTCACTGGTCAGACCAAAGTCTGGAACGGGGGCTTCTTTTGTCTGCGAAAAGGCTGAGCGTCGCTTATTCATCCGCTCCAGCACAGCTTTGGCCTCGGCCTCAGACAGGCCACGCATCATCTGACCGGACATCTGCTCCTTCAGCAGCGTCGGGTCACGCTCGAGATGCCTCGAGACACCCCCAGTCGCAAGATCTCTCCGCCACCCGTCAAAGGTGGCGCGATCGCCATCCGGCATGGCTATAATTTTCGCCTGGTAGCGTGGGGTGCCGCCGCGTTGAGGCAGAGCGCGCTCAATCCTGACTGTTCCCATCACTGTGCTCTCGATACCTGAGAGTTCCATCCGAAACGGACACTCAATTCCCTTGGGAATCTTCAGCTCCATCTCAAAAGTCACCCGATCAGAGCCGACCTGCAGCGTCGCACCAAAGCGCAGCCCTACGGGGCTCTGGAGTGCAAACATGAGTTGTTGGGAGTCCACTATTGATTCATCTCGTATTTAAAATATACGCGACAAACCTATGCTTTTACCAGCAGGACCCGATCTTAAACCACAAAATCCGTGCCGCCACAATTTGGCCTATATCAAGAAAACAACCGCGACCGACGACGATTCATGACTACGACAAACAGACCACTCAGCACCCAAAATAAATTTGGCTTTGTCTTGGTGGAGGGCACCACCATGCAGCCGGTGACCGGCGCCTCTATAGACTGCTCACCAGTCGTGAGGATCGCTGCAGCGGCAAGGGTGACCGACACATAGGCGACATCCATGGGGAGCCGACTCCGGTTGATGCTGGCTATCGAGCCGTAGACATGAGTACCTGGCTCAAGCCCGCTGATCGTAGTCGCATCGAGCCACAGCTCAGCCTGGGCCTCATCGACCTCCAACACCGCGTCATAGCGCACAGGAACCGCATGATGAAGACCCAGCCCCTCTACCCGCATCGTGTCGTGCTCTACGGGCTCATTTAGACGAATGTATATGGCAAGTCCTGTACCCGCGCCCGAGCCAGAGAAGTCCGAGACTTTGAGCCTCAGCTGGTCGGCTTCTGGTGGTAGATAGTGACGAAACTGGACCCCGCCAGCGACCCGCTCATACTCGCCGCTCAGACCATAGTTAATGAGCGTGCTCTTCATCGCTGGGGTCACCGAGAGATCAATAATCCTCTCGCAGTCAAGCATTCCTGAGTCCTCGACATGCTCAACAACTGCTGTGTGTGCGTCCTGACTGATGAGCGCTTGCTCATGGAGATCCGTGGCGGCATCTATGAGTGACTGACCAGCGTCGGGCCAGTTGGTGCTGTTCGACCAACCCGCCACAGCAGAGATGAGAAGCTGTGCCATTAAATCTTGACCGATCCGTGCATCGTCGATCATTCGCCAGGTGGTCGAGCCCCAGATCTGACCGCTACGGTGAACCTGACTCTGGAGATCGCTGGGGCAGCTGCGCTCAGGCTCAAAGTCACGGATTCCACGCTCCCAACGGCTCGAGCGTGCCATCGACTCGGCCAACACCGGGTCGGGATTGTGAATCATGGCAAAGGTATCGGCAACCCCTTCATTGAGGGCACCCGGTGTCCAGTCCAGGCCGAGTGAATCCGCCTGCATCCACATGCTGCCAGCCAGTCGCCGTACGAGTGCGTGCCCGAACTCGTGGTAGACCACATCGCTGTCGTAGCCCAGGTTGTAGCCGTCATCAGAGATTCCAAAGCTGAGATCTCGGACACCGTCGTCGTTGAAGTCTCCAAAGAAAGCATTGGTGAGCGGAAAGTTAGTGAACAACTGAATGGGCTGAGCAAGCCTCAGACCGAACTCCGTCGCAGCCCAGCGAGAGATCTTGTCGACATGGTAGTAGACCTGCCCCTCTGCGAAGGGGTCATCAAGCTCTCCTTCATTCGGTACATACAGGTGGTCACCCAGCGGCGTCGCCTTGGATTCTGCAGACCACTCGAGACATGTACGAGAGCCGAACGGGCGGGGATCGATGTCCCAGTCCACACAGGTGGTCGCAAACGCGAACTGGCCGGAGAGGGTGAGGTCGTCAGTGAGACCTTGCAGCTCCGCTCTCGAGAGCTCGGCGGACACAGGGTCTGGATCGTAGACATTTGCGGAAGCTGACCATGACTCCGCTGCTGCATGAAACACCCTTCCATCGTGGGCATCGACCCGCACTGACCACACTGAGCCCGCAGCTCGAACCTGAAACCTCCAGGCCAAGCGTGTCCGATGCACATCGGGGAACAGGACGAGTGTTCCACGATCCTGAGGCTCTACTCCCCACCCCAGCTCCACTTCTTCTGCAGCCACTTCTGCTGAGACAGTGGGCTCTAGAGCCGCCAAAGGAACTGCAGGAAACACACGGCTCGTGCGTACTTCACGGCCCACGATATCGAGCCTCCGAACCTGGCGAGGACCCTCCAGAGGAATACCTCCGACGGATGCACGCTCATGAACGATGGTTCCACCAGCCCAGTGAAGGTCTTGCTGGTCGACCTTCCACTCCGGCAGACCCGCAGCAGCTACGGCTGAGACAATGAACCAAGGTGTCATCGGGCCACTTTAGCCGGACCCACCCCTGAGCGCAGGTTGTGCCTTCCCGCTGCAGAGAAAAAGCTCAACTCGCGAAGGTCAGCACGTAGACCGTAGAGGTCGTGTAGTAGCCGTCAAACGGCGCCGAGCTGGTGCCGACTCCATCGAGAGGCTCATCAGTCGGCGAGAAGTGTGTTCCTTCAGTGAAGGGAATGACCTGAAAGGTTCCCCAACGATTCAGTGTAGAGACACCTGCAGCATCCCACTCCAGATAGGAGATTCCTTGTGTACTATCGGGAGCTGAGAGGCCTATCTCCTCCAGATCATCGACGTACTCATCGACCATCGGACCCCAGCCAAAACCCCACGAGTACAGATCTACCCAGTCATCCACCTTATCGACACCGAGGAGAGCGGCGACATCGTCGCATGCGCCCTCGTACCGCGCAGTTGCGATGCCTGTATCCACTCGCCATGACCAGTCCGTGTAGCCCTCCCAGTCGGGGTAGGCTGTGAAGTCTGCGGTCACCACAGCGTCATCGATCGCGTCGTAGCGGGCATAGCAGACATAGTCTGTGCTGCCCGTGGTGTGGTCTGCGGAGTCGACAAAAGCAAAGGTGAACTGTGGGGTGAAGTCCACAACCTCACCGGTCTCAGAGTCGTAGGTTCCCGTCGTGGGCTCTCCGGCCAGGTACAGCCCATTCCAGAGGATGTAGAGGACGTCGAGGTCGACCACGCCGTCACCTACCGGAGCAGGAGGGTCTCCTGTGTCATCGGCATCAGCATCGGCATCGGAGTCAGCGTCTGAGTCCGCATCAGCGTCGGCGTCAGCGTCGGCGTCAGCGTCGGCATCAGCATCAGCGTCGGCGTCCGAGTCGGCATCCGAGTCCGAGTCCGCATCCGAGTCGGCGTCGGCATCGGCATCGGCATCGGCATCGGCATCGGCATCGGCATCGGCATCGGCATCGGCATCGGCCTCGGCATCGGCATCGGCATCGGCATCGGCATCGGCATCGGCGTCGGCGTCGGCGTCGGCATCGGCGTCGGCGTCGGCATCGGCGTCGGCATCGGCGTCCCCGCTTGCCGTGTCATCCGCGTCGACGTCGGCGCTGGCGGTGTCATCCGTATCCGCATCGGCATCCGCATCCGCATCCGCATCCGCATCCGCATCCGCATCCGCATCCGCATCCGCATCGGCGTCCATGTCGACATCGGCGGCTTGCTCGACCTCATCCTTGATGTCACCGCAACCAATCACAGCCAACAATATCCACAACCGCATCTCAACTCCTATCGGCTCAAAAGCCTTTGTAGAAGCACCCTACCCGGCCGTCCAAGGATCTGCGAGGACTCTTCGTTAGTCCGGAACGGGCGCCAGCGTGACCATGCTGTAGCCGACCGCTACACCGGGACCTGGATTTACATAGCTGTGGCGCTGATCTCCACGAAACACAACCACATCACCAGCCTCCAGTTCGTAGGTCTCTCCTGCGATGACCAACTCAATCTGCCCCCGCTCGCAGGTGAGGTACTCCCGAGTCCCTCGGGAATGCGGGATACCCACAAGATGGGAACCAGCGGGGATCTCCATGCGCTCCATATCCAGGCCCCGGATTGGATCCGGGAGGAGCTTTCGCACATGTACTGATCCCCGCTGGCGTTGGGGAAGCTGCCCTGAGCTGAAGTGTCGAGCTGAGGACCGTGGGGGCGCCACGAGCTCCTCAATCAACACCTGCAGCGCGCTCGCCAAGCGCATCAAGACAGACAACGTGGGATTGGCCGATCCGGACTCCAGATGGGCCAATGTTGGGCGGGGAATGCCAGCTATTTTGGCGAGCTGGGCTTGACTCAACTGCCTTGCAGAACGCAATTGGCGGACATTGAGCGCGAGGTTGGACGATGCAGTATCAATAACGTCGATATATTAACCATAGGTTGGAGTATTGTCTAATATGTTTATATATCATCATTTAGGTTGACTCGCCGACTACTGAGATGGTCGGATAAGGGGATGCGTGAAATTTTCTCCTCGAGTCTCTACACGCGCGGTGCGTATCGGCGCCCTCGGCTTGCTCCTGGCGCTGCTCTGCCTCTGGAGTGTTGAGCAGGCCATGCGCACCATGGAGACCAGGTGGACAGGAGATCACCGCACACCCACAACAGGCGGACTTGGCCATCCCTTCTTGCTGTGGGAGCTTCCTGCTGGAGCCACTGAGGTCAACGGGCAGACAGTACAGGTCAACACCTCTGGCTTCCGAGGACCTGAGCTCAACCCACAGAAACTCGCAGGAGGGCGCCGTATCTTGAGCATCGGAGGCAGCGTCACCTTCGGCGAGGGTGTCGAGCACTCTGAGACCTTCACCCTCGATGCCGTTGGTATAGTTGGCGGCACCCGAGTCGGTGTCGAGACAGTCTTGATGGCAGCACCGGAATACAGCCTGACTCAAAGCCGCAATCTCATGGAGATGCGTGGCTGGAGCCTCGACCCAGACCTGCTGATCTATTCCGGCCCCGGCATTGAGATGAGCATTGCCCAGTATGTGGACAGTGAGGTCATCTCATCTTTTCGGGGCACGGATCCGCTGCGACAGTCACTCGAGGAGTGGGCATCCTTCAGAATCGCCGATCACCTCGTTCGGGTAGAGAATGGACGAAGCGCTGCCCGCCGACAGGAAGTGTTTACCATTGGTCGCAATACAAACACTCAAGGTAGGCCTCGCGTCGGAACCAATGAGTATGCGCGACAGCTCGATGCACTTGTCGCCCGAGCAAGAGCCCAGCAGGTCGACGTCGTCTTTGTGATGCTCCCAGTTCCCGCGGACTTAAGCGACACACACCTGACGGAGAGGGTTCAGCTCTACCGAAAGGTCATGACTGAGATAGCCAAACGACACGGCATCCCCGTCATCGATGGACCAGGAGTCTTTGGCGACAGCGGACGTGATCGTGAAGCGCTTTTCAACGGAAGCCAGCTCCTCACCAGCCGCGGACACCACCTCATCGGCTACTCACTCTCCAAGATACTCCGCCGATGGCTCCGAGGCAGTCGACTCAAGAACCGCGGCACAAGTGCAGACATCCCTCACTTCAAAGAGCCTGAATGGCTCCCGGAAGGCCAGTGAGACGCCGTCTACGCATCGACCGACTGATTGTCGCAGGACTCTCCCTTTCGGCCTCATTTGTGTCCCTCGACTACATCGAGAAGCGACGCGCCGTCCTTCCGCCTCCCGGCTGGACGAGGGCGCAGGGCGACCCTCTGGCTCCAGAGGCCACCCAGCCAAATATTATGACGAGCGCTTGGCGGATCGGACCCGCCACAACATGGCAGGCTGAAGAAAGCGCCGGACAGCTCTACCTGCGCGCTGAGTCTACTGATGGACTGGGCTTGAGTCTGGCAGGAGATGTAAACCAGGGCATATGGATCTGGCTGAGTGACACGCTCCCCGCACGGGCCACCCTGGACGGA
>Ga0315320_10004030_pt1 | contig 12027 bp, 6 predicted proteins | sample M140m21515metaG_FD_203458 | JGI IMG/M metagenome (GOLD analysis project Ga0315320, IMG submission 203458) | Ammonia-oxidizing marine archaeal communities from Monterey Bay, California, United States - M1 40m 21515 | ecosystem: Environmental > Aquatic > Marine > Coastal | place: USA: California...
CACGCCAACTCCACTCGTCGCTTTCTGAGCGGTCACCACAGGAATACCAAGTCCGCATCTGTCGACCAGTTGATTGCTGACAGAATTGGCAAAGGAACGTCACACCGTTCACTTGAACTGACAACTGAAGGACTGTTCCCTAATCAAATTGGATGCAGCTACATCTCCTATGACTCCCATGGTGATCCAATACCGCGTGAAAGCGACCCGCAACTGATCTTCGATCGAATTTTCCGTAGCCCGATGCGAAACCCGACCAAGCGTCGTGAAATGAAAAGCGTATTGGATCGTGTATCGGAAGACGCGAAATCACTAACACGCACAGCAGGTGCGGAAGACAGACAGACGTTGGATCAATATTTGTCGGTGGTTCGCTCAACGGAGAAAAGGCTCGAGAGCATCGCCGCCACCTCCAACGACATTCCCAAAGCAACGATTGAGCGTCCGCTGGCACCCGCAAACTTGAACGAACAGGTGGAATCAATGCTTGACCTGATTTCACTCGCTTTATGGACTGATTCAACTCGTTGCGTCACCTACATGCTTGGCAACAGTAACAGTCGAATGATTTTTGACTTTCTAGGCGTCAAAGAACAGCACCATTACTTATCTCATTTCTTCAGAAACTTTTCGCGTCAAAATCTGGATGCACTGTTAAAAATCAGCTTGTGGCACATGGAGAAATTTGACTATTTGCTGACTCGCATGAAATCATACCGGGATCACCAAGGCAGCCTTCTTGACCACAGTGTGGTGCTCTACGGTTCGGGAATGGGACACAGTGACAATCACACGGCCACTCGAATCCCAATCATTCTGGCAGGGCAAGGCGGAGGACTGTTAAAGACGGGACGCTACGTGCGCTACGCCGAGAACCAACAACTCGGACGCTTGCACCTGGCACTCTTGAAAATGTTTGATGCCGAGCAGGATGCCTTCGCCTATTCAAGCAACGCTTTACCCGGACTCAATGACTCCGACTTCACGCCATATAGCGAACAGCCATTTGAAAGTTGGGTAAAGACAGGGGACGGAACGATCACCGTGCAAGGACGCCTTCGGCTATCTGACAATCTGGACGAAGCACGAATATTCCTGATTGATGTGCAGGGACAACCACCTGTCCGGATCGATGTCGGCTTCAGGGACTTCCATGATTTCAACCTCGCGTACCACTGTGGGACAGCCGTTCAAATCTCAGGAACAGTGACTGAAAAGAATGGGCAACCTGTGATCACGAAGGTGCAGAAACTGGACTCACTGTTCGGAAAGAAACCGGGTTCCGCCAACGGATGAATCATCCCTGGCTAGCCGCTTACCGGTGCAACCGCTTCATTGTGGAAACGCAACTGTTGACTTGAAGTAAGAAGTTGGATGTGCCATATCGGCACGCTTAAGCGAATGTTGAAATGACTGGTGGCTCCCCAAACGCATCTTGCTGCGTCCCTCTACGTTCCTGACAAGCACAAAGCACGATCCCGAAAAAGCAATCGCGGACGAAACAGCACGATCAATCAGAGAAAGAAACTGACGTGTGGTGCCCAAAACGGTCACGACACACCAATCGCCGGTACAAAGCGAAACAATCCGTTACGTGAGTTCCGGCAAAGACAACTGGCCTCGTTTACCCCCCAACACGGGTTAGGTTGACAAACACCCTGCGCTGCCTAGCATAAACTGGGTCCTCACCCTTGAATGTGACCGCAACAGGCAACGCATGAGTCAATCTGTCAAACTATTATTGCTCCTCCTGTTGACTCATTGCCTGCCGTCAACACTGCTGGGTCCTGCGTCTGCTCAGGTACGTGCAGCAACGGACGAAGGTAGCAAGCAAGAAGAGCACAGCGTTACCGAAGAGCGAGATCCTTTTGCTATTGAAGTCCGTGAAACAGAAGCGGCGCGTGCACGCCTTCAGGAGCAACTCGGATTTCTGGACAAGCGTCTCGCTTTACTTCGAAAGCGACAACTTCTCGAGAAAAAGCGTAGCGTTGTGGATCAGCAAATCGAGGCCGCCGAAGAGCGTGACTCGGAGCCTGGTGCCGACCTTGACGAAAAAAGAGGAGTCATCGAGTTGGAGTCGGAAGAGATTTCGATCAATCTTGAACTGCTCGACAAACGTTCTCAACTAGCTGAACTAAGACAAGCATTCACCGAGGATAAGATTGATTCGGGCAATCGCGAGTTCAGCGAAATGAATGCGAAACTTGCGGAGGCAGAGAAACTGGTTGATCAGTTTTTTGAAAGCATTCGCAAAGGCAATGAAAACCGCGTTGAGCAAACTGAAATCCGCTTGGAGGAACTTGAGCACGATTACGAAATGCGGCACGAAATCCTCCAACTGAAACTGGAGCTTCACCATGCTGAAGAAGAAGGAACGGATGAGTGGACTCAGGAACTGAGACTTGAACTCCGCGAGCTCGAACGCGAGATTGGGCGAGACATTCGTCCCGACGCGAAACAGAGCGACACGGTAGACGAGACTGGTAGTCTTGGCATGAAGATGCCCAAGCCTGTGGCCGTTGATGCCACCAACTTGGCCGCAGCGGCTAGCTGGAACTACGCCCAGCACATCCAACCAATTCTGGAACGCCATTGCCATGAATGCCATTCAGAAGAATCATCCTCAGGTGACCTGAATCTGCTTTCACTGGCAAAAAAGAAACCGTGGGTAGTCAACCGAAGCGACTGGAAAAACATCAGCCAACAAGTCCGAATGCGTACCATGCCTCCAGCTGATGCGGGACCGATGTCAGACGCTGATCGCTTAGCGATTGCAGCATTCCTTCAACTCAAGATTGACAACTTTGATTACGAAACAGTCCGGCAGCCTGGTTACGAAACTGCCCGCCGCCTGACGCACGAGGAATACAATCACACGATCCGTGACTTGTTTGGGATAGACCTGCGTCCAGCCGACAGATTCCCTCGCGACATGACCGCCTCAAGTGGATTCGCCAACAGTGCCAACAGCTTGTTTCTGCAACCCATCATCCTCGAACGCTACCTGGGCGCAGCTGAGCAGGTCATCCAAACCGCGATGCCCGACCCTACTACCACGGCGGTATCGCAGAAAGCGAAAAAGTTATTACTGGGATCAAAATCTGCCGCCGAGGCAATTGCGAGTTTCGCAAGACGCGCGTTTCGGCGTCCATTAGGTGAGCAAGAGCTGGCATCGCTGCTGAGTTACTACAAAGAGCTCACGGGACAACAAGCTGCATCAGTCAGACGTGACGCCGTTTCTTACAAAGCTCTTGGCGAGGTATTCGAAGTGATCCTCGCTTCACCCAGCTTTCTATTTCGAAGTGAGACTGACCAAGGCAATCAGATCGGGCAAGCTTTCGAGATCACAGACCACGAACTCGCCAGCCGTTTATCCTACTTTCTGTGGGCGTCCATGCCTGATGAACAATTGAGCAGAGCCGCAGATGCTGGCACGCTCTCTGATCCGCAGGTACTCGCAGATGAAGTGAATCGCATGCTAGCTGATCCGAAGGCAAAAACACTGGGCGAGCTTTTCGCGTCCCAATGGCTTGGTTTCGCAGCGCTCCCGTATGCTCCCCGCGATCCGATCGACAACCCTTGGGCGACCGACTCACTGGTAGATGCAATGCAGCAGGAATCCGCTCTCTTCTTTTCATCGTTAGTGACAGAGAATCAGTCCATCGAACGTCTGATCGATGCTAAGTACACGTTCGTCAATGAGGAACTCGCTCAACATTACGATATGGACGAGGTACGTGGACCAGAAATGAGGCGTGTGTCATTGGAGTCCAGTCCTCGAAGTGGCATTTTGGGACAGGGCAGTATTCTGGCGATCACTTCCTTTCCTAATCGGACCAGCCCCGTGGTGCGTGGCAACTGGATCCTGACAGAGCTACTCGGGACGCCACCCCCACCCCCACCCCCAAACGTCAGTCAGTTTGACGACGAGGTTGCTGAAAAAAGAAATCTCACCCAACGTCAAAAACTGGAACTCCACCGCGACAATCCAAATTGCTACGCCTGCCACTCACAAATTGACCCGCTTGGTTTTGCCTTGGAACAGTACGACTGGTTTGGACGTTTCAAGGAGTCCCGCCGCGGCAGACGACCAGACACCCGCGGAAAGCTACCCGGTGGAGCCGAATTCCGTGGTTTGCTTGGCCTGCAAAATGCGTTGGTAAACAAAAGACGTGATCAGTTAGTCGAACAAATCACGCGAAAAATGCTGACGTACGCACTAGGCCGACAACTTGAATACTTTGACGAATCGGCAATCAAGCGAATTATCCAGCAAGTCGAAGATGACGATAGACGACTGCAAACTCTCGTTCACGCAATCGTCACCAGTGACACGTTCCAAATGAAACAGCGTGCCCGCTAATCAACATTTCCGAGATCCGAAGACAACTGCAAGAGTGGCCCCATGGCGAAGCAGCCAAAGCGACAAACCCGAACTTCCGGCGCGTGGAGAATTTCACGGCGAAGCATGCTGCGTGGCCTAGGCACCGCCGTTTCCCTTCCTTTGCTCGATGTCATGGATCCTCCTGCATCAGCTAGCGAATTGAAGTCGAAAAAGACAACGCGTCTCGCTTATCTGTACATTCCCAACGGTGTTGCCAACGGAGCTTGGTTGCCAGAGGAAGCAGGCCCAGACGGCCAATTGCAAAAACTGAATCCGTGGATGCAGTCACTTCAACCATACGCCAGTGAACTGACCCTGTTCAAAAACATCTGGACACCGGAAGGCAATGGTCACAGTGCAGGCACAGCCACATGGCTGACAGGTGGCGGGTTCAATCACGAAAACCTCAACGTAGGCGGCCCTTCGGCAGACCAGATTGCTGCAAAACACTTTCGATCCACCACGTTGCTGCCATCGCTAGAGATGGCGATGCGAGGAGAAGGCTACTTCAGCAGCAGCCTGTCACGCAACTCCATTTCGTGGGCAGACGCCCAGACACCTGTGCCACGAGAGATCGAGCCTCGCGCTATTTTCGACCGCATGTTCCGCGCCGGCGAAAGCCAGATAGCCCAACGTTCGGTGCTCGACATGGTGATTGCCGACGCACGTCGAATGAAAAATTCGGGGAGCGTTCAAGATCGTCAGAAAATTGACGAATACCTGGAATCGATTCGCTCCATCGAACGCAAAATCGCCTTCGCCGAGCGCCAAAAGCAACGATCTGATCTCACAACTGGCTTGGGCAAAGCAATGATCCGCCCCGCCTCCGAGATACCAGAAAATCACGGTGACTACGTCCGTGTAATGATGGACATGATCGTGCTCGCATTTTGGGCCGATGCAACGCGTGTCGCTACATGCATGATGGACCACGGTCAAAGCAACCGGTATTTCAACTTCATTGATGGTGTAACGGGAACATGGCATGCACTCTCACACTGGAAAGACATCAGCGGAAAAACTGAAGATGATGATGGAGTGACCTCGTGGAAATCCCGAGACGAAAAACGGGACATGTACAACCGAGTCACAGCATGGCACACCGAACAGGTCGCGTACCTTGTCGGTCGCCTGAACGAAATAAGTGAAGGTGACGGTACTTTGCTCGATCACAGTACGATCGTTTATGGCTCCAGCCTCAGCGACGGGCATGAACACCAAGAAAAGAATCTGCCACTTCTATTGGCTGGCCGAGGCGGTGGTGCCATTCGCCCCGGAAGACTGATTGGTGGACGTCGCGACATGTCGATGTCTGATCTCCACCTAAGCCTGCTACAGGCTACCGGAGTTCCCCTGAACCGCTTCGCCAACAGTGATTCCCCCCTACCGCTGACCTGAACGCAAGGGTCAGGCTGGTTCAAACCGTGATGACTTCGCACTGCCTGATACGACTTGCATCTGCAGCGTGCGGGCAAAGAATTTGCTCATGCCATCACTGAATTTCTTCCAGTTTTGCTGAAAGACAGCGTGCCCAGTTCCGTCAGTCCTACGTCAGCAGGTCACGTCCCCTGCTCCTGCTGCCTTCAACGCTCGCACAAAGTCATCAGCGTGACTGATACAGACCCGCCGGTCCGAGATTTCATGAAACAGTAGGAACGAATGAGCATCTTCCGTTACTTAGCTAATTGGCAATGGCGACGAACCACTCGATCAGCTTGCACTGAAACCGGTTCAAACTTACACAGTGTCCAAGAGCCCCAGCAGACCAGCAGTGTTGGCAAGTCCAAACGGGCCTGCCACAAACCGCTAGGCGAGCAGCGAGTCGATGACTCCACGACTGTCTGCAAACTCATCGACTTCCATCCCCATCAACTGTGCCTGAGTCAACCAAAGATTTGCTAACGGTGTCCCCTCAGGCATATTAATGTGCTGTCCAGATTTAACACGTCCACCTCCACCTGCCATCACGATTGGCAAGTCGTTGTATTGATGAGTTGACCCATCACCCAAACCGGAACCATAGGTCACGAGCGAGTTATCAAGCAGCGAGGACCCATCAGCTTCCTTAATCGCATCCATGCGATTCAAAATGTAGAAGTACTGCTCCATATGAAAGCGATCAACACGCATCAAGTCATCGATGAACTTTGTCTGGTTGTGTGACATTTGATGATGACTGCGTGGCTTGTCAAATAGACTGTCAAACATGAATGGAGTATCCCAACGTTCGGGCCCGATCATGAAAGTTGCGACATTGGTCAACCCCGTTTGCAACGCAACAATCATCAGATCGCCCATCAATCGAATGTACTCGCCCCTCGGGATATAGGTTTCAGGAGGCTCAGGAAAATCAACCGTGGCTAGTTCACTCTTCATGTCCTGAAGGCGTTTCATTTGCGTCTCAATCGTGCGCAATGCATCAAAATACTCAGCAAACTTCTGCCGATCGGAGTAGCTGAGTTCCCGCTTGAGGGAGCGTGCGTCCTCGAGAACCAAGCTGGTCACATCACTTGAACGAGTCGCCTGCTCGGTACCGAACAGACGGTCATACATTTTCTGCGGGTCACGAACCGAAGGGGCAAGATGCCCTGTTCCATACCACGAGATATTGTCGAAGTGGATCGATTCTTTGTTGTCGCGATGACTGTTGCAACTGAATTCAAGCGTGCTGAACGGCGTGTTCTTCCCAGCGTGGTCAGCAACAACATGATCAAGCGTCCGATCAATCGGCCAAGCCGAACCTTTGACGGTGTAGGGTTTCGCACTGCTGAGGTAGCAAGACGCACATTGTGCATGGACGTCGGTGCCCTGCTGGAAGGTGCGATCCATCCCTGTGATCAGATTAACTTTGCCCAACAGGGGCTTGAGTGGTTCAAGAGTCGGTGTCAACAGCTCAAGTGGCTTCACACTGAATGTTGGATCCTGCTTCCCAAGTGACCTGAAGACATTACCAAGATTCCCTTTGGGAATCACATGGTCAGCTTCACCAGGAAAGAAACCACGGCGCACGACACCGATGGGGACGTAGTAGTGCACCATTCGCCGGGCAACCGCCGAGGTGGCGGCCGCATTCCCGACGCTTTCCAGCCACGGCAAGGCAACCATGGCCCCACTGACACTCTGCAGAAAGTTTCTTCTTGAAGTCATTTTCATTGAAAAAGGCTCGGAGCATTATCTGGGACTGGACGTCAAACGCTGGTCAGAAAATTCGACACCACCAAGGAACGGCTTGCTGAACACAACTTCTCTGACCAAAGTCTGTATTCGATAACCATCAGCGATGGTTGCTGCTGCAACGCGATCTAACTCACTCTGATCTTGTGGCGTCAGTTCGCGGGCCAACGCAAACGAGAGCAAGTGACCTGCAAAACCTCGAACGAAACGATCCTTCTCGGCAAGAATTGCATCTTTAAAACTGGGGATATCAGAAAATTCATGACGGCGGAACAGTGTCCCCGAAGAATCAACTTTGCGTCCATTTTCGTAGGTCTCACGCCACTTTCCAATCGCATCGTAATTTTCCAACGCGAACCCCAGAGGATCAATCTTTTCGTGACACCCTGCGCAGTCAGCTCTTTCCCGATGTAGAGCCAGACGTTCACGTAAGGTCAGATCTTTTTCTTCGCTCGAAGGTTTATCATCCAGCGGAGGCACATCAGCAGGTGGTGGCTCAGGTGGGAGATTAAAAATAACAGTCGACACCCAGGCACCACGAGTGATGGGCTTCGTACGCTCCGTTCCCGATGTCATGGTCAGGATCGCTGGATTGGTAATGACTCCGCCCTGCCGTCGATCGGTAACCGGGTGACGCGTGAAGTTGAGTGCAGTGACACCTCCCCCATTTTTATTGCCTTCAGCCCCTCCGTAAACACGCTGCAGCAACGGTGATCGATACGTAAAATCAGAATCGATCAACTGCGTCAGCGGCATATTTTCTATCAACACCGCCTCAAACAGCAACAAAGGTTCCAACATCATGTGCATGCTGTGGCGATATTTCGACATATAAAAACCCGGAAACTTTTCCCGGTTGGGAACCGACGAAATGATCCCTTCCAACTGCAGCCACTGAGAGGGAAAACTATCGCAAAAGCGTTTTAATTTGGGGTCGTGCATCAGACGCCGAAACTGGCCCTGCAACACTTCCGGCTTCCTCAGCTCTCCCTTCGAAGCCAGGTCCAACAACTCCTGATCCGGGATACTTCCCCAAAGAAAAAAGGACAAACGCGAAGCCAAGTTGATGTCCTCGGCAAACTGATCAACTACATCCGGAGCCGTTTTCCCAGCACCTTCCGCCCCAGCCGAAGCATTGGGTACTTGAGTACTAGTGACTGAATAGAGATACAGAAAACGGGGCGAGGCGAGTACTGCGCTCGCGACCTGCTTCATCACCTTGGTGAAGTCAACTTCCTGATTCAATGCGCCCGCGGCATACGCGACGTACCGCTGCAAGGAAGTTTCACTGACAGGCCTACGAAATGCCCGCGTCAAAAAAGGCCTCAAGCGTCGCTCCACCTCCTCAATTTGCGATACATCTGCAACGGGCTCGGCGAAAAACTCTTTCCAAATCCCCACATTCGCCGGGGTAAAATCAGGGCTATCGATAATCGATTGACTCAGGGTCAGAAAAGCCTCCATCAACAGAGGCGACAACGAAAGCTGATCGCCACGGTTGTCAAATCCATGCTCGGCTCGCAAGTCCTGCGGGAACGCTGCGACGCCAGCGAGCCGTTTTTCGATCATTTGTGACTTACCGAGCGGCCTGCTGCCCACCCGCACTTTGTGAGGCATTTTCCCAGTGGCAGGATCAAAATAAATTCCATGCTGCCGCATCATTCGCTCTGGCAGTGTGAACACGATCGACTTGAGTCGAAACAGATCCTTGACAGCGTTGTTGTATTGAAACCGATTCATTCTTCGCATTTCTGCGGCCTGAACCTCCGTCTGCTGGGCGACAGCGAGATCAAACAGTGTTTGCAAATCGTTGACGAGCTTGGTCTGCACCTGAGATGACAATTCTCCTTCATCCTCAGGGGGCATCTCTCCGAGATCGATCACTTGAGTTAGATCTTGCAGCAGTTCCAGGTCAGCTACCTCAGGCAACTGCCGCACAAATTTGACCAGATCGACATCACCCATTATCTCGTCAGATTCGCCGTGACAATGGACACAGCGCTCACGCAATACTGACGCAATTCGTTTTTTCGCAGCATTGATGTCATCACTCGCCCCGTCCGCAGCATCCTTGTCGGTTGCGGGCAGACCAGTGCTCTCATCAGCGTTTGCGACACCTAGAAAAGGAGCTTCCCCAAACGAGAGAAGGAGAATCGCTACGACGGTCAATAATCGGCGTTGTGTCATGAAACTATCAAACCCAAAACGTCATCATCAAACGAATAATTCGTTGATTACACCGGAACTGTCACCATGTGACGCGACATCGATACCGACACCCCGCAACAAACTTAGCCACAGATTCGCCAAAGGAGTTTTCGGGGCAAGCACCAAATGCTGACCATGGGTGACCCCAGCCCCACCACCGGTGATGATCGTTGGGCAATTGTTCAGGTAATGGATGGAGTTGATATTGCTCCCGTAACTCATCGCCACATGATCAAACAGGCAGCTGCCATCAGATTCTTTGGTCTCTTTCAGCCGATCAATGAAGTAAGCAAACAGTTCGGACTGTTTTTGATCACGAGTCTGCGAGACCACCTTACGGTCGCCGCTGGTGTAGTGACTCATATTGTGACCCGTGATAGTAGCACCAAAACTTTTCAGCAAGCTGTCCACAGGCTGCCGATAGGTGAACACGCGGGTCGCATCGACCTGCATTGCTGCCACCATGAGATCGTACATCAGCCTGATCTCTTCATAGCCGGCGACTGGTCCCTGCGGTTCATCTGGCAACGCGTCTGGCCGCACTTTTGGAACATCCAACCACTGCTCTTCCTTCGACAACCTCGTTTCAATATCTCTCACTGACTGCAGGTACTCACCCAGCTTATCAGAATCATCACGCCCAAGCCCACGTCCAACGTCTTTGGCATCTTCCATTACCGCATCGAGGACACTGCGTTTTTTCTGCAACATCACTTGCCGCTCCGCCAACGGCGTTTTCCCATCCGAGAACAGTTTGTGGTATGCAGCAACAGGGTTATTCAAACCTGCCACTGGTTTTCCTTGGCGACTCCATGCCAACGACAGACCTGGACCGTGACCTGAGTTCTCTGCATCGTTGCAACCGAGCTGTATGGATGTGAACCGAGTAGCCAACCCCAACTTTTCTGCCGCGACCTGATCTGCCGAAACGCTATTGTGAAAACTTTTTCCCGGTTCAGCGTATCGATTGGCACCGGTCAGGTAAAAAGTACTCCCCCAATGCGCCTCACTGCTGAATTGGTTGCTCAAATTCTGCACCACAGTGATGTCTTTCTTATGACGTCGTAGCGACTCTAAGCCGGAAGGCATCACATAGTCGGTGCCAGCCACTGACTTATCAGGGAACCAGTCATCGCGAGTCACCCCCCACCCAAAGCTCAAAAAAACCATCCGCTTTGACGGGACACTTGCAGGTGCCGCACCGGCAAATTTTCGCCAACCTAAAGAGTCGAAAGCGGGAAGAGCAATCACACCACTGCTGCCTCGAAGAAAGTAACGACGCGACAGATTCATCTGGTTTCTCATGTCAAAAATCACTCAAACAACATGAACGGCACCCAGCCAATGGTGCGTTCCGGGGATCTAGTATTAACGCGTCAAAGGCAAGGACAACACAAAGCATCGAGCGAACGACGTTCCTGTGCTGTGGGATGTCGTCATGGGGTGGGACGTGAATCGCGGGAAAAAAACCTGATTGCACCCACGATGCAGCAAGCGTTACAGCTTACCCGATAGACCGCATTACTGAAACGAAAACCACGAGATCGAGGGAGCGTCTGAAAGACGTCTTGCACTTCCCAAGTTTAACAGGGCTGCAAACGCACGGCCCAGAAAGCCCCTGCCACCCTTGAATAATCACCTCCACAACGCGTTTCAGCCCGCAAAATCGCCAGATTCTTCTACCCGCAGCATCCCACCCGTCCGGCTCCCCTTGGATACCGCTGGCAAAAACGGCATCGACGCTGCTGGCAGAGCCTGAGTCCGTCCCGCTGGCAGAGACATTTTGCAACGGAATCCCGAAGGATTCTTCGACGCGGCGTGGTTACACGGCAGGGTCCAAGACACGGCAGGGTCCAAGAGATGTCACAAGATTTAAAAAACAAGCACCAAATCAAAAAACAAGGCGTTTCAAGGGGTGGCTGCATCGCCTGAGTACAGACACGCGTCAGCATGATTCTGATGTCTACCTCATGCTTACCGTGGCTTACTCATTAGCAGCTTGTAATGCCCGCTGCCCAGTAGGTCGTCGATCCGGTCGCGAAGTTCCATCGTGATTTTGACACGATACTTGTCGCTCTTCAGATGCACCGTTTCTCCTTCGCGCAACTTCATACTGAACAACAATTCCTGAGACCCCGGATAACCTCGCACGATCTCTCTCAGGCGACTAACGGTTTCGCCGTCATGTTCAGCCTCATCGAGCCGCAGCCTCATGCCATGTGTGTAACGCGTGTCGAGTTCATCCAGCGGGGTCAATTCAT
>Ga0315320_10004032_pt1 | contig 12026 bp, 9 predicted proteins | sample M140m21515metaG_FD_203458 | JGI IMG/M metagenome (GOLD analysis project Ga0315320, IMG submission 203458) | Ammonia-oxidizing marine archaeal communities from Monterey Bay, California, United States - M1 40m 21515 | ecosystem: Environmental > Aquatic > Marine > Coastal | place: USA: California...
CCTCCGCCCAAGCCAGCGGCTGAAGAAGCCGAACCGGAGGCCCCCAAAGATTCCGAGGACGATGACACGGATGCCTCGAAAGAAAAGGCGGAGCTCAAGAAAGCGTTAATCGAGGAATTTGACACTGATGGAGATGGGAAGATCAGCGCTGAGGAGAAGCCCAGTGCAGAGCAGTTGAAAAAATTTACCACGCGACGACGGGAGAAACCCAAAGTGGATCGACTGGATAACAAACGCAAATCTCGCATGGAGGCCGAAGGCGCCGTCAAGTCTGCCATGCGTGAACTGGAAGAAGCGCGTCTGCGCGAGCAGATGACGGTGCGCGAGGAACTGGAGGCGCACAAGGCAACGCTTGATAAGATTCGTCGGGGTCGTGAGCATTGCGATGAAGAGATTGCCAAGCTCATACAAACTGACCAATCGCGTCGGGAAAAAACCGAGGCTACTATTGCCAAACTACGTCAGGAATTCGAGCACGATGAGGAGCTCATCCGACACGGCGTGCGTGCCAAAAAGGCCGCGCAGATGGACGACGAGGATCGTATTTCCGAGTTGGACGAAGAACTTCATCGTTTTCATGAAGAAGAGACCGAGCGCATTCGCCAGAAAGAGGAGGAAGACCGTCGGCGCGAAGAGGAAAGCCAACAGGCCCATGAGCGTTATTTGAAACGCGTTAAGGTAGATGAGGATGAAATGGGCGCGCGCCAAACGGATCGGGAGAAACAGGATCGCGAAGAAATCGAGCTAAAGGATGAGTTGCAGCGTAAGGAAAAGCAGCTGCAAGACCGCCTACGTCGCATTAAGTTTGAAGAAGATGACGAGCACTCCCGGATTGAGCACGACGTGGAGGTCCTTGAGAAAAGCCGTGAGAAATTTTCCGGCCAGGAGAACATCGAGGAAGAGGAAATCCGCACGCTCAGCGCCAAGGTCGATGCCCAGCGTATTGCGATTGCCGATGAGAAAAAGGTGGAGCGCCGCATGGTGGCTGCTGAGCACGAAGCGGAGCGCATGCGCGAAGAACAAGACAGCTCGCCGATTCCCCTGACCAAGCCGGTGATCGATAGCGAGGAACCGCCGGAGCCTGATTTAGAACCGGCTCTGCCGCGCAAGCCTGAGATCAAAGTGGCCAAACCGGTCGAACCCAAAGAAGTCACCGCTAAGCCCGCGCTGCCCGAATTGCCGCCCAACCCCAAAGTTGCCGCCTTGCCGGAGCCGGAAATCAAAGTGGCCAAGCCCGTGATGCCGGGGTTACCCGCCAAGCCGGAACCTGTGGTGAAGGCAAAGGCGGTTGAGGACGACGCACTGCCAGCGGTCATCAAGCCTGGTAGCAAGCCGGTTAAACCTTTGGCGATCGTTGCCGATGAAAAGCCGGCCTTTCCCGCCGCACCGAAGGCCAAGCCGGTGGTGGATTCCGCTGCCGAACTCCCCGCCCTGCCGCAGCCGCCCACCAGTCGGAATTTACCGCCGCTACCCACCGATGCTCCTGTGCCATCCGGTGAGGCTGATGCAGCTGAAAAATCTGAGGAGAAAAAAGGCTTTTTCGGTCGGCTATTCGGGAAGAAGAAAAAAGAATCCACGGCCGAAGCTGCTCCGAGTCCGTCCCTGCCGGCTCCCAAGACCGAAGGACCTGAGCAGGAGCTGCCACCGTTACCCACGCCTGCCGTGCCGGCTTCCGGGAAAGATTTACCGGCCCTGCCACCGCTCCCCACCAAAAAGCCGAATTTGCCGCCCATTCCGGATGCCCCAGACATGGCCAAGGAAATGGAGCGTAAAAATCTCGAGCGCAAACTGGAACGAATTGCCGACGATCGCGCTGAGCGCATATCTGAGTCCAAACCGGATTTACCCCCCTTACCGGGATCAGGCTCAGCCCCGGCAAAACCAGCCGGTCTCCCCCCCCTGCCCAAGCCCAGTGGTGGATCCATGGAATTGCCTGCCCTGCCCAAGCTTGGCGGAGCAAAACCCGACTTACCTCCCCTCCCTAAGCCGGGCGGCGTGTCCACAATGCCTCCTATGCCGAAGCCGGAAGGTAAACTGGATCTTCCTCCCTTACCTAAACCAAAAGCCGATGGTGCTGGAAATTTGCCACCGTTTCCGCCAAGTAAATAACTGGCATCAACGAAAATTACTCAGAAAAACCCCATGAAAATCGGGGTTTTTCTGCTTTTACCCGCCCCCTATTAAATAAAAAAGAATTTTTGAAATAAATTGATCAAAAATTGCGAATTATAGGTGGTAGGAATTGCGCAACCTATGTCAGCCAGTAAGCGGACTTCAAAACGAAAAAAACACAAAAACAGTTAATCGATCCAAGATTTGGTTGGCGGATGGATTAGTGGATGCCTCTAATTTGGAACTGATTCAAGGAATGGCTCAGGGTTGGGCGGTGGTTTAGGACGCTATTTCAGTGACGGAGGCCGATACGAATGAGCTAATCTATGTTAACCCAGCTTGGAGCAATCTGTATGGCTATTCGAGCTAAGTAATGCCTTGAGGAATACTAATTATTCGGATGAACGAATTCAGGGCCTGATCCAAACAAGCCAGGACGCATTATCGCGTGAGCTTAAGAAATTGCTCGAAACAGTACTAATGGAGGAAGACTCTGTGGCGGAAGCTCCGAGGCCGAAACGGGACAAAAAGCAAAGCAATGGCAACGGCGGTAATGCCGATCTCATTCCCGGCATTGGCCGGTTGACCCAGCGGGAATTGGAAATTTTCACCCTCATTGGCCGCGGGCTCAGTAACCGGGAGATTGCCACGAAGCTGGATGTCAGTGCCTACATAGTGCAAACCCACCGCAATCACATTAAGGATAAACTGAAGTTGCCGAATTCTTCGGTCATCACCTACTGGGCATTCCTGTGGGCGCGTCACAAGGTCTAGCCCTTTTTCATTGGCGACCAAGCCCAATCGCGGCAACAATCCGGCGTGGCTACCGATCCAGATCGCTTGAAGCGCTACCTCATCTGTGAGGCTCCGGATAAAAAGTGGGTTTCTGATAAGCTCATCACCCTGCTTTCCGGCGAAGCTATCATCCCACCCTTTTCCGCGGCGGCCATCAAGCTCGGCCAATTGTCGCGCGATGAAAACTGCCAGATGGAGGATGTGGTCGAGGTGATCCAAATGGATGCTGGTTTAGCCTCAGATATCATCAAGGTGGCCAGCTCCGTGGGCTTCGCGGCCCGCCGAATCTCCAGCATCGACCAGGCGCTGATGATGATTGGCATGACCGAAGTGCGCCGCATCGCGCTATCTATGGGCGTGATGAAAAACTTCGAGCACCTCAAGAGCCAGGTGGATTGGAATTCTTTTTGGCTGCACAGCATCCTGGTGGCGCGCCTGACTGAACGCGTAGCCGCGGCCTACCGTCCGCCCTGCGGCTCGGAGTATCTTGCTGGTCTCCTGCATGATTGCGGGAAGCTCGTGTTAGAACACTATTTTCCGGAGGATTTTGATCGGATCATCATTCGGGCCACTGAACGTGGTAGCGGCCATGTCGCTGTGGAGCAGGAGTTTATTGGAGTCACCCACGCGCAGATTGGGGCGGCGGTGTGCGAATGTTTGCAGGCGCACTTGGAGGTGATTCGGGCGGTGTGGTACCACCATGATCCGTTCAATGTGCAGGAAGGTAACCAGCCGGACAACAGCCGCTTCCTCGGCGCCTGCGTTGGCGTGGCTGATGCCTTGACGAATTATAAGCAAATCAATATCTACGGTGCGCGGATCATGGATTACGACAAGCCGTTTGAAGAGCTTCCCGAATGGCAGTTTCTCGCCCAGTACCAAATGAGTTACGGGCTGGATCTGGATTTGGATGCGGAATTGGAAAAGGCTCGCGAAGATCTGAAGTCTTTTGGTTTGGGTAGTGACGACGGAGAGAATGATGGCGGAGCCTAACCTCAGCACCACGCAAAAAGCGCAGGCGGTCAATTTTGACAGCAACCAGTACGGCACCTTCGCTGAGATTGGTGCCGGGCAGGAAGTGGCGCGGTGGTTCTTTCGCGTCGGCGGAGCGGCCGGCACGATAGCCAAAAGTATGAGCGCCTATGACATGGCGGTGAGCGATGCGATTTATGGTAAGTCCCGCCGCTATGTCAGCCAGGAGCGCCTGCATCACATGCTCGATCACGAGTACGGTCTGCTGCACGAACGGCTGGCCGCAGAGCGCGGGGATGAAGCGCGCTTTTTTGTGTTTGCCGATACGGTGGCCGCTCGCAGTTACAGTCGGCAACAGGATGGCTTGGGCTGGATGGGAATTCGATTTCAGGGCGCCCCGGGTCAGGAACCTAATGACATCATCCTCCATGTACGCCTGTTGGATGAGGATAATTTAAAACAACAGGAAGCGGCGGGCGTCATTGGTGTAAACCTTGTACACGCAGCAATGCACTACACCACGGATCCCCATCGGATTCTGGGCAGTTTGCTGGATAACATCGAACCGTGGCGGGCGGAGATTGGCATGGTGCGCTTCACGGGACCGGACTATGCCGGGGTGGACAACCGATTGATGGCCTTGGAGCTGGTGAAACGCGGTTTGGCCAAGGCGACGCTGTTTAATGTGGGTGGCGAAGTGGTGCATCCTTCCGAGGTGCTTTACGGCAAACCGATCATTTTGGAGCGTGGCAGTTTCCGTCCCGTCACCCATACAACCCTGCACATGTTGCAAAGCAGCAAATCGCAATTTGTGCAGGAACCCAGTGTGCAGAGCGAAAATATGACCGTCTTGTTCGAGATGACGCTGCACAATCTCACCGATGGCGATGGCATTAATGAGCAGGATTTTCTGGAACGCGTCGATATATTGGGCGCGGTTGGCGAAGAATTGGCCGAAAACTACCATATAATGGTGTCAAACTTCGCCGAATACTACCGTTTGGCAGCGTATTTGCTTCGTTACACCAAGGAACCCATTGGCGTGACCATGGGAGTACCCACCTTGAAAGAACTGTTCGAAGAGAAATACTACGAGGAACTGGAAGGCGGCATTTTGGAATCCTTTGGCCGGATGTTCAAAAACGACTTGCGGTTGTACGTCTATCCGTCTCTAGCGGTCGGCGGGCAGGTGCTCAATGCCCGCAACCTGCAGGTCGCGGGACATTTGCAAAGCCTCTACGAATATCTCTTGAGCAACGGATTTATCCGGCGAATCGAGGACTTTCGAGAAGATTACCTCTCCATTTTATCACGAGACGCCCTCAAACAAATCCGCTCCGGCGATCCGCAATGGGAACAATCCGTGCCCGAGAGCGTGGCCCAATTGATTCGCGAACGCGGTCTGTTGGGGTATCAATCTGCAGCAGACACCGCAACCCCCTAGGAAAACACCATGGCTGAAGAATACAGTAATCAAAACGCCAAGAAAGTGCTCGTGGCCGACAGTGACCCCGCCGTCCTGCAAGCCATGAAAGATCAGCTCCAAGCCAATGGCTTTCACGCCACGACCGTGGATACCGACACGATGGCTACCGAGCACCTGCGCAGCGAACTATTCGCCGCCGTTGTGGTGGACCATGATCTGGGTGGCGCTGGCCAAGGCCTGGACCTCCTAGCACAGGTAAAGGAAATCCAACCCGATACGAGCCGCCTCATGCTCGCCAGCGGCGTGAGTATTGATGAGATGACCCGCATCGCCAGCAAAGGCCTCGTCTTCCGTTACCTCACCAAGCCGTGGATGACCAACGACATGAAAGTCGCTATCCTCAATGCCTCCGAGCGGTACTGTTTGCGAAAAGAAATTGAAGCTCAGGAAAACCGAATCCAAACCCTGACCGATAAACTGCAGGTAGCGGAACAATCCGTCGACCAAGCCAACTCAAATCTGGCCGTCTCCGACGAAGGCGGCGATGCCGCCTCTGGCGAGACCCCGGCCGGTGCGCCGCGGGTGGCCGTGTCATTTTCCAGCGACGAGGAAGACATCGCTCTCACCGCGATGAACCGCATGCTCTACACCTTCCATCCCAACCTCGGCAACACCGCTCTACGCGCCAAAGCCCTATGTGCTACCATTGCCGATGCGATGGGGCTGAGTGAAGCCGATGCCCGCACCCTGAATCTCGCCGCGCAAACACACGATATCGGTCTCATGAACAGCGAGATTGGTATGGTACGCCGTTGGATGCGCAGTCCAGCCAAATGTTCCCCCGAGGAAATGGAAGTGATCCGGAAACACCCCGAAATCGCGGAGGAAACACTTTTGGCCTTGCACGAAAGCTATGCGCCTGTGGCCAAGATCGTGCGGCATCATCATGAAAACTGGGATGGCACTGGATACCCGGACAAGCTCAAGGGTGAAACCATCCCGCGCTTATCCCGTCTATTGGCGCCGGTCATTTATTACTGCAACCAAAACATGGCCGACATGCAGCTAATTCGCGAAATGGAAACCGAGCTGGCCGATCGCGTCTTCGATCCGGATGCCGTCCGCACCCTCGTCCAAGCCGTGCCGCTCACCCGTATGCCTCGCGGGGAACGCGAGATTCTGCTCATTGAGCTCAAGCCCGGCATGGAATTGGCCCGGCCCATTTTCAATACCAACAATATGAAACTCCTCGATGCCGGCCTCATTTTGGAAGAGAAACACGTCAACAAAGTGCATTCCATCAATAACATGACGCCCATCAACCCCCTATGTCTGGTGTATTGTTAACGGCGATTTAACCCTTAAAAACAGAGATTTTTGGAGCCTCCCATCGGAGGCTCCTTTTTTTTCTAAAGTCTACTCCCTGCCGACCGATATAAAAGGTGTAAGCCTTGTGATGCTTGGTAACTCACACGGGAGGGAGCAGCCCGAACTAAAGCTCTGACGGCAAGGATGCCGTGACAACACGACAAAAGGAATTGTCAAATGATCATCAATACAAATGTTAGTGCTGTGAGCTCCCAGCGTCACTTGGGAGAATCAACTCAGCGCTTGAACGCGTCCCTAGCCCGTTTGGCTTCAGGGTCCAGAATCGTTAGCCCTCAGGATGATGCAGCTGGTTTGGCTGTAGCCTCCAAATTCGATGCCCAGATTCAGCGAAATCGCGGCGTCTCTCAGAACCTCACCAGTGCGGTTTCTTACAGCCAGACTCAGGATGGATTCCTGCAAAAAGTCGGCAAAGCCCTGGATAGGATGAGTGAATTGGCCACCATGGCAATGGACGGCACCAAGTCTGCCGCTGATAAGGCCAACTACAACACCGAGTTCACCGAGCTGAAAAGCTACATCAGTGATATCGGCACCAAGGACTTTAACGGAGTCAGTCTCTTTAACGGCACTGCGCTGGGCGTCACCAAGGACAGCGAAGGTAACACTTGGAACCTGAACTCTAGTAGTATGAACGCAGTGGATGTCACTAGCGTGATTGCCAGTGCTTTCACCGTGACCAGTACCAATGCAGTGTCCACGCTCAACAGTGCCATTGAAAATATAGCGACACACCGGGCCAAAGTGGGCGCCAATATTCAGCGCCTTCAGTTCAACCAGGAGCAGATTAGTATCCTGAATGAGAACCTGTCAGCCACGGTGAGCCGCATCAAGGATGTAAACGTCGCAGAAGAAAGTACGCAGTTTGCGCGCTACAACATTCTTGTGCAGTCCGGCACCGCGATGCTTGCTCAGGCCAACTTGATACCGCAGAACGCTCTGCGACTCCTCCAATAAAAGGCATGAGAAAGATATAAACATTACAGCGGATGGCCCCTCTCGGGCCATTCGCTATTTTTTTAGAGAATTCACATATTTAATCTAAAGATAATGACGCATCCGTCGAATAAAGTTTGTAGGCCTCGTGACGCCCGGTAACTCACGCGGGTTGGAGCTCCCGCTAAAAGCTTCAACGGCAGGGATGCCGTTTTAAAACCAGTACAAATGGAGTTGTAACAATGGTTATCAACACAAACGTCGGAGCGCTCAGCACTATGCGGACGCTTACCGAAAATACAGGCAACCTTAATAAGGCTTTGTCCCGACTCGCTTCGGGTTCAAAGATTGTTAATCCTGCCGATGATGCAGCCGGTTTGGCTGTTGCGAGCAAATTCGATGCGCAGATTTCGCGTAATCGTGGCGTTGGCAACAACCTGTCCAGTTCGCTGTCCTACAGTCAGACCCAAGACGGCTTTTTACAAAAAGTCGGCAAGGCTCTGGATCGCATGAGTGAGTTGGCCACCTTGGCTCTGGACGGTACCAAGTCCACGGCTGACAAGACCAACTATAATACGGAGTTCACCGAGCTGAAGAACTATATCAGTGACATCGGCACGAAGGACTTCAACGGAGTGAGCCTCTTTAGTGGCTCGGCTTTGGCTGTGACAAAGGACAGCGATGGTAATACTTGGAGCCTGAACGCCAGCAGCCTGAACGCGGTGGATGTCACCAGCGTGATCGCCAGCGCCTTCAATGTGACTAGTTCCAGCGCTGTAGGGACCATTAAGACTGCCATCGAGAATGTGGCAACTCACCGTGCCAAGGTGGGTGCCAACATCCAGCGTCTGCAATTCACTCAGGAGCAAGTTAGCATCCTGAATGAAAATCTGCAGGCTTCGGTGAGCCGTATCAAGGACGTGGACGTAGCTCAAGAGAGCACGCAGTTCGCCCGCTATAACATCCTCGTGCAGTCCGGCACGGCGATGCTTGCGCAGGCCAATATGTTGCCGCAGAACTCTCTGCGTCTTCTCTCCTAGTCGACGAGGCCTATAAATCAGCGGGCGGTCTTCGGACCGCCCGTTTTTTTATGACTGGACGGGACCCAGCTTGTGAGAAAGAAATTTTAGAAGTTGCGACCAAGTTTGGCCCGGGGCGCGGCGGTGAAGTTGGGCGGTGGGATACCAGAGTGAGGTCGAGCCTTCGTGCCCCCAACGCCAGTCGGGCGCGGGGCTGAGCAGGATCCATACAGGTTTCCCCAAGGCCCCGGCCAGATGCGCCACGGCAGTGTCCACGCTGATGACCAGATCGAGTGTCTGAATGAGTTCGGCTGTGGCAGCGAAATCGATCAGTTCCGCCGAATGATCGTGTAATGAGCCCGGGGCAGTTTGGCCCCATTGGAGGCTGTGCCATTCCACGGGGGCCTCTAAAAGCGGCGCCAAATCGGTCGCTGGGATTGAACGGCGATCTAATGGTTGACTGCCCGAGCCGGCCCATGCCAGACCGACTTTGCGGGGAGGGTGGGCGCTAGGCGTGGGGTCACCGAGATAGGGGACGGTCTTGGGGATGGTTTCGAGTGAATCCTCAAAAATCCCAGGTAAACTCATGAGTGGCAGATGGAAGTCAAAGGAGAGGGCATCGGTCTTGCGGGATACTACTTCATCAATTTCCGGCATTGTTTGCAGGAGGGGCACCAAAGGCTCGGGGGCCCAGAGGATTAACCGCTCTACGCGCTTAGACACGCGGTGCAGATAACGGATCATCTGAAGCGTATCGCCATAGCCTTGCTCGGCATGGAGCAGTAGAGTTTGGCCGGCCAGTTGTTCGCCCTGCCAGCGGGGTTGTGTGAAATCATGCTCTGGCGTGGTGCGACCGGGTAACTGGAAACGGCACTCGTACAACGGCCAAGCTTGAGGGAAATCTCCGGCCAAGGCGCGGATGAAGAAATGTTGCCATTGATTTTCCGGGTCGTCCGGGGCTAAGGCCAGCGCGCGTTCGAAACAATGATGGGCAGCCGGCAACAATCCGTAATCGAGCTGAGCCATGCCCAGCAACCGGTGGGCGCGGGAATTATCAGGCAGCAGTCGGACGACCTGTTGATGGGCGGCGATCGCTTTGGGTTGTTGATCAAGATGTTCATGGGCAAGAGCAATATTTTGCCAGACTTCCGCATAATCAGGCGTGATCTCCACGGCTTTTTGCCAGTGCCTGAGGGCTTCGGGTAATCGGCCTTGGGCGTGGCAGATTTGGCCCAGCACATTGAAGGCCTGAGTGTTGTGTGGTTCCTGTGCGAGGATCAGTTCAAGGCAGTCGCGGGCTTCTGGCCATTCGCCGCGTTGTTGATGGAGGAGGGCGAGTTCCTTGGCGACGGGCAGGGCGTCGGGATATTTTTCAAACGCTACACCCAATAGATGGGCGGCTTGGTCGAGTTGGTTGGCGAGACGGGCGGCCTGTGCCTGTTGAAGGAGATCGGTGAGTTGCAGTGAATTCTCCTCCGGCATGGGGGATCATTCGACGGTTTCGCCGGCTTCCTTGTACTCGTTCAACTTATTGCGCAGGGTGCGGATATTGATGTCCAGCACCTCGGCAGTCCGTGTACGGTTACCGTCACATTGGGTGAGGGTCGAGAGGATATGTTGCTTTTCTAAATCAGCCAACGTCACTGGCGCGCCGTTGTCGGTGGCGGGTGCGGTCGGGGTTGCGGGGTTCTCAGTTTCCTCGATAGGGCCGGTGGGGGCGTCGCCGGCGCCGGCTTGGGGTGGGGCGGTGAGGCCGAGTTGTTCGGGGTGAATGTAGCCGTCCTCGCCGCACAGGATCACGGCGCGTTCGATAACGTTCTGCAGTTCGCGAATGTTGCCGGGCCAATCATGCGTGGTGAGGGCGGTGAGAGCTTCGGGCGTGAGGCCCTTGACGGGAACGCCGTGGCTGCGAATGAAGCGTTGGGTGAACGCCTCGGAAAGCAGGTGCACATCGCCTTCGCGATCGCGCAAGGGGGGGACGTGCACGGGGACGACGTTGAGACGAAAGTACAAGTCCTGCCGAAACTCGTTTTTCTCAACGCTTTGCTCGAGCTTGCGGTTGGTGGCGGCGACGACGCGCACGTCGACATTGATCGTGCGATTACCGCCGACGCGCTCGAATTCGCGTTCCTGCAGCACACGCAGTAGCTTGCTTTGGAGCGGGAGCGACATCTCGCTGATTTCATCGAGAAAAATGGTGCCGCCATGCGCCAGTTCGAAGCGCCCTTCGCGCTTGTTGGTGGCGCCGGTGAAGGAGCCTTTTTCGTGTCCGAAGAGTTCGCTTTCCACGAGGTTTTCCGGCAGAGCCGCGCAGTTAAGCTTGATGAACGGGCCGTCTTTGCGGGAGGAATTCATGTGTAACGCGCGGGCAACCAGTTCCTTGCCGGTGCCGTTTTCGCCCTGAATGAGTACGGTGGCATCGGTCTGCGCCACGCGCCGGATGAGCTTCCGCAGTTGCTCGGTGGAGGGGGAGCCGCCAAGGATTTCGTTCTCCGTATCCTCGACCTCCTGCTGGGTGAGGAACTGGTTGACGTTAATGACCTGCGCAAATTGCTCGGTCTTGCGCAGGATGATCTCCACCTGTTCATTGGAGAACGGCTTGAGCAAATAATCGAAGGCGCCTTCGCTCATGCATTTCACGGCAGTGTCCACTGAGCCTTCGGCACCCATCATCACCACCATGGGTTTGGACGGACGCAGATTGACCTCCACAAGAAAATCCGGGCCGCTGCCGTCGGGCAACGATTCGTCCAGCAGCATCAGATCAAAATTGCCTTTGCCAAGATAATCGTGAGCCTCCTGAATGCTCTCGCATTCGGCGACGTCGATGCGCTTTTTGCGCAGGAACTGGGCGACCTGTTTGCGGAGGAATTCCTCCTGGGCAACCATGATGACTTTCTCAACGGGCATACTACGGCTGATCCTTGTAAAGCTTGGCAACGAGGTTGGGGTTCTGGCGTTCCGCCGGAGGCAAATGGCCGGGCGGCACGAGCTTGTTGCGAAGCATCAGCTGCTCGTTTTCGCGGTCGAGCGATACGATCTTCATGATGAGATCAGTGCAATGCTGAAGGCGCTGGCCGATCTCGGGCATGGATGTTTTTTGAGCCTCGGTCAGGGTCATCCAGGAATCCTTGTGGCGCACAATCTCTGCTTGCGCGGTGGTGAGCCGCTCGAGCATGCCTTGGCGAGCTTCCTGCAATTGGGTGACATCCTCAATCTGATTGGTCTTCAGTTGTTGATGTTCCTGCTGCACCACGGCGTGGATTTCGCCGCACAGTTCGATGTGGGATTGCAGGGCATAGGCCAACGCCACGAGTTCCTCATGGGAGGAATTCGTGCCGCCAGCGGAATGAGAGTCAGGGGGGAAGCTCATTACTCAG
>Ga0315320_10004033_pt1 | contig 12025 bp, 13 predicted proteins | sample M140m21515metaG_FD_203458 | JGI IMG/M metagenome (GOLD analysis project Ga0315320, IMG submission 203458) | Ammonia-oxidizing marine archaeal communities from Monterey Bay, California, United States - M1 40m 21515 | ecosystem: Environmental > Aquatic > Marine > Coastal | place: USA: California...
GTTGATAGCAGACATTCCAAAATCTATGATACGTGGTTCTCCATTAACAACCATGACGTTTCCACTATGTAAATCATTATGTCTGAACGTCGGGTGAGTTTTATGTAACGATTTCAGAATATGAATCAGTTTTTTTAGGGTTGTTTTCATCACTGCAGCATTTGGTCGTTCTTTTACGATCCATTTATCAAATGGTTGACCGTCGAGATATTCGGAATACATAAAATCCTCGGTATTACACTTTTCAAGTCCATATACATTGGCCGCACCCATGTTTTTTAGGCGGTTCGTGATATTATGTTCAGCCTGAAGGGAATTGGACGATTGTTTTATGGCAAGTATTCTCTTACATTCGGAATTCAGACAGCCTTTATATACAACACCATACTCACCCTGACCTATTTTCTTGAGGGGTTTGAAATGTTTCGCTGGTTGACAGGGGTTTTTTAATTTGTTCTGAACATTCGATTTCATATTAATAAATACTAAGAAAAATAACTATATCTACTCATCAATCTCACACTCTTCCTCGTCTTCCTCGCTCGTGTCGTTTTCTCCCGCGGGTGAAACGCTGTCAACACCCTGGAACGCGAACGATGGAAGCTTTGTCGACTGCTCGCACAATACTTGGGAAAGGCGCACACTCACACCGAATTTGTTATCGATAAACCAGATTTGGTTAATGTCAACGATACACATACACTTTTGACCCTTCTCGATACCTTCGAGGGGCATCGACTTCTGGGACATATCGTAAGCCTCTGCGAGGAAAGATCCGTCCGTCTTCGTGATGAGCTTGAGCTTCATAGTAGAAGGGTACTCCTCCTTACCCTGGCGCACAATTGGCTTGTAGAGTGCCTCGCGAATCACGTCAATATTATACTGCTTACCCAGCCACTCCTTAGAGTTTTCGGCGACAGTCTCGATGATTCGGGTGTCGAGGCCCTGAAGTTTCTCCATCAGGTCCATGGCAGACTCATTATCCTTGTCGAAGGAAAGATCTAGTGAGTAAGACGTCTTGTTTGTCGCCTCGTCAGTGAATGCACTCAACCCGAAAGGAGAGCGAAGGAAAGGAAGCTGCAAATACATCTTCTTGTTGCCTAGTGCGTTAATGTATACGGTTTTGCCACCATTCTTGTTCTTCTTCATTTTAGAAAAAACAACAGAAGAGGCATCGAAATTTTCATAACGCTGAATGATGGTGGACATACTTATTGTATCTTATATACGAGACCAAACTTTAAGTATATTTTTTTTCTCAGAATACATTAACAAAACGAAATGGGTCTTTTCAAAGATTGTGGTTGTGGTTGTGACGGTAAAAAGCAGGAGCAAAAGCTAATGATTTCGATCATGTCGGCGCTTGTTTTCTTTATCATTGCGAATCCTGATACTTTCCGTATTATGCGCCGGATCTTTGGTTCCTGGGTTTCCAGCCCCACAGGTTGCCCCACTATGCGCGGTCTCGCTCTTCACACCGTAGTATTCATGCTTGTAACTTGGGGTATGATGAACGTGAAGTCCGAGGCATATGAACCCGGGTCGAGTGTACAGGGTATCGGCCCCGCACCCAAGGCCGATTCCGATTCCGATTCCGATTCCGATTCCGACGCCGATTCCGACGCCGATTCCGACGCCGATTCTGATTCCGATTCCGACGATGAAGATGTTACACCCGTGGGCCCAAGTCCTATGCGCATCGGCCCCAGTCCCATGGATGCCGTACCCGGTTCCAGCACGACCGTCGCCAAATCTGTCCTTCGGATGGCTGACGTAGAACCCCCCAAACCTGGTATGAAAGAAAAGCCGATTGAAATCCGTGACAGTGGTAAAATATATACTCCCATGGATCTCAACTCTGGATTAGATGCTCCTGCACCTATATCTTTTAAGACTGCTAAAAAGGGTAAGGCGGTCGCCAAGTGTAAACTCGATGACGGGAGGGATATCACTTTTAATTAAAAGTCTTCGTCGAATGAAATCGGAGTCGTTTCATCCATTTTACCGTAATCCCCGACACGCTTTTCAAAAAAATTGGTCTTGCCATCAAGGGAAATATTTTCCATAAAATCAAAGGGATTTTGCGTATTCCAGATTTTATCGAACCCCGCCTGCTTAAGCAATCTGTCTGCGACATACTCGATGTATTCAGACATTTTATCGGAATTCATTCCTATGAGACTACATGGGAGAGCCTCCAAAATGAACGACTTCTCTATGTTAACTGCATCTGTAACTATTTCATAAACTGTTTCGACGCTTGGTTTAAAATTAAGCATTTTGAACAATTCGAGGGCAAATTCGAGATGAAGCCCTTCATCGCGACTTATGAGTTCATTGCTAAAACACAAACCCGGCATAAGTCCACGCTTCTTTAACCAGAATATAGCACAAAAACTTCCCGAAAAGAATATACCCTCGACACATGCGAAAGCGAGAAGTCTTTCGGCGAACGTTCGGGACTTATCAAACCATTTCATGGCCCATTCAGCCTTATGTTTGATAGGGGGTATAGTCTGTATAGCATCAAAAAGTGTGCGTTTTTCTAGGGGGTCCCTGATATATTTGTCGATGAGTTTGCTATATGTCTCTCCATGGACCATCTCATTATGAGATTGGTACGCATAGAAAGATCTCGCTTCGGTAAGCTGGACCTCGTCAGCGAAATTGTTATTAATGTTTTCGAATACTATGCCGTCTGACCCTGCAAAAAATGCTAAAATGTATTTAACAAAGTGACGTTCATTTTCAGATAGTTTTTTCCAGTCGTCCATATCAGGAGACACGTCAACCTCTTCAGCTGTCCAATTTGACATCTGAGCCTTCTTATACAGGGACCAAAGATTCTCGTGTTCGATTGGAAATACCGTGAATCGAGAGAGAGTAGGTAACAGCATTTGTTCGGTAGTGTCAATGTATTCTTCAAAAGCGAAATAGTCTCCTATATGCTTACCCTTTACGAAAATTTGTGGATAGGTCACAGCGCCCAGTCCACACCGCTCTTTCAGTTGTACTTTGTCCACAATTTCTTTTGTATATTCGAGATTCATCTTTTTACATATCGTTTCTGCATAGTCACAATATTTACAGTCAATTTTCGAAAGAATATGTACCCCCATAGCGTGTGTTATTAGCAATGAATATATTTTGTCTGAAATCTTTAGATATGATAGTGATTTCAGAAATTCACAGTGGTGACCTGATAAAAATTTTAGTAAATATTGATGACATAGAAGATGAATTGTATGCGATTGTGCAAGAGAATCGGGGTGACTACCTGATAGTTAAATATTACTCGGAAACGTCTTTAACGTATAAAGATGCGAATGTGTATTCACTCGATGAAGATACGAACATATTACGGGTGGAAAGTATACTCGAACATCACGTGGGTGGCGATACGTTATTTATACACATCAAAGACGAAATGTATGTCATATCTGACGAAGTGAATATTGACGCCGATAGCGCTATATATGATGAGTCTGATAGTGACGGGACGGATTTGAGCGGATTCATAGCGTCAGACTCTGAACTCGAGGGAAAAATAGAACTCCCACCTGGATACGAGGCAATCGACGCGTTATGGAATGACTGGAAACCTCCCAGCCCCGGTTCTGCGAAATTCAAGGAAATGGTCGATCGGATCGAGCAGCGTGCCCGTTTTCAAATGGACGAGCATAATTTTTCAGCCTAAGTGTGCGATAATTCTATCACCTTTTTAAGACTGTATAGATAAGAATGGACGCGGGAATACTGGCTACTATATGGTCCGATCTGGACCAGATTTTACATAAACCAACAATCAAGCCAGTAAATATTTATACATGCAGCATATGCAACGAACAGAAGGTGGTCACACGTGAAGGGATGGTGTGTACGGGGTGTGGAGCCGTCGACTCGACGTATATCGATGACACACCCGAATGGACGAGTGGTGTTTCAGAAGATGGGCGTGTCACGGACCCATCAAGGTGTAATATCCCCTCGGCAAACCATGAATTGTTTTCCGCCGCGTGGGGTAAGGGTACTGTGATAGAGACACGTCACTCTTCTAAATACGAAACTAAGCGTATGGCAAAAATCAATTTTCACAGTTCTATGAATCATAAAGATAGATCTTTATTCCACGCTTATAAGGATATTGACGAAGCGTGCAGGGATTTACCCGAGACTGTACTAAAGGACGCGAAGACGTTATATAAAAAGTTCAACGAAGGTAAGCTTACAAGGGGTGCTGTGCGCACTGGTATCAAAGCGAACTGTATTTTATACGCGTGCCGCCTTTCCAAGTTACCGAGAACGACGGAGGAAATTTCGAAAATGTTTGGTATTCAATCAAAGGACATGAGTCGAACAACAGACATGTTCATGCAAGTTATCGATGATGAGAAGACAGAGAAGAACTATGTGACCAAACCATTTAATGTTATGCAGAGGCTGCTAAATAATTTTGACGTGACCAGGGAAGACCGATTGTTATGTAACAAGCATTGCGCGAAGATTGAAGACTGTGTCGAACTTATGAGTAAATCTCCGAAGAGTGTAGCTGCGGCGGTGATATATATGGTGTTGAGAGAAAAGGTATCAAAATCGGAAGTGTGCGAGAATTGTTCCGTATCAACCCCGACCTTGAATAAAATACTGGGAATTGTAAAACGCTACTTAGAGGATAAATTGTAATAATATATAGTTATGAAGATATTTTTAAGTACTCCTTGTTATGGGGGTCTATGTCTCGAGCAATATATGTCGAGTCTCATTCGTCTTCAGATTGAATTAGTAAAAGAAGGTATTCAATTAATGATTGATACTACTGAAAATGAAAGTCTTGTGCATCGCGCCCGGAATGTTTCTCTGGGGCGTTTTATGCAGAAAACAGACGCCGATTATTTCATGTTTATAGATGCAGATGTTGAATTTGATTCTAAATCCGTCGTCCGTCTCGCAAAATCTGGGCATGATGTCTCAGTCGCGTGTTATCCTAAAAAAGTTGTAATGTGGGATAACGTCAAACGGGGTGTTGAGGAGAATGATAACAGGGATCCAAATCTTCTTTCTTCGAGTCTCGTCGTAAACATAGGTGCACAGCGTCGCTCGGTCGAAAACGGTTTTGTTGAAGTTCTCGATGGTCCGACCGGTTTCATGATGATTAAACGATCCGCATTAGAGCGAATGCACGAACATTACAAAGATACTCTCACGTGTAAGAATGATCACCAGAATCGGGATTTCGACGAGTATTGTGCTCTATTCGACTGTATGATTGATCCCACGACGAAGAGATATCTCTCGGAAGATTATGCTTTTTGTAGGAGATGGCAACAGATGGAAGGTAAGATTTATGCAGATGTTAACACAACACTTGGTCATGTAGGTAATCTACCGTTCAGTGGTTGTTTGAAACATAGGCTTAAGGCTTAAATTCTAAAGATAGGTAATATGCGCGTCGCGACTATAATTGTTACGAGATCGCGTTCGTGTCATGTTAAGGCGTTACACACGGTTCTGCGGTTTAATATTCATTGTATGCAAAAGGGTGTTCTCAATGAAGTGGTGTTTGTAAATGACGACCCGTTTTCCAAATCTGAAAAGATACATGAATGTCTAAAAACACATGACCGGATTTTTTTCATAGATTTTGGTGTAAGCGTTGACGCGAATGCGGTTGGAAAGGTTGTTGACGCGAATGAAAAGTATGATATGATCGTATTCCCGGGTGTAAAGGAGGGTATCGATTGGGATATGTTCGCGAAGAAAGTTAAATCGAAAACAACTGAACCAACAAACCAGATCGGTCTGCATTTCGACACAACCGTCGGTGCGCGTATACACGACGACATGTACACAGTGACGAGCACAAACCCTAAAGCGTGGGTGATGATGAACAAATCGACAATCAAAAAAATTAAAGATAGACGTACCGGTAACATTAAAATACCACCTAAGTCGAGCGCGATGTTTGAAAAGTTCAAAGAAAGTGGTGTGAAAATCGTGGCGTATACCGCAGCCGAAGTAACCAGTACATACACACACGAGTGTTTTGGTAACATCGTAAATTCGTCCGGTATTAAATCTACTTAAAGAATAATTCTACAAATCAATACATAATGCAACGTCTATATGTAAATAGGGAGGATCCTGTTTACACATATGCGATATCTTTCATGGAGGCATATTGGGGTGTCAAAGGTATATTCCCAGGTTGTCAGCCCGTGTCTATAGAATATAAACACTTCGACATTTTAAAACAGAGTCCGTATGTCGTATGTGAAAAGACCGATGGGGTGAGATACATGCTACTCGCGTTTATGTTCGAGAATAAGAAGCGCTGTATGTTTCTGAATAGGGCGATGGATATGTTCGAATGCCCACTCAATTTTAGAAAGCCGGTATATGATGGTACGATATTAGAAGGTGAGCTATATGAAGACATGTTCATGATTTACGATTGTCTGACAATTTCGGGCTCTGTCGTCGGAAATAAAAATTTTGTAGACCGCCTCGAAAGTATAGAAAAACTGATGAAAATGTTAACTGTTCTGAAGTATGATCCAATCAAACTAAAAATTAAGAAGTTCTTCCCCTTGGGGGAATTTGAGTATTTTATGAACGAGTATTTACCCACCGTAAAACAGAATATTGACGGGTTAATTTTCACCCCCGTGATGGAAACCGTTAAAACGGGAACGCACGAAACCATGTATAAATGGAAACCCAGGGATAAGAATACAATCGATTTCCAGTTTAAAAAGAAGGGTGCCATTTGGCGGCTATATGTCCAAGAAAGGGGAAAATTGGTTTTCGAATCGGAGATACGTGAAGAATGGGTACCTCCGGGTATATATATTGAGGAAGATTCGATAATTGAGTGTCAATACATGCACCGAGATGAGCCGATGTGGTGGAAGCCTATTCAGAGACGCTACGATAAAACATACCCCAATGGTCGCCGGACATTTTATAGAACGCTCGTAAATATCAAGGAAGATATCAAGATGACTGATTTCTTATCCTGTACATGAGTACATGATGGGTAGCCTTTTTGGGAAACGTAACTTCTTTGAGTGAGTCATCGTCGTGTAAATACCATTTACCATCACCTCGTTTTAGAATAGTTATGTAATGACCACCGTTTTGCGTTCCGATGTGGAGAATACTCCCACATACCTCATATTGTTTAAATTCGTCTACTTCAACAAAATGCTTCTTATCGAACGATACGAATAATATTTTCGGGTATTCCGATATGGCGGACCTTGTCGTAGTAACATTGTGTGTCACACCACTTTCGTCTTGGTAATCGCCCAACACGTCCCACCTCTCAGAGTGAGTGATCATGTCACTCACTGTATATCGGGCGTTGGAATTATTTAGAATTAGAAAACTGAACGGTTCTTCGGACGTTTTTGTACCGCTCGGACATACCGTGTATTGTATTCGTTTCCCGTATACGATGTTTTTTAATATAGGCAGTTCCTTTTCAATAAGATCTATTATACAAAATAGGGCATCTTGAGCATCATGTGGTTGATTCGACTTGAAACGGGGAAACTTACTCCTAAAATGTTGAAGAAGAAAGTCTATGTTTATCGTACCCCGCTTTTTACTAAAGTATATATGAACCAAATCCGTATACACCTTAGTAAATTCACAGCTACCCGTGTACACGTTTTTTAATATATACTCAGTTAATTCATTGATGCTTAATATGCAATGAATCGCTACATTGAAGAAGCATGTATTTCCATTGTTATAGAAACCATGCATTTTTTAAAAGCGGGATAAAACTTTAACCTAAGTTATTTAGAGAAATGCGACTTTGTAAGATTGATATGATGGACGTGCATTACATTTACGACAAAGCAAAACCTATCATCGATCGCCACAAGAATGATGACCACGTGGAGATTGAAATCAGATTGGGTAGATTCAACGGAACCATGTTCGACACGAACGTGGGTAAAGAAGCATTCACCACGGTGATGCGCCGTCTAAAAAAGTATGATGGGTGGGAGAAGATCGTGTCTACGTCCCAAGAAGTATTCTATCGCGAAAACGACAACACGCGTATTACAATCGACGATAATACGGGTGATGAGACGGTTGTACAGAAAGAGCGTATTCACAACGAAGACTTTAAGAATAACGCAAACCTGCCTTTCGATTTCCGAATCAGTGTATCCAAGGAAACACCCGTGTCCGACGTGGAACGCACCATGGACAAGAAAAAAATGAAGGAGCGTTTATCATTTGTCAGAAAGAATTTGAGTATTGATCTTACGACGTGTATGGGTGATACACATGACATGGATAGTGAGGACCCCGTTGTCTACCAAATTGAAATGGAGATTATCGATCCCAAGACTATCGGGGATGATCGCCAAATGTTCAACATTTTACACAAAATTAAAGATCTTTTTAATATCTTGGATACTAATAAATGATACTTGTATTGATGGCCGTGATTGTATATTTCATCATAACAGGGACGTCTATCATTAATGACAGGTCTCAAGTGTCACATCTTGGATACAAGACTGAATATTTTCACATGTCCAATGGTAATTCTAAAGAAATGTTTGAAAAAATGAAGACTTATGGATTGCCTCAAGAAAGACTGAAGGAATTCATAATGCTCGAAGATAATTTTTTACGAATTGAACACGAGTCGGTATGTAAGGGGGTATCTATGAAATATGAAGGATTTGCAGTTTCTGATAAAATAAAGAGGAAATTCGTTGGCTACGACTTCTCATACCATACGATACATTTAAAACAGATATCCGAACCGACAAAGCTCATAAATCGAAATATAACATGTTAATGAGATACAAAAGTGTGCGTCTATGTTTCGATCTGTACATTAGATGACAATTATCAAAGACGTACATGATTAGATCTAGGTCGTCTCCAGGTACATTTTCATCTATCCATTTCCGCGCATCTTCAGAGTTTACAAAGTCGTCGGTGCAGAAATACATCATTTCTATAGGACCAAACCCCTTTTCATGTGATTCGCGTTCGTATTTAATGTAATCAACTATGACGTGAAAAATTGTGTTCAGAATGTGTTCTTGGATATTGGTACTTGTGTTGTGTATTTCGTCTATCTGAATAGACCCCTTTGTTTTCGCGAGCCTGAGAAATATGTCTCGTGGATCTTCCATGTATGCTATTCGCCCAATCCTTTTAAAGTTGTTCAACTCGCGTACCTTTTGGAAAACGAGCCTTTTTATTGTTTTTCTTCGGAGGTGAAGGTGTAGCGACATTCATAAAGTTCTCTAGATTTTTAGCAAATGCATTGTTTAAATCATTCAATTTTTTATTTAATTCGAATTTTCGCTGCGACTTCCACGTTTGTACAGTCGTTTTCTTAACCTGATTCACACCCTTTTTGAACGGCACACCCTTCTTGTTCTTTTTAAGATTTAAGGAATCGATGATTTTTTGCATCTCGACGACATTCTTATTAAGTGGCTGCATAACATTCTTATATTTCGTTAGCCATTTATCTCCGTATAATTTCTTAATATTAGCCTTCACACTTTCATTATTTAAGCCACGTTTCTTATAATTGACAGACGTAACCTTCTTAGCCCCAACAACCTTTTTTTTCGGGCGCTCGACGGGTGGGGGCATGTTCAGTTTTTTACACAGTGTATTAACGGTGTCTGTATCGGATACAGAAATATTTTTTGTCATAGCAACGGTAGTCAAATAATCCTTTGAATGTGATTTGCATGGGTGACCATTTACCATGAAGTCTCCGTATACATGCTTTTTTATGAGGTCACACAATGCCGCTTTTGTCGTCGTTGGTTTGATATTCATTATACCAAGTTTTTTCGCTAAGGATATAAGTTCCGGTTTCGAATGAGCCATACACATCTTCTTCGAAATCACGATCCGTTGTTTGTTTTTGTCATAGCTAATGTTTTTTGTATTTTTATTTGTGGCGACAACCTTCGCTGTCCGTCGCTTCGTGATACGAGCATCTACATCTACACTTGTCAGGCGAATGCAATTCAACACCATCAACTCTTTCACCATACTCTTTCCTATATCATAAGACGCGAGCATATCGGCATTGGTTATAACTCCCAATACCTGCACTACACCCGAGGTAAACAGTTGAAATGTACGACCCTTGTATTCCATACGCAACGAAGCTTGAAGTTCGGGCTCGTATTGAACTTTACCACTTCGCGCGAATGTTTTAGCTATTTTTGTTAAATTTAAAGCCCCATTAATTTTGAACTGCCCCGTGATGTTATTGTAAATAATTGAATTGTATAAAAAGTTCTCTCTATTCGTGAGATTATCTACTATGTATTTTTGTATTTTTCCCGCGTGCGTGATGTCATTATTCATGAAACCCCCCGAAAAATGTATTTTACCATTTTTATAAATGCGGAAATTCACACCTTGGCGAGTAGAGCCATCAAAGACAGACGCAGTTATCTGCGCCATGAAATAATTCACAGACGGGTTGAATTTTCCAACCAAACCACTTTTAGACCGCTCTACACCACCAGTGTAACGTCCGTACACTAGTTTAACATTTGTGACTTCGATATCCAACCCCGTACCAGGTAAACGAGTACGATTGGGGAGTGGTTTATTAATGACGTTCTCTAAATTAACACGCGTCGATTTGGTATCGAATTCCTTATTTACTATAGCATTGAAGAACCCAAGTTGGAGTGGACTCGTGACAAGCTGTTTGATATTCGCATTCTGTAATCTCGCCTGCGCAGTGTTTGATATTTTGTCGTATGTTTTCATATTATCCCGTACGTGAGCACGGCGTAATTTATTTCTATTGGCATTGGTCAGGTATGGTTCTGACCTCAATACCTCGTTAATAGACGGTATGTCATTATTATTTAGGAAGTGATTGAATTGTCCCATATATTTTACGCACACATTTTAATTGTTCAGGGATACAGCTACGTCAAGACCCACTACAAATTCCTGTGCGTCGTACATCATATCATTGTGTAGCCTCGAATCGACTGATACCGTGATATCCCTTTGACTGAACGGCCCTATGTACGTATCATAATTAATCGTCTTTTTACCCAGGTTTCTTGACACGCAGAAATTGTTGAATGCATCCTGAAACACTGTCATGGGGCAGGTGGCGCTCTCGTCAAATTTGACCATATGCGATTGCAGGAAGTTCTCGAGGGGGCTCGTCACGAGCGCAACCTGTTTCTGTACCTTCTTGAAGTATTCGGGTACGACATTCCATACATCTTTATCAGCGTATTTCTGTGCGTAAATCAGATACGCGCGCACACATTTCTGAAGAATGACAGGAAGTTCACTTTCAAGTTTCGTTTCGAGGGTAGGGTCGGCATTCTTCACTTGTTTACCGAAATTGACAGTCAAAATACGTCGTAGAATACTTCCAGAGTTATCCTTCCAATGGGGCACTTCGTTACCACCAAGAATACCGGGTGTTGTCCACTCCATCGATTTCGCTTTCTCGTGTTTCACCGCGATTGATACGTCTTCACCACTTACAATCGACTGGAATTCTGCTTGTTCGAGTGCTAGATCGTTCTTGACTTCTGGGGCGATAAACATAAATGCATCATAAATAGACGATAAACCGAATTTCTTTTCAACATTGTTCGAAAGAGTGCGAACGTCCTCTGTGCAATAGAATTTTCTAAACACTTTCGTAATCAAAGTCGATTTACCAGATCGGGCTACACCCTTCAGGAAAGGAATCACCTGCCAGCCGTCCATGTCATTTACGTCGAAACAGAGGCGACCACCGAGGACATAAATCCACTTGCATACATCTTCCTCGAAATTTTGATAGTTCAGAATAGACTGAAAATGTGGAGTGGGAATGTCATACCAATCTTCAACATGAGAATAATCAGTATACTCTTGATCAAAGTACTTGCAACTCATGATAGACTGGTCAAGAGCCTTGAACTCAGGCGATTCATATGTGTAAAAGTTTGATGTGTAATTTCCCATCTTTTCAGACCATTCTTTGCCGATG
>Ga0315320_10004035_pt1 | contig 12018 bp, 9 predicted proteins | sample M140m21515metaG_FD_203458 | JGI IMG/M metagenome (GOLD analysis project Ga0315320, IMG submission 203458) | Ammonia-oxidizing marine archaeal communities from Monterey Bay, California, United States - M1 40m 21515 | ecosystem: Environmental > Aquatic > Marine > Coastal | place: USA: California...
CGGAGACTATTTGGGATATCAATTTTATTTGGATGACAAAACTCTTAACAAAAACATTAACACAGTTAATCCTGGAAACTATATAGAGGTTGATAATAAAACAGGAAAAATAAAAATTATTGAGTATTTCAAAGTGGAGTTTCTTAGTTCGAAGGAACCGAAAAAGAGCCTCAATGATTTAGAAAATGTGATTAATGAAAGCGTAAAGAGACAAACTTATGCAGATGTTGAAGTTGGTTCTCACCTTTCAGGGGGAATAGACTCTAGTCTAATTACTGCCATTGCTAGTAAGTATGTACCTGATCTAAAAACTTTTCATGGATACTTCCCAGACAGTGATTCTAAATATTCAGAAATAGAATATGCACGTGAAGTTGCATCCCACCTGCAATTAAAATTATATGAAGTAGAGATTACACATACAGATTTTATTAATAATTTTTCTAAATTAATGTTTTCTCTTGATTATCCGATTGTAGGCCCAGGAGTATTTCCTCAATACATGGTAAATAAATTCGCTGCCAAACATGTAAAAGTTTTACTTGGAGGTCAAGGGGGAGATGAAATTTTTGCTGGGTATGCAAGGTATTTAATTGTTTATTTAGAACAGGTTTTATTGGGGTCAATAAATGAATCCCAAAGTAATCAGCATCTTGTTAACCTCAACACAGTATCAAATGCTCTTCCATCTCTTAAAGAATACATACCTTTAATACAAAAAATGTGGTCAAGTGATTTATTTACCAATCCAGCAAATAGGTATGAGCAAATTTTACAAAGGAGTATTCCCAAACAGTGTCTATCCGAAAGTTCTCATAAGTTAATTAATACTTCAAGAGTTAACTTTCAAAATAAAATGGATAATATCAAAGAAGATTCACTTATTAATAAAATGCTGCACTTTGACGTGAAATATATATTACCTGGATTACTCCAAGTTGAAGATAGGGTTTCAATGGCTCACTCAATAGAAAGCAGAGTGCCATATTTAGATCAAGATGTTTTTAATACTGCTGTGAATCTAGAGCCACAATTAAAATTCGGTAAAGGTGTATTAAAAAGTCCATTAAAAGAGATTGCTAAAAAATATTTGCCAGAAAGGGTAGCTTTACGTAAAGAAAAAATGGGATTCCCTGTTCCCTTCAACGATTGGCTAAAAATTCCTGAGTTTAAAGATTATGTATTCGACACTATATTGTTATCAAGCTTTGCTAACTCAAAATATTTCGAATTAAAGGAGTTTGAAAAAGATTTGTTAAGTTTTGAAAATTTTGATAGATCAATCTGGGCTATCTTATGCCTATCCGAGTGGTCAAATAAAAGTTCCTTTTTCGACGATAATTAACTATTTTTTATATTTATGCAAAACCTTTTAAATAAGCTCAGTAGAAATGGTTTACAAACTTATTTATTATTGTTTATAACCTATTCTTTTTTGATTATATTTTATGATCCACCACTTGGTTTGATGGATGATTTTAAAAATTTAGAGCACATACAGAGCCTTAACGATAATTTTATTATCTATTATCTAGAATATAACTCTGAAAGGATATTCGAAAAAGGTTTATTTCAGCCACTGTATCTTATTCAAATGTATTTTCAATATTCAATCAGTAACCCTCTGTTTGTATATTTACAAAATCTGTTAATTGTATTCACCATTCACTATATATTCATAAAGGGTCTAAATATTTTTATTGAAATAAACCAATCTATAGCACTAATTATTTTTCTAATATTTCCTTTTACTAACGATTTATTTATTCATCCAAGTCTTCAGGAGAAATACTCTTTTCTTTTGGTGGGGATAGTTCTTCCTCTAATAGTCAAGGATAGAAAATTCAGATATCTAATATTTATATTAAGTTTTTTAATTCCCCTTATAAAGCTTCAAGGAACAATATTTTTATTTCTGTTCATTGCGGTCCATAGATTGATAAAAAATAGAAATTCACTTTTTGCTTTAGTTGGTAATTTTCTTGGAATTATGATTCAAGTATACGTAACTTTTTTTATTGAGGCTGAGTATAAAATACGATCTAACTTTGATAATTTAATCTCTAATCTAAAACATCCGATTAATATTTTGTTCTTAATACTGATATTCATTTATATAGCAAATGTTTATTTTTCGAAAGATTTTAATCTTATAAAAGTTTCTATAATCTTTAGCTCGCTAGCTATCTTATTTATTTATATAAACTTTTATGTTCTAGGTTACCTCTTGTCTACATACGCATATTTTATTTCTGTAATTATTACCACTTTATTGCTAGAAAATACTCACAAGTTAAATATCAAGCAAAACCAATCAATTGCTATTCTTTTATTTTTTTTAATAATTTCTATATCACAGTATTTTGTACCAAGATTTGAGAGGTGGAGTGATTTAAACGAACTCTACACTACATTAGAGCAAGATACATATGGAGAAATCTACTACTGTTCTGAAGAATCGTCAATTTTTTTAAACAAGACTATCAAAAATGAAAACACAATAAATTTTGTTAATCAGATCAAGGATATCGAAGATAAGAACGATTTTCTAATTTTACTAGATGATTTTCAATGTAATGGATTTTCTAATGAAGTAAGTTCCGATTGTGTAGCTCAAACAATTTTCACAACACCATATGAAAAGCTTTTAATTAACCAAGTAAAGTGTAAAACTTAGCTGCTAAATGCTGACTATTTACAGTTATCCACTAGCTGTAAAATTGAATGAGACTCACTTACATAAACCACTTTAAAATAATTAGGAATTTCAAATTTATTACTCCACACAAAATAGTCGACTTCGAATTCCTGACATAGTTTTTTATAAATATCTAAATCACCCAAATAATATTTTTCAGAAAAAACATTAATAAACTCATCATATTGAAGATTAATCATTGCATTTAATGGTTCATTTATGAAAACTGAAGTACGAAGCAATGAATCATTAAAAACATCAATATTTCTAGTGTATAGCCAGGATGTTACAAACTCTCTTGGAGTGCCGAAGCTATTTCTGTTCGAAAAATCTCTCCATGCATAAGAAATGTAAGGATCAGGCATAAAAATACTATCGGGTAGAGTATTAACATTAGCCCAAATCTGTACCTCGTAGTAGCCATTTGTTTTATTGGAAAATATTTCATCAGAATCTTTATCTTTGTATTCAGTATTAAAAATATTAATACAAAACAATAATATAAATACCAGATACAGATATGACCAATCTAAAGTATCAATCTTGTCTGACAGGAAAAATATAAAAATAAAAATAGTGATCATCAACATCGCAATTTTGTTTGTGAATATTACATCATTTTGAAAAAAATATTTATTATCTGATATTGATAAGTTCTCATTTTGGAGAATTAAAAAAACACTTAATAAATTTAGATAAATAATATTAAATTTATTTTTAAATGCAAGTAGTAGTAAAAGTGATAGTACAAAAAACATATATTTATTAAAAGAGATATCTTCAAAGGTATATATATAAACAGCTAAAAAAGAAAATATACTTATACCAGCAATATGCCTACCCCTCACAAGTAAGGTTACAATTCCCAATAGGATAATATTTTCCGTAAGACGATGTATTCCTAAGCTAATTAAAGATGGATAACTAGAATAAGTATCGATTATCTTTCCAGCAATGCTTATTGTTAACATTATTATTCCAATGGGGAATAGAACTGTTTTTCTAAAATTTAAGGTTATTGAAAAAGTAAAAAATAGTATTGGTAGAAAGTATCTTGTAATGTTATCCCCTTCAAAGAAGTTGAGTCTAAGAAAATGATAACTGTGAGAGTCAGTTATTTGAATCCAAAGGTTTGGATCCATTGTGGACACAGTTTTATCAAAAATAAAAAAATAAAGATATAATATTGCTATTAAAGATGATGCAAAAATTGAAAAAAGTGTACTCTTGACTCTTTTTTCATCTTTGATTAAATTATATATGATTACAGGACCAAGAATAAGTATGAATATCAATCCCTTTGAAGGGTGGATGAGTAGAGTTAACAACAACAAAAAGACTGACTTTTCATATTGTTTATTTAAAATCAATGCCAAGCCGATTAAAAATAAACTATTAGGTATGTTGTACCACTCACCATTGAAGATTTTACCGTAATTTGCCCAATTATTTTGTTGAATATTTGTAAATAATATTATTGCAGTGTAAACAAGAGAAAGACCAACCGGATTCTTAACCTGCAGCGTTTTTAAAAAATAAAATGCAGAAAATGGTATTAATAAAAATTCAAAGATTATAAAAAAATAGTTTATATTTAAGGGTTGAATATTAAAAAAATTGTTCACCCCAATGTAAATCCATGAAATCAGACTAACAGTCTTATGATAACCAGTAGAAATGAAACCATTAGTGGACTTATCTAGATTTCCATTGTATGAATTAACAACTTCAATCATAGAATAACCGCTTAAAGAGGCTGTATTAACAAATGTTGTTATTTCAGTTATAAAAAAATACGTAGAGAGAGATAGAAACAATAGAGTACTTAAAAACTTAGATATTGGATTATTTAATAATTGAGTAACCACTTTTAATATTATAAACCTAAAATATAAGTGGTTATGATACTTAATGAGTTTAAATTTGAATGGGATGGTTTAGATAAAAGTATTGGGAAACTTGATTTATCAAATTATAGGGGTATTTCCACAAATTTTGTAAAAGTAAAGCTTCCAGAGTTTGCTGGGAAATACAATTTTGACGACAATCTTCTATTTCCTGAAAAATTTGTAGAACCTCATGACTACAAAGATATTGTCATTGATTATACAAAATGTAATTTTATCGAGGCAGCAAAATATCTTGTAACAATGGGTTATGAAAAAACATCAGTATTAAATAAATTTGTATCAGTTTCTTCTGATGATGTACCAAATGAATTATACGAAGTAGCCCTTGTTAATAGATACCTTTTATTTATTAGAGATTATCTTGCATTCATTTCTAATAAAAAAGACTTAATTGGCAAGATAGAAAAACCGAATATAGTACTAACTCATGATGTCGATGCTATCAAAGTTTCATTTCCTCTTAAATTAAGGCAATTTTATCATAATAGAAAATGGCCAGAATTAGAAATTGGGCAAGATATAAACTGTATAAAAGAAATTGTAAATATTGAAAGAGAATTTAATACAAGTAGTATATTTTTCTTTAATGCTAGCTCTAGATATTTTTCACTACCCATTCTAGATCCGAGTTATCGACTTAGTAATCTTTCTGAAACTATAAACTATTTGAAAGAAAATAATAATGAAATTGGACTTCACCCAGGGCTTCTTTCATCTTTTTTAAAAGTAGCCTTAAATTCTGAAGTAAAGTCGTTAAAAAAATATGTACAAAGTGAAAAATTAGTTGTGCGTAATCATTGGTTGTCAAATTTTAAAGGAAGAACATGGAGAATTCAAAAACTCGTTGGTGTTAATGTTGATTATTCAATTGGATTTAATGATAAGCCAAGTATGAGAAACTCATCTTTGATTTCATATACACCTTTAGAAAACTTAGAGTTGGTCCCAATGATTCTTATGGATGGTCAAATTTACAACTATCTCCAAGAAAGTCCCAATGATATAATTAAAAATTTTAAGCCTTTTATTCAAGAGCTTAAAAATGTTGGTGGTACAGCTTCAATCAATTTCCATCAAAGATTTTTCCATGATTATTATGGTTATAAAGATGTATATAAATCCCTATTAGAATATTTGCATAAAGAAGGTGTCTTATAGATAATAAAAAAGCTCTGACTGAAAATATTGAAAACTCAGTCAAAAGAATTATTAATTTCGTAGATACAAATGTATATTCAGAAACTTACGGCCTTGCAGATAGAGACTTTTGGAGCTGGAGAACTAAAGATTTTAACAATGGGTCCTTTCAGAGCCTTATTTATGCCTTATCATGTATTAAACATGAACCCATATTTCAAGAAATATATAAAAAATACAATAATGAGAACGCTATAGACAATGCAATAATTGCCTATAGGACAGGGTGTTTTAAAGAGTTAGATAAATTCTCCAGCACACAAGAGTCATTTCCTCATGAAAAATCTTTTTGCGTCACGTCAACTTTATTATATGATTTAATTTCTGCCCTGGTTGTAACAAAAGAAATTGAGTCACTTAACCATATAGAAAAAAAAGTATTAGATGATACAGCTAGTTTTATATCTAACAATATTGAAAATCATGCTGATATAGGAAATCATTTAGTAGGAGCCCTAGCTGCTCTATCGATTTACAGTGAGCAAATAAACTCAAAAAATAAATTAGTCGAAAAAGGATTGAATAACATTGTAAAAAATCTTCATAAACTATGGAGCCCAGAAGGGTGGATACATGAATATGGTGGTGCAGATATAGGATACCTTACACTTTCTTTACACTACCTATCTGATGTGAGCAAAACCTATTTAAATGAAAAGGATGAATGGATAGATGAAATTATAAATTTTATAAGCCACTTCTTCCATTTGGATGGCTCTGTGGGAAGTGTTTATGGTTCCAGAGGATCATCTGTAATTTATCCTTCAGGTCTCTTCAATGCAGGATATAAGGAAATTGACGAGTTTCTTATGTCCTCAATTAATGACAAAAAAATTCCACTTCCGATGGATTTAGATGACACAAATTTTGCTCCGTTTATCAATTCTTTAATACGTAGTTATTTGATTTATGGAAATGTAGCTCCTAGAAATATAACTTTACCCATTCATCAAGACAAATACTTAAAAATATTTAATGAAGCAGGTTTAGTGATTGTAAAAAATGGGAACAAACAAACAATTTTGGATTTAAATAAATGTGGACTTGAGGCAGTTTTTACAAATTTAAGTAGTAAGAGAGGATCTCTGCCGGCTGTTTCAAGCCCTAAGAGAGGTGATATATTTTGTGCTCTAAATTCATCTTTTGAAGTTAGTGAAGATACTCAAATTACAAATATTTCTATAGCCTCAAAATTTTATAAGATTAATACTAAACCAATAAGTAGCTTAAGCATTGTGGGCTCTAGGCTGCTCATGCCAGTCTTTATATTATTCCCAAGAATTTTAAAGTATTTAAAGAAATTTATTGTATTTAAATACTTTATTCCTGGTAAATCTTTAGGGGAATACTCAAAAATAATAAAAATACAAGACTTTACAGTTACAAGTGAGCAAGTATATGAAACTCCAAAAAATTACGGAATAATTAAAGACTACAAATATCATCCTATCCGTATGGCAAGTCAAAATTATATCTAATGGAAAAAAAAATAATTGGCTTTTCGTTAAATTTTGATTGGCTTTCAAGCGTTGTAGAAGTTGATGATATTGAAAATCTTGAAAATATTGATCGCTTTTTATGTGAAGAGACAGACGAGCTTCTTAATTATATAACAGATAAGGGTGGCAGAGTATCTATTTTTGTTGTTGGAAAAGATTTAATGCGACCAATAATTGCAAAATATATAAAGAAATGGTTTGAGGATGGACATGAAATTGGAAATCATTCTTGGTCCCACCCCGTTAATTTTGGAGAGCTTTCTCAGTCTGAGATTAAAGAAGAAATCTTTAAAACTGAGCAAATAATATTGAAGACAATTAATAAAAAATCTGAAGGATTCATTAGCCCCTCATGGTCTTCAAGTATATTAACATTCAAAACATTGTTAAATAATGACTTCACCTACGATCATTCAATAATGCCAAGTATCCAAAATATCTTCCTCAGACTAATGATGGCCTTAAAATCAAAAAAAAGAAAAGAATCAATTACAAAAATAATTTCATGGAGATTATTATTGTTTAGTATACGTCAGCCAACCAAACCCTACGTCTTATTATCAGAAGAAAAAAAAATGATCCAGGTTCCACTACCAACAATTTTTAAATTATTTTCATACTGGTACACACCTGACTTACTACTTAGTTTTTATTCAAGGTATAGAACATTATTTTTAAAAAAAATTGGAAGTCATGTAGTGTTTCATCCAGCTGATTACTGTAGTTTTGACCAAATCTCTAACTATAAAGATTTATTTCCCCAATCAAATATTGAATTAGGTGAAAGAAAAAAAGTAATTAAAAATTATATCGATACACTGTATGAAAATAATTATCAAATTATTACAATGAAACGATTGGTATCTTCTCTTAATGAAATAAAATTAAAAAATCTGAAAATTTAATCAATTTTCCTTTTGAGTTTCTAAATATTTTAAATGTATTTTTGCTTGGTGTTGAAAAATATGATGTTTGTAAATTATTTTTAATTACAATCCCTTTATCAATATTTTCTAAGCATTTTTTTAGATGGATATGATAATTGTTAAAGACATACTCATAATATCTTGTCATTGAAAAAATCTCAGATCTATCAACTGCCTCTTGAAAAAAGATTTTTCCGGAATCTATTTCTTCTACAACTTCATGAAATGACACTCCAGGTGATATATTTTCGGTGAAGATTCTTATATATGGAAACAGCCCTTTACCTTCTGGTAGAAGTGAAGAGTGTTTATTAATTAGTAATTTGTTAAAACTAGATATAAAAGATGGATTTATAATCTCATCAATCATAATCAATCCATAATCGACCCCACTGCCTAATGACGCAATCTCTTTTTTTGAAAGTCTATCTAATGATTCAATGTACTCTATTTCTATTCCAAATTTTCTAGATACATGATTGAAGCTTTTTACACCTTTTAGCATATGTAATAATCTTTTAAAAAACAGAAAAAACAAATAGAGTAAAGTTTCTTTATATCCTGCTGTATTTATTAAGAAGTTAATTCGACTAGCAAGTGAGTTATTACTATTTTTGAATTTAGATACTAAGATTTTCTTAACTTTAATATTTAATGATTTTTCATTTTTAACAAGATTATATATTGTTGGCAATGTATAAAAAATATCGCTATTACAAATAAATATTATTTTCTTTTCAAACATAATTATGAGTATATTTTTCTTATTTTATTTTCTATTTTTTCTCTATTCTTCAAAAGCTTAAAATAATTCTTATCTGAAAGATTAATTGGTAACTGTATCAAATTATGGGAGTGGTCTATGGCATTTTTATAATTTCCATTATTTTGTAAGTCTTTGTAAGGATCAATATAGTGATTTAGATATCTGATTCCTCTGGATGTCTGTATGCCAAGTTTATAAAGCTCATTTTCCAAGGAGTTTCCTTCAGTAGTCTTAATATTAAAATGTGAATTACTCCAGTTTTCTGTATTTAGTATTTCTATTGGAAAAGAGTTTAAAGTTTTTTTCCAAAAATCATATACCTTGGTAGGGTTATATTCGTTCTTTTCAATTTTTCTAATTAGCATTTCAATCTGATATGCTGAAACTCTTTTTGGAGATTTTCCTAAACTTATTTTATCTATAGGCTCCCTAAGAAAATCTAAATAACCTACATCATCTAATTTAATCTTTATTTTCTCTAAATTTAAAATATTTACGAAGGAACCCATGAGACTATAAATAATCTCAGAAACTTGAAAAGTAGATATTTTGTCTCCAAATTGATAATTCCTAGCCTTAGTCAGTTTTTTATATAATTCTTGATCATCAGTGGAAACTAAGCCCCCACCAATGGAAGATATAGGTTTTCCTGCTTGAAATGAAAAGAATGTTGCAAAAAAACTATTATCGAACTTACTTAGGTCAAAGATATTCACATGTGAAAAATCTCCAAATGAATATTCAATGTGATCTATTTTTGAGTCTAAAGGGGATCCGTACCAGGGGGTTACAATGTAAGAAGTTAGATCTTTTGGATAATTTTCAGTTGTCATGTTATCAGCATTAGAATCAAAAAATTTAACATGGTTTCCTGATAAAGAAACTGAATGTGGGACTACTGAACAGGTATAAGTAGGTACCCCAATTATTTTATTATTGAAGAGAATATTAAAAGTAGCCTCCATTCCAAATCTTAATTTTGGGAAGAAAACAGCATATTTTTTATTTGTCAGCGGTGAGAGACTTTCTTCAAAGTTTCTTACTAAATTTTCATTTTTAGTTACTGAAGAAGCTAATGATGAAATGATTATTTTAAAATCAAAGTCAGTTCTAACAATTGGGAATCCCATTATCTGCTTTTTTTTGATCTACACACAATTTAATTATAAACATTTTAAATTATGAGATTAAAACTAGAAACAATAAAAAATTTTAAATATTTATATAATGAGCTAATGTTACTAAATAAGAAAAATGTTATTAGTGGAAATAATTTCTCGTCTTATGCAGATGTTATTTTTTCTGAGAGAGTATCGCAATCTGCTTTTCAAAAAATATCAAAAGTTATTGAATATAAAATAATTGAAGAGATAGATAATGATTTTTCCTCAGAAGTGTGGTTTGTAAATAAAAAATTAATATTAAAAAAAAATTCAACAATTTTTTGTAAGACAGAGTTAATAGACTTACTCTTTACACTTCTTAAAGATATTCCAAAGGAGTATGAACTTAATTTAATAACTCATCAATCTGATATCGAAATTAATGAAAAATGGTTTAACAAAAAACCTAGATGTATAAACAAATGGTATGCAGTAAACGTAGCCTATAAACATAAAAATTTATATCACATCCCATTAGGAATTAGTGAAGGCTTTAGAAAACAGCATTTAAATGTAAATCATATAAAGGAAATGACAAATCCCTTAAAGCTAAATAAAAAGGAGTCACTGTATATTAACTTCAATCCGAATACGAATAAAAAAATAAGACAAAACATTTTAAAAGTATTAAAAAACCAAAATTTTACAACTATAGGTTCATATGGCTTAGAGATGAATGATTATATTAAAGACATCAAAGATAACCAATATGTTTTATGCCCCACAGGGAACGGAGTAGATACATATAGGCTTTGGGAAACCTTAATTATTGGCAGTAACCCCGTTGTAAACTCTATAAACCAGTATTCAGATTTTAAAAATTTACCAATTTACTATTACAACAATCCAAAAGAATTAACTATTGAATATCTTAAATCGAAAAATGATACCTTTCACGAATTAAAAGATAACAATATCTCTAGAGAGTACTTAACTACCAATTACTGGATGAAAGATTTAAACAAAAGTACACTAACAAACAGTGAACTCAAAGAAATTAAGATCGTCATTGATAGTAATATTGAAAAAACATATTTCAGAAAATTTTATATTTCAAAAACTTTTAGAAGTAATATAAAAATAGTAAAATATTATTTATCTCAATACTTAAATATTTTTAACTATTTTAGATTTATCTACAGGAAATTAAAGCTTTGAGGGGGATGAGAAATATTAGTTTTTTAATCGATACTTCAATAGATACATCAAAGCTTCAATAATAATTCCGAAATTCATTTTTGACTTTCCTAATTCTCTTTCAATGAAGGTTATAGGAACCTCAGTAACTTCTATTTTATTCTTAGTAGCACAGACTGTCATTTCTATCTGGAATGCATAGCCATTATTTTTTGTGTTGGAATAACCCAGCTCCTCTAAAGAGTGCCTTGAATATATTCTAAATCCACTTGTCATGTCACTAATTTGTGTTCTAGTAACAATACCTGCAAATTTATTGGCATAGTTTGACAACAATCTCCTCCTCCTGCTCCAGCCAACAACCTTACCTCGGTTAATATATCTACTACCTATAACAATATTTTTTTCAGTTTTGTTAGTCAGTAAAACTTTTAAGTCCTCAACCTGATGTGAAAAATCAGCATCCATTTCAACAAAATATTCATAGTTATTGTTTAGCCCCCATTTAAATCCATCTCTGTAAGCAGAACCAAGGCCTTGTTTTGTGGCTCTTTTTAATGTGTTGACTTTGTTGTTGCTTCCAAAATATTTTTCAACCTCAAAATAAGTATTATCAGGTGAATTATCATCAACTATTAACAAATTAACTTTAAGTTCTAGCAACTGGTTAATTAAGCGAACAATGTTATTTTTTTCATTGTAAGTTGGCACTATTATCAAAA
>Ga0315320_10004039_pt1 | contig 12012 bp, 19 predicted proteins | sample M140m21515metaG_FD_203458 | JGI IMG/M metagenome (GOLD analysis project Ga0315320, IMG submission 203458) | Ammonia-oxidizing marine archaeal communities from Monterey Bay, California, United States - M1 40m 21515 | ecosystem: Environmental > Aquatic > Marine > Coastal | place: USA: California...
TGTGTTAACATTGTAACCTGTTATAGTTTTATCAGCAGTGTCTAACAATACTTGAACAATGTTTTCGCCTTTCATGTATGGCCACATTTGATGTATAACTGCTACTGCACCAGCAACCACAGGAGCCGCTTGTGATGTACCCGACATTGATCTATAACCGCCGTCTTTATCAGCACCTGTTATATTATTACCTGGTGCTAATATATAAAAGTCTGAAGTTCTATAAGTGTCTAAACATTCACTGCCACTATAGTTTTTACACATGTGTCCTGATTTAGCACCGTCGATAGTTTCAGTAGCAGTATTCCAGGCACCTACTACAATAGCACGACCGTCCATAATCAAGTTACCTGATGCATCTGTTGCTACTGCAAAAGTCGCAGGATTCTGTACATAATTATTTGATTGATTACCTGCTGATATAGTTAATACTATTTCACTACCACTCATAGCACTACCCCAGGCATCTGGAGTTTCCATATTATAATAGTTACTTCCGCCATAGTATTCATGATTGCTGGTAAACACGCCATCACCTTGATTAGTTACTGAACTTGTGTAGCTTGGATGATAGTTTGTGTTTGATGATAAGTTCGCCACTACTGCGTCTGTATTATTCTTAAGATATGTAATACCTTGTCTTGCAAAGCTCATTGAAGCTGACCACGAGTCAGTAATTTTAACAATAGCTAGATCAGCGTCAGGTGCTATACCCATAACCTCACCGCCCATATTGCCGGCCGCAATTGATGCTACGTGACTGCCATGGCCTACTGAATCTTCAATACCGTTGTCGTAACCAGGTTCCCATTGATACTTAATCTTGCCAACTAATTCAGGATGATCAAGATCAATACCGCTATCTAATATACCAATTGTGGATCCTTTACCGGTCCACCCTCTTGACAATGCCCAGTCTTGACCAACTGCTGAGTTAAAGTCTTTAAAGTTATCAAGTCCTTGATAGTATGTTGGATCTGAACTAGGCATTTCAGTTGGAGTACCTAAGTATATACTATTAGCACCAAAGTCTAATGTTGAAACTGTTTCAGACTCTTCAGCTAAACGAGACTCTTCTGCAAGGCGTGCCTCTTCAGCTAATCTGGCTTCTTCAGCCAATCTTTCTTCTTCGGCTACCCTGGCTTCTTCCTCCGCAACAGCTAACAGCCTGGCTTCTTCAGCAAGCCTTTCTTCTTCTGCTATTGCTTCTAATCTAGCTACCTCGGCCAATCTTTCTTCTTCGGCTAAACGTGCTTCTTCAGCTAAACGAGCCTCTTCTACACCAGGAGAAACTGCAATGATAGTTTCAGACACTACGGTGGTGCCCATATGATTGCGTTGAATATCTGTTTCAGTAGTTACTGTAGCGTATACTTCAAGACCACGCTCTCGTACTCTGCCCATAGCATTTTGTTCACGTACTCTGTCTCTATGAGTAGTAGAAGTAGTTATGGTTCTTGTTTCAACACGATACCTTACATTTGACACACGTTCAACAGTGTTGCCTTCTAGATCTACATAACTGTCCGTTACAGAGTCAGTAACATATTCGTAGGTAGCATCACTGGTGTGTACGTAAGGTGCGTCTGTGGATGACCAGGTATCTAATACTGTCCAGCGACCTGCATATGCAGAAGTCGCCACAGACAACATAACTAGAACTAAGATCGATCTTAAGAACAACATAACTTCTCCTTAAATTTTTATCCGTAACAGCATTATAGCAGTTTTGGATTAATTGGTCAACCTATCTAGGAGCAAATTCTTGTTGTAGTTTAATATTATCCATAAACTCTTTCTTAGTGCCTGGATCGTCTTTGAATGCACCTTTGAGTACAGTAGTCTGTGTTAGACTTGAATGTGCCATAACACCTCTATTTTCAACACAACCGTGTGTTGCTTGTACATAAACACCTAAGTGTTCTGCACCTGTTGCTTTCTGTATCTCACGTACAATATCGTTTGCAAGTTCTTCTTGTAGTGTACCTCTGCTAGCACACCATTGTGCTATTCTTGTATACTTTGATAAGCCAATAAGTTTATCACTAGCAATAATACCAATGTATGCAGTACCTTTTACAGTCTGATGATGATGTGAACACATACTTGTAAGTTCACTTCTGACTACCAACATACCCTCATAACGATCATCGCTATCATTAGGAAATGCAGTTGCGTCTGGCATAGGTTCATATCTACCTGACATTATTTCATTGATATACATTTTAGCTAAACGTTTAGCTGTACCTTTTGAGTTTGGATCGTTGTGTCTATCAATCAATAATGAATCAAGTACACCTTCAAACTTGTTTGCGAGTTCATCTATTAGTATTTCTTTCTCACCATGATGAATGTGTTTTGAAATATTGTCACCTGCCCAATATCTGTCACCTGCTTTTTTAATTCTTTCTCTAATATCTTTACTGACTGGTTGAGTACGTTGCTCAAGCTCTGACCAATCTATTCTGTTTTCTACTGACATGTTTCTTTCTCCGAGTTATTGACGACGAGGATGTCGTTTACTTAAAATAAGTATAACAAACTATTTCTTAAGATGCAACATTTTTAACATAAATTGGACACATTGATCTAACCATTCAAATATAAAAGTACAGCATATAATAATAATACTATAAATTCCTAAAAATAATAGCATAGCAGACAAGGCAACCATTTCAATACATACTTCAATATTAAGTTTTACCTCACGCAATACTGGTTTAATCTTATCCCAATTCAATGTTAATCTTCCTTAGGTCTGGATAGTGTTTGTATTTAGGTGTCAGTTCGTGACTACCTAATAATTCTAAACCTCGTTTTGCTTCTTCTGGTATAGGTTTGTAATGATACCCCATTTTAAATGTTTGTTGCGTGTGCCATGGTTCTATAGATAAATCTCTTCCGTCATAGCACATTAGTTTAAGTTGTTTATAAAGGTCTCTATTATCTAATAGGATAGCACCACCTCGGCCTAGGTTTAACGGCTTATCGTAACCAAAGCTCAGGCACTGTATCTGTCTATCTCTATACATACCCGGATATAGTTTTCTTGCTGAGTCCCATATATTTGTCTGATGAAATAGGTATTCTCCTACCCAATCTTGTATATCGTTGTATTCAAACTTAACGCCAATCTTGTGTAGCATCATAGGTATTGAGATATAAGTTCGTGGAGTGAGTCTTGTTTCTTTGACTCTTGTGGCTAGAAAAGCTAATTCAATAGCATGTGTACAACAATCAGTCATAACAGCAAACTTAGCACCAGTGTACTTGGCTAGTTCACGTTCGAACTCTGTTATGTAGTCAAATGGATTATTCACTGAGATGATCCTTTTTAATTTCCTGAATGCTATCGCCAAGTAGATCTGCCATTGCATTTTTAATTCTTATTCTTTTATTATTTTTGTTTCTAATAGCAATAGCACGTCTACCTATTTCTTCTAAAGGTAACTCTTCTTCTTTTCCGGATTTGAGCTCTGCTTCTAATGCCCAAATTTCTTGGTGTATTTCTTTAAGGTCGTCATAGAGATTTGAAACTGCTGTTAGATCAAAATCTTGCACTTGCCTTTGATACCAAATCAACTCTTGCTCATTTGCTCGAGTTTTTTTAAACTTAACTTCTGCAATAGCTAATCTATCAAATAATTCAATTACAGGAAAAAAGCTCACTTGTACAATCCTTCTATTTTTTCGGGTGTGTCTAACATATTTTGTATATTAATATTAGTCTTATTTGGTCTGCATGGCTGGCATAGGCCAGTGTTTGTTTTATTGTATATATCGTGATGACGTTCACTCATCCATATATCTCTAAAGTCTGCTTCGTCCCAACGACCTAGTTCAAACTGCGGATTACCTTTGCCTTCACAGCATACATATATTTTACCATTGGCACAAAATACAGGAAAGTGGTACATTTGATGACAGCGTTTATAGTTACGTGGCAGTGTTTTATTATTATTAATCCAGAAAGGCTGACTGTATTTGCGACCTAATTGTTCTATAATTGATTGTGTTTGATATGTAATTGGGTGTGCTTGATCGTTAACAATAACAGGACGAAAGAATATTTTACGACCACCTAGACTTTTAACAAATGTGAATATGTTTTCGAGTGCGTCGGGAGTGTCATTGTCTGGACATAACAGAACTTTAAAGTCTACGTTAGCACCTCTAGATATTAGTTCTCGAGCGTTAGTTTGCATACGATTGAAAAGACTTTCTTTAGTTAAACTACGTCTAATCTTTTCGTATAAGTCTTCAGTACCAGCATCAATATCAATTCCTATCCAAGCTAATTTCTTTAACTTATGTACAGGCATATCAAACAGTTTGTCTAAGTAACTGCCGTTTGTGGTAATGGATCCAAGAAAGCCTTGGTCTACAGTATGTTCTATAACTTTTTCAAAGCCGGTTAACACTGTAGGTTCGCCACCACCAGGATATGTTATTGTGTGTGTTGTGCCATAGCTTTTTGGTGTATGAGCTCGCCATCCTGCTAGTTTGTCTAACAGTGTTATATATTCTTTATAGTTCTTTTGCACAGGCTCACTTTTGCGGAACTCTGCTGAATTACAGTAATAACAATCTTGATTACAGACATTAGTAAGGTCAATGTCAACCTGTGCAGGCAACAAAGACATAGTATCCTTGTTTTGCATCCAATGTACTAGTTCTGCTTCATTATAATTCATAGTATAGTTTATCTGACCAAAACAAATCTGCGTTTTTTGTTCTACGGTGTTTGGTTAATAAATTGATCTCGTATAAGTCTTTTTTACGTAGTGTATTTACACTTTCTCGTAGCTTGGCTACACGTTCTCTAGGATCTTCTATACTGTCATAACTATGATCGATTATGTCATCAAAGCAATCAATGCCTTGATCTCTAAGATGCTGAACTATTCCCCGATTACCTAGTATTAAAAATAATTGCCCGCTGGCAATAGGTTTCCAAGTTTTTTCTGTTAGAAAAATTTTATCGCACACTGTAGATTCAGTAACTAGGTTAACATAACTGTCAGTGTATGCTTCGTGCAGTATATCAGCATCTACTCTTGTACCTTTATGATCGTGCAGTCGTGGAGGTAACTGCTGTCGAGCTCCTTCCCATAGTAACTTTTCACTATCCGTAAGTTCTATATCGTTTCCTAAGTGTGTTGGATCGTTGTGCATTGACCATAATATATCCTCACAATCTTTGAGGTTTAGCCAATTTAATATTCTATGTGGTCTTGCTGAATTATTTAGACAACTTATTTTATGTGTTTTTTTGTCTGATGCTATGTTAGATTGATATATGATAGGCCATGCTTTTTTTGCCCACAAATACCAATAAGGATAAAAAACACATAAAGGATTACGGTAATGACTTAGTACAGTATGATGTGGATATAGCTCACGAGCTAAATCTTCCAATATTCCGTCGCCATAGTGCTCACTGGCACCGTTTATATATAAGTGTGGGGTCTTAGGAACTTCATAGATGTAGCTAATATTAATTCCAAAGTCTTTGGTAAAATAAGGACCAATGTCAGTCCAATGAATCATTCTATATTCTCTAACAGGCCTCTTGCTGAAAAGAAGTTGTCTTCAAGGAACTTAACTTGCTCTTGCAGTCTTGTTTGATACGCTGAGTGTTGGCTCATTGCCCACTTAATCTTTTTGATAACTTTATCTTTGTGTTTCTTGTATGCTTCAAACGATTCAGTCCATTCACTTGGATATTTAAACTCTTCAAGACCCATTTCTGAATAACTTAGTCTATCTGGAACTAGAGGTATAGCATCAACTACTGCACCCTCATACCAACTAATGCCTAGTGTTTCTTGTAAGTTTGCTGACCATACTACCTTAGCTTCACCTAGTAAGTTGTGATATTCATTTTTAGTTAGCTCTTGTTCCTGACATACTATCCATTCATACTCGGGCATAACTGTTGCTAGGTCTTTAAATATTTCTACTTGTTTCTCAGGTGCTACTCTATGCGGAAACAATATAATATCTTTCTTTTTCATTTTCTTGTACAGAGTAAGCGTATCACTCATATACTCCATAGGCCAACCTGTGCGTACAATCTTATTCTGATACTTCCATATAGCTAGTTGCCCGTCTCTTTCTTTAGCAAGATCCATACCTAACAAGTTTTCACAGAACATATCAATATGAAAGTCTGTGGCAAAGTAGTTATGATCAATTGATTCAAAGAAAGCGTGTTCAGTATGTCTTACCCAATTAGCATCACCTATCAATCTACCTAAGAAGTCTTGTGGGTCATAGGATCCAGCGTGCCACAGTGCGTGAATCTTAACAGGAATGTTAAGTAGTTCACTCATATATTTTAGATTAATAATACCAGGATGCCAAGCGTCAGTGAATATAAAATGATCCCCAGGATTAACTTTTCCATCAGTGAAATAGCGACTGAATACTTCAACCTGTCTAGCCTTGTAAACATTAGTGCCCCCAAAATTAAGAAAAGCACCGGGAGTTGTAGCACTAGGAATATCGCTAGGTCCTTCGATAATTCTAACATTGTGTCCTTCATCTTTCAATAGTTTAGGTACGTGAGTTTTCCACTGTTTAGTGTAACGTGTTTCCACAGCTTCTAAGTCAACTAAAAATACATTAGCCATTAGTCAGCGTATCCGTCATCTTCAGTAATCACAGATCTTTCGTTAACTGTAACGTGCCATTTAGTTTTATTTTCCACAGCTGATCTTGCTAGCTGTAAGTAATCTCGATCATCTGCATTCATCGCACTAAAGTACTTCTCTGCGGAGTAAACAACATCAAGTACGTACTCTTGGCGATCAAGATGTGTGTTAGACTCCATTAGCTTTTGTAAATGATTAAACAGCGAATCAATGTGATCTCTAATATTTGTAACCATTATACTAACTCCTCGGCAATGCCTATTAGTTCTGCTACTATTAAGAAAACACCACAATAACCTATACTGCCAAATATTAATGCGGCACCAGCTAGTATTCTAATAACTGATTTGATTAGACTTAATTGTAAGTGCAATGTTGGGTCTGGGTGATTCATTCATCTATCCTCTTTTTTAGCTTATTATACATTCTTTCTTTTTCCCATTCAATCTCTTCATCACCAAAATTAGGTAATTGGTCATAAGCGTCTTCTAGCATAGATTTGAACTCATATAACTCTCGTTTAAGAGCTATAGTCTTCCATTCGTAATTGGCAGGACTGTCGATCTCGTTAATTGTTTTTTGCAATAATTCACTCATTTCTCTAGTATTATTGCTATACGCCTGGTATGCTGAGTCTATTCTTTGTAGCCATCTAGGCCTCATTGGGTCTCTTTCCGCAATGCGGACAAGTTTCTTTTTTGCCCATTTGACTTTCTAGTTCTCTGATAGTAGTTCTTAAACTTCTAGTTTGTTGAATCATTTGTTTAAGCCAAGATCGACGTCTTTCACTTTTGGCTCGTTCCATTTCATTCTTAATATCGTCTTTCATTCTTTCTAGTTTTTCTTTAAAGATATTATAAAAACCAGTGTTAAGAACTCTTTCTTTTTCAGCCTCCATTGTTACTCCCCTTTCTTTAATATTCGATGCACTTCTTCTTTGTCCCAAATACGTTCTTGTTTGGCATCTGTTGGTATTGATTCGTATATGCGATCTACTTTACATTTAAGTAAGTATAGCTCGCGTTTAGCGGATGAGTTACTGTCTGAGTGTTTGCTTGAAGTTGCTTCTATAGATTTTTCTAAAAGCCAGGATTCAATATCGGAGTATGAGATTGGTCGGTCACCAAGCCAATCGTAATGTTCTGTGGAATATTCTTGTGACAGCCAGTTGTCTTCGGATGCCGAACCGGCTATGTCAAATATATCGTTAGTGTCGTCGTCGCCCATGTCTATACTCTTTCCAATTGTTTCTACAAGTTTTACCAGCACTAAATTTCATGTACTGTTGCCAAACAAATGCACGAGGATTGTATAGATCAGCTTCATTAAGTCTAAACCCGTGATCCCTACAAAAGAGTCTAAGTTTATCTAAGTCATCAAATATATCGTGTATATTTAACTGTGAATGGAATCGGGCCATTCTACCTCCTAAGTCAAATAGTTATGATTTCACTTGGTCGCTTAGTATTGTACGTTATCGTACAACCGTTCTCTCCATCCTCTGATACATTAATAATAACCGTTCTTTCAGGATATCTTCGTGCAATCTGTAGATAAAGATCGTCTGCGATCATTTCACAACTTTTAAAGTTTAAGTCTAAAACCTCACCCTCACTATATAAGTCTTCCAACCATCGTTTAAATTGAATAAATTCAATGTCTCGGTCATTATGGAAAACATCAATAGCTACCTCAAAATGAAAGGTATGTCGGTGAGGACTTGCTAAAAATGCTACATTGTATTTATCGTTTGTATTTAATTTGGGGTCTGTCGCCGCGGCAGGATAGCAGTGTATCCCTTCCTTTTGAAACGTTACCCAAATCTGACGAGTAGCTTGTTCAACAATTCTATCTACAGTTTGTCGTTCTTCCTGAATCATATTAGTTTAATTGCTCCAGTGCTTCTAACATATCATGTGCATGTGCAATTTTTTCTAATTCTTTCTCTACAGTTTCTGCAAAGTCAATATGCTCAGCAACACCTTGCGGACTTGCTAAGAACATGTTGATATTGTTCTTGCTCATATCAATTTGATTTTGGTATTTTGCTTTTAAAATGTTTAGTACATTATTACTCATTTGAGTCTTCCTTTATAATTTCATCATTAGCGTATGCAGACCATTCTGTTAGCTTGTCTGCGTCCAGTAGTTTATTAAGCTGATGGCACCATACACCTTGATTGGTTGCGTTGAAATCAACATCATCTATCTTAATTGTAGCATTTTCATTATACATTGTCAAGTTAGGTATCTTAACGCTGATTTGAGGAATAAACTTTTCAAATGCGTTAAGGTTTACAAACCATGCTGGCGGTTTATGATTAGTTGAACAATTACCATACTTTACATCAAAGTCTAATGTTGCCCAAAATCCTAAACGTAGTACATGTTCAATTTGACGTACCCACTCTCCAATATTCTTTCCATCAAATGATTGGTTGGCTCCGAAGTACACATGATCGCATTCATGTTTTGCGGCGATATCGGTGATTTCCTCCGGAGCCATAACTCCAACAACAAACAACGTTCGTAGATTAAACGCAGGTGTTACTTCTATTTCGTCACCTACGAAATAAGTTACATTATCTACTGTGCCTGCTGTGTATTCTCTTTTCATTATTTTTTTGCTTTGTATACTTCGATTTGATCTTTAACGTGTAATTTCTCTTGTTTCATTTTGCTTAAACTTGCATCATCTAAGTAATTAGTATATGCTTGTTTGATTTTTGTGTCAAGTTCTCTGTGACGTGACATTAACCGTTCTATATCTGCTGACATCTAAACCTCCTCCATTTCAAGTTTATCTAGCTTTGCTTCGTCTAATGTATCTTCTACTACTTCTACTTCTACTTCTGACACATCAAACAAATTATTAAACATAGTACCTGCGTTAACTGTTTTCTTACCTGTTGCTCCTCTAGTGCCAATAATTGACATCCAAAACTTACTATAATGTTCGATGATAGCCATTGACTCTTCTTTAGTATCTGCTGAAAATATAGCTTCACATACATCTCTAAATGTTACTGTATCAAATGTTTCTTGTATTAACATTTTAGGATAGTGTCCTGCATCATACTGCCTGTTAGCTTCTTGTACAGCATTAAGATGTTGCCAAACATTGTGTCCCATCATAAGTGCGTAACTAAAACTATCCCATGATGTTTTACCTTCTTTACCATTCTTATTTAGGTCACCTGGAGAATATATACAAATATCTTTCATCTCTAAGTTACGTGACACTGGTGAATCATTGAATGTAGTATGATACCCATCTGCTAGTATGCCTTGACTAAACTGTCTAGTGTCTGTTGAATACTTCTTATTGTCAGCAGTTGATTGCATTCTATAAGTCCATTTGCCTCTGTCTGGTGTTTCAACATCAGTGTATATCTGACCATTTGCTGTAGCTAAGAAAGGTGATGCACAATCAAATGATATTGTAAATTTAGGATTATGATGCTTTCTAATACTACGCTGTATATCAGTTAATAGTGTAGCCCACTCTAGTTTTGATGTGCCTAAGAAGTGCATCCAATCTTGGACTCCTTCTTCAAGTAAGCCATCATGTATGATAGTAACTAGTCTATGTAAGATTAAATGTATATCACACATGTTTTGTCCGCCCATTGACCAACCATTGAAATGATTGTCTGGATACTGTGTTGGATCACAGTATTTCTTCATGCGTTGATACCAATCTTCAGCTTCTGTGTGATTCTCGCCTTGTAATACATTTAAGAACTTACACGCACCTGTACGATTATTAATAAAGTAATCATTGTTGATATAAGTTCCTTGTACAGCTTCTTCGTAGCTATTAATGTTTGTAGCTTTACGTCCTTCTGGTGAACGACATACCCAGGCTGGTATATCCAGTATCATACCATAGTCCATATAAGCATCCATCCACGCAAGTACTTGCTCACGTTTCTTTTTAGCTTTAGGACATGCAGGGTTCTTCCAGTCACCTTCCCAAACACCTTTACCAATCTGAAAGCCACCTGAATCACCTAACACCCAAGCACCTGGTTCTCTTTTTCTAACCATGTCTTCTTTGGGTGCATCCACGGTAACATCTAAGTTAGCATGTCCTGCAGAGTATAGCGACCATTTATAAGTAAACACACCTTCAGTAGTATTAAACCAATTAAGGTTTTCCATTTCAGGTAACTTTGCAGGCATACGTGCAGGATCAACATAGTCGTTGGCTACTCTTTGTTTACCTATAAACGTTGCGTAGAATGAACTTAATGCTGGTAAAAATATAGCATAGTCATTCTGCTTTGCTGTCAAGTCGTCGTGTTCTACTCTTTGTGCCATTTATTTGCTCTGTGCTGGTAATATGTAATTGTAAACAGCAACACCACTATCGACTGTGATCTCTGCCGCACCGTCATCTGACATCTTAATAGTTTTGTCACCTGTTAGATCTAAAATACTAATAAACTGTTTTACTGGCCATGCCCACGCTCTTGCAAGACCTGAACCGCCTACGTCTGGTTGGAATACAAAGTTACCTGCGTGTGTTGAATGATCACCAAACTCTAGTTTAAGGTCACCGTTTTCTGTACGAGCAGTAAACACTGTTTCTTCACCGTTTGCTTGTGCTTGATACTTTAATCGTTGCACACCAGCAAGTGTTGGCTCAAAGTCTACGTTCCAATTAGCACCCTTAAACTTAACTGTTTTAAGTTTCTCAGCAATAATTTCTGACGTCATAAATCTGTAATCATTCTTAAAGTCACCTGCGGCATTTTCAAAGTGTAGGCCTGTAGGAACATTTTCGCCATTGCGGTCTTGACGTTGTACAGTAATACTTGCACCTTCTTTATACTCTGGAATACCTAATAGAATTTTAAGTTTTGATAAGTTAGGCATACCAAATGTGCCTACAAACTCTGCTACTGGTTGTTTGAATTTTGCTGTTACTACCACAGAACGATCTTCTGCTAATCCATCAATAGTAGTTTCACTGTCTGTGCCTGATACCTTGACTAATTCAATAAAGCCAAGATCAAACGTGTGTTCTACTAAGTCTAATAAATGATCTCTCATTGTTTTCCCTCATTATTAATATTAATGTTTTTATTATACATGGTATTTAGATCATATACAACCATATCTAAAATTATTTTACCAATTGTTTATTTTGTTTTGTCTTAACACTAGCTAGCACTTGCCCGCCTTTGATACTAGTAAGTTGTCCAGGTTTTTCAATTTCAAACCAGGCCATACCATATGTTTCTCTAAACTGTTTTATTACAGTAAATCCTGTGTTTTCTACATAATGCTTGACTAATCTTCCTGGAGTATAGTACTTGTACCCACGCTCTACTAAATCAATATTATGTGG
>Ga0315320_10004040_pt1 | contig 12010 bp, 15 predicted proteins | sample M140m21515metaG_FD_203458 | JGI IMG/M metagenome (GOLD analysis project Ga0315320, IMG submission 203458) | Ammonia-oxidizing marine archaeal communities from Monterey Bay, California, United States - M1 40m 21515 | ecosystem: Environmental > Aquatic > Marine > Coastal | place: USA: California...
GTAAATACTTAAAATATGTAAATGATTACAATAAAAATGAAGTTCCTGAAGGATATAATAAATATGATTACTTCATTAGTAAAATTTGTGAATTATTTTCACCCTTTGAATTAACAAATGATAAAAAAAATTTATTAAAAGAAGACTTTATTAATGAAAATTTTGATGTATTACTTGAAAACTTAAATGATTTTGATTCATATACTGTAAAGGGTAGAAAAGAAGGTAATGATGAAATATATAATATAAATACTTTCAAATTTTTGATACAACGCTATACGAAGGGATTAACTAAATTATTTTTACCTGATAAATTCACAAAAAATTTCATTATTGAACCATTAACAACAAATGATAAAATGTCATTAAAGGGTTTATTATTATTACCTTATGCATTTGTAAGATATTCAAAAATTAATTTACATAAAACTTCTATTTTGGAAAGAGTAAATTTGAATTTTATAAAATATAGTATTCGTGACATATTATCACAAGAAATAAACAATAAGATTATAACTGATGAAAATGAGTATGAAGAAGACGAAAATTTTCTAACAGAACCAATATATTATACATCACAAAGTATAACTAATTTTGATGATAAAGATTCTAACTTTTATAAAAACTTTTTAAATAAAATTATACCTAGTAATAGAGAATTGTTTAATTTAATAAAATCACAAATTCCCAATAAAAATAATTTTTACGAAATCGTAAAATCACTAGAACCATTTGGTATTTATGAAAATAATATCGGATTTATGCTTTATAGATCCATAGTTTTGTTCATGGAAGAAAATAATCTTGAAATTAAAAAACAACTTAATACAAATATACAAATATATTCTAATTATTTGTCTAATATTTCAAAAATAGATTCAATTAGTGGATTATTTAAAGTATTAGAAACTACAGAACTATTTGAAAGTAATCATTACAAAAAATATTCTAATTTTAATAGTGAAAATTTGAACAACATGTTTTTAATCGATAATGGAAAGTTTTTATACAGTTTAATTGCGAAAGAAAACTTAGACTTACAAAATAATATAGATATTGATGAAATCATTGATGAAACAATGGATGAATCAAAAAAAACGAAAGAATGTGATAAAAAATATATATTAGCCAGAAGATATATTGCAATTGAAGATTTACAAGAAGATGATAATGAAACTATTTATTTTGATAAAAAATATGATGATACACCTTACGATATTGGTAAACAATGGTTAGAAACAAATATTTTAGATGATATGAGTGAACAAGAAATTATTACACAATTATCAAATCATTTAATAAAAAATAATGGTATAGAAGAAGGAAAAGCCTTGCGTGATGCAAGATCTATGATATTTGAAAAAAAAGAGGTTATTGATAATGATATTGCTATATTAGATGAAATAGATCAAGAATTAAAATATTACATTAGAAAAAATAAAAAATGGAATTTGGTTGATGAATTTTCGGGTAGAATGATTGATTCTATTAATTTTTGTAATCTAAAAGATAATTGTGTAAAAATAAGAAACAAATGTATAGCAGAAGATGAGACAAAGAATCAAATACAACAGCGTCTTAATAAGGAAATTAAGAAACATTTTGAAAATGTTGTAGAATCATCTTTTAAAGAATTAAATTCTTTAGTTCAAAATAATTATACTGAATCTTCATCCTATTTGGATAAATGTTATCAACTTCGCAAAGATAAAAACTTTCTCAAAAATTATAAATACAATGAAATTGCTTCTACACTTGAAAATAATGAAATTATTGTTTCACCATTGACAGAACTTAGAGATATCATATTATCACAAAATGATTTTATTAATAAAAATAACTATATAATTAAATTTGTTGATAAATTTTGCAGATTAAAATTAGACTTTAACAATGAAGAAAATGATTATTGGTATTATTGTATTGCTACAGGATTACCTCTTTTACCTACTTATTTTTATAGATTAGCAAAAATTGTTATGAAAGATATTAACCAATTTAAGAATGATTATATTATTGAATTAGATCGTATTGTTAGAGAACGTGGTGAAAGAAGTGATGATGGTGATAAATTTGTAGATAAATATAGTGGTTATATTATTAAATATATTGATTCATCAAATGATGAAGGATATACTGAAGATGGATATAAAGTAGTATCCAGAGATGTAATAATGAATGATGAAAGTGTGCAATTTTTAAATAAGTTACAAATTATTGATTCTAAGTTTAAATCACCTATAGCAAAGCAAATTATGGGAATAATTGATACATTAAATAAAAACATCGGTATTACACTAAAAAATGACTATAATATACTTATTATTAAAAATGTTACAGCACAGCTAAAAATGTTACAAAAAAGAGAAGAATATGAATTATATGTATTAAACCTAGCAAAAAGAGAAAGGAAAGCAAAACCATACGATAAATACTTTAATGAAGCTCTTATGTATAGCATTTTATCTTATTATATCTTAGTTATACAAATATCAATACCACATATAACAGAAGGTAAACCTTTTAAAGGATGTTCAGAATCATTCTTGGGATTTCCTATAAGTGATAACGGAGATACAACCCTAATTGATTATATTATTTGTGTTTCTCAAAAACTTAAATCATCCATTGCTCCATGGAATATTTTACCAACTAGTAAAAAACCTGAAAAAATGGAAAAAATGAAAGATTTTATAAAAGAAAAAATAATTAATATATTGACTAATTTTGCACTTGAAAATGATGAAATTTTGGAACTATTGGACGAAAAAAGAACATACTTAATGGAAACATTTACTTTTGAAACTGTTGATACGCAAAGTCTTACTTCTTGGTATACATTTTTACCTGTTATTTATAATTTTGATCCATTTCCAGTAAGAAACCTGGCTGCAGGTTTTGAAACTAATTTATATAATGATTTTACAAACGGTGATTTTTCACAATTTAATAAATTACTTTCTTTATACGCCAAAATTAGATTTTATTCTTTTGCTATTCAAAAATCTATTAGAAATGTTGTTGAAAAACAAGAACTTATGTTAGAATCTTATAAAGATAATAGTGTTGTTCCATATCTTGAAAATAGTTGCTGCTTAACAACTGAAACCTCAAATTATCAATATATGGTTCAAAATGATTCAACAATTGAAATAAATAATAATATCGTTATTGCTATGGAAACTATTGTAAATAATGTTACACATTTAACACGTGCCTCTAAAATGATTTCATATGAAAATACCAAATTTTTATATCCAAAATTAGAAAATATATTTTCTGAAGAAATAATTTATACCGCTTTTATAAATCATTGTAAATTTGAAGTTCAAGAATTACCTCATCCTGAATTATTAGACTTTTGTATAGAAAAATCTAACGGTAAAACTATTATATTAAATAAAAATAAATCCATAAAAGAAAAAATAGAATACTTGAAAGAAGAAGGTATCACTTATTCTAATGGAGACTTATTACAATTAATTGATATTGTAAATAAACAAAACATTATAAACATTAATTTAAATCCACTAATTTTATCTAGTAGAAATGAATTCGAAAAGTTATTAAGTTCTATGACTGATTCAAAAAGTTATCCTTGTAATCAAGATATTATTGAATTATTTAAGAAAATAACTGATTCATATAGTATTGAAGACGAAACAAAATATGGATTTCAAGTATCAAATATTATACAAAAAAAAAATAATGAGTTGTTAGTCGAAATTATTGATTTTTTTCAATTACACAAAATAGAAAATCTCAAAAATAGAAGAAAAAATAATGTTTTGCGTTTTTTACAAAATTATTTAGATTTCAAAAAAATAGGTGAAGACATATATTGTTCAAAAGAAGATGAAACCGGATTTAAAGTTGGTAATATAATTAAAGAAAATATTAAGAAAATATTAAGATTATTCCCATCTATTATTATTAATGGTGCTAATTATGAAAACAAAAATCCACCAAATCATTGGGATTTAGAAAATAAACACAAAAGAGATATAGTTTATAATATTGCCTTTGAATTTGAGAACTTTAAAAATTATTTTGGTATGGAAGATGTAAATATCTTTTTGTCTAATGTTATTGAACAATCCGAAATTTTATTAAAATTTTCCGAAACTATCCCTATTTTTATGAAAATAGAAAATGATACATTACTTAACGGTAATATTTACAAAAGTTTATTATATAATATATTTTTGTGTAGTATTAAATTGTATATTATTTTATCTAATACTTTAGAAACATTTAGTTCTATTGAAGATAATGAAGAGATGATGTTATTAGATGAAAGAATTAGAAATGAAAGATTAAGAGGAAAAAAGAAAAAAAGAAATGAAAAAATTGGCAATATATTAAAAATATTTTTACTAACATTCCAAAGACAAAAAAATATAATTCATGATTATTCAAATGATGATATTAAATATAGAATTTTAAAGGCTAAGGAAAAGGAAAAAGAAAAAGTAAAAAATACCTTAAAAAATATGTCAATAGAAGAAAGAGAAGTAGAAGATTATAAAAAACAACATAAACTTGGAAAGTGGAGTATAGGACAAAGTAAAGGTATTTTTAAATATGATCAAAAAATGTATTATAATGAATTAGAAGATTTACTAGATGATTTAAATGATGAATTACAAGTTGGTATGAATGATGAAGTTACACAAATGAGAAGAGAAATTTTTGGTGCAAGAATGCAAGATGTTGAAGATGAATATAATAGACGAGAAGAAGAAGAAAATTATAGTTTAGCTGGTTTATGGGATGATGATGATGCTGGTGCAGCCGATGGAGATGAATTTTATTAATTTTATTAAAAAATTTAATTTAATAAAATTATCTGTATATAATTTATTATGATTAGAGCCTTCATTAAAAGAAATTTACCATTTATATCTATTATTGTATTTACATCGGTTTTTTCTCTTATTCAAATGACAAAACCTGCCTTTTTATATGATGTAGATGGTTCATTAAGAAGTTTCGGTATTGGTTCTCAGAAAAAAACTATTTTACCTATTTGGTTGTTTGCTTTTGTTTTAGCTATTTTAAGTTATATTTTTGTATGTTATTGTATTGCTATACCAAAAATGATTTTTGCTTAGTTATTCCTTTATATTTTCCATTGCACTTACTGTTCCTCTATTATTTTTATACTCATTTTCCATATCCGATTTAGACTTTTCACACTCCATTTCTGCTACAGAATTTTTTATCATTGAAATTACTAAAAATCCAGTTAACAAATACCACAAACATTCCGCAATTAAATCTTTCATTACAACACTTTTATATAAACTTGAAAATGCATCTAAATAGTCTTGCATTCTCGAGTCCTTCAAATTTTTAACACCTGCCAATTCTATAAGTTTGTCATAACTTATATTTAATAAATTATTTTCATCCATTTTAGCAATAAAAGAATCAAAATTACCAGGTGTTATTTCATTTATTATTAGTGATTTATTTTGAATAATTTTTTTCATTAATTCATTATCAATATTAGAGTCCATAAGTGTATCAAAATAATCCTTTATACCCGGAATTCCTATGTTAGGTGATCCTTTTACAGCAAAATAACCTAAAGTATTTGAAAATGGTGCCTTCCATCCAGGAAATCCTATTAATAACGCTATTAATAATCCAAATATTAATACATTAGGAATCAACGTATATAATATTGCTTTACTCGAATTGGCCTTTCCACATAATTCTATCATATATTTAGAAGTATTTGCTACTTGTAATGATATAGTTAATACTAAATAACAACCTAAGCACACCCATTTCATAATATTAATATCATTTCTTTTTTCAAATTTATCAGTTATGAATAATCGTATCATAAAATATATTAATGTTAAGACCGAGAATATAATCAACATATAATAATTATGTAGAAATTAATTTGTTAATATAAAGGTATAATTTATTAAGAATGCCTAACTTAATTGAACCTGGTGTGAAATATTTTTTAGATGAAACATTAAAACAATGTAATCAAAAAAGAATAGAATATAATAATAATTTATTTAATATTTTATTATTTTTAGGACTTTTTACATTTGTTTCATTCTTTTTATACTATAAATTTAAAAATAAACCTACAAAAAAGGATTTAGAAAAAAAAGTTAATCAAGAAAAATACTATATTTTAAATAAAATAAAAGCATTAAATGAAAAAGCAGCCGAAGAACGTATGGAAATGATTACTAATTTACCAAAATTTGAAAGTATGAATTATTAAAAAATTTTAACACTTTAATATAAATGGAAGAAATAAACATATCAAATCATAATAAAACCTATATGGATGCTTTTAATAAATATCATACATTAAAAAAAATTTTTGAAGATAAATATAAAAAAAAAAGAAAAGATATTAGAAAATCTAATGAATTAACTATGCAAGAAAAATTATTTAAAATAAAAAACATTATTAATCAAATAACTTGTGTTCAGTGCGGAAAACCTGGAGGGTCAACATTTTATAGAAAAAATAGAACATTATATGCTAAGTGTAATTGTAAAGTTCCTTGCACATTTAGTATGGAAATTAAATTGTCGAAATGTTTTCACCTACCAACTGCTATAAAAAATCATGGTGCCAAATTAAATGATTATAAACAAAACATTGTTCTCACAAAATTAAATTACTTATTTGATTTAGAAGAAAATGATATTACATCACAAAGATTTTCGGTTTTAAAGGAAGATTATGTTAAACTAGATAAACATGTTAATATGATAAAAAATTTATTAAAACAACAATTAGAACTTATTGAAACTACTGATGATGATGGAAATACTAATAACTCATATAGATCTGATCTTTATAAAGAAAAAATGAAATCGTTACATGAACACTTAAATAATATCAAAAAAATATGCGTCAATTATAAAAAAAATCCTGATAAATATACACTTACAAATGCTATTACTATCTATTTATCAAATGTAGTCCCATTAAATAATGAAATTAAAGTTATCAAATATAATCAAATGTATATGGATGGGTTTATTTTAAAACAAAATAAATATAATATTCAAGGTTATAGTTGGTCTTCACCTGATGATTATGGTAGTGTTATTGAAAATAATTTTCAAAAAATAAAAAAAAAAAAAATAATTAGAAAACGAAATAAGAAAAAAACAAAAAAGGTTGTTGAAGAAGAAAAAAATGTTGCTTTAGAAGTTGAAGAATTAGAAGAAGCTCCTGTTGTCATTTCACAAGAAGAATTAATGGAAAAACCTGATGAATCTAGTGATCAAGAAAATACATTTGATCCAGATGCAGAATCTATTGAAGAAAAAAATGATTCTCTTCCAGAAGAAGCGGAGAAAAATTCTCCAATAGAACAACAAAAAATAGTAAACATTGAAGATCTTGGTGAACTAGAAGAGTTTGATCCAACTATTGATGCTTAACAAATTATATAATCTTCAATACATTTAACACCTAATCCTGGTATTCTTACACTCAACGCCTCAATCCATATACACTCCCCAGTTGGTTTCACGATTTCTATGCGGCCATTAGCTTTATAAGTTGGTCTTGACTTATACCCCGTAAATTCACCTATTATAACTCCATCTTTGTCATATACTTTCTCAACCTCATAGTCATCAATAACATAATATAACTGTTTTCCTTGGTGGACCGACATGATCCTTTTTTTTTAATTATTTATTTTCTTCAACTTTTCATTTCAATTTTTTTGTGCATTTATACTATATGATATCTAGTATAAATAAATATTTTCATTTACCAACTTTTATAATAAGTTTGACAATTGGTTTATTTTTAGTTTATATACAAGCTCCTGACATGACTACTATTTATGTTTATCCTAATCCTGATAATTTAGATAAAATAATGTATAAAGATCGTGCTGATAGTTGTTATAGTTTTACTAGCAATGAAGTTCAATGTCCCGATGATATTATGAAAGTTAGAAATTATCCAATACAATAATCTAAACGTATAATATATGAATATTAAACGTTTAATAAACGGTAAATTTAGTAAATATGTCCTTTCGGCTATTATAGGTATAGGTTTAGCAACTTTATTTAGAAAAGCTTGTAATAGTAGAAATTGTTTAGTTTTTAAGGCTCCTACTATAGATAAAATTAGAGGTCAGGTATTTAAATACAATAATAAGTGCTATACATTTAAAGAAAGGTCCGAATCGTGTGATCCGAATAAAAAAATTGTTGAAATTGCGTAATTAACTTATACTATCAATATTTGTAGTAATTATATGACTACAAATATTTCTGATTTACCTGGTGGTAACTCTAACCAACCAAATATTCAACTGCATACTAAAGAAATATCGCAAAATAAACCATCCTTAAATTCTATTAATGAAATGGTTAGTGGGTTGCAAAAAGCCGCAAGTAAAAATATGACTAGACTTCCTGAAAGAGATATTCCTAATAATCCTGAAAGAATAACACATGATCCACAAATACAACCTAATTTTGTTCCACCTCCTCCTCCTCATCCACATTATATAGAAGATGAAATGGATTATGAATATATGATGCGAAGAAATGCAAATGAACAAAAAGAAAAAGAAAAAATGGAAACTATTTATGATGAACTTCAAACTCCATTAATTGTTTGTGTATTATATTTTCTTTTTCAATTACCATTTGTAAATAAATCATTCCATAAATTTGTTCCTACCTTGTTTAAAGATGATGGAAACCCCAAATTTGGTGGTTTTTTATTTAAAACCTTTTTATTTGGTATATCTGTTTTTATTGCGCAAAAAACATTAACTATGGCTAGTGAATTTTAAGAACAATAATTATAATACACTGTTCCAATTGTAAGAAAATAATGGATTAATGAATGTGTGAAATTTGATGTTTTAATATAATTTTTGTAATTTAAAATACTAGAAATACTATAGATAATTGGACATAATAACCAACATATTCTAGAAATTCTGTTATTACAATAATACATATGATGCCAATATGCTAATTGACCAACAAAAATATCGATTTTTCTTATATGATATATTTTATGATGATAAATAATACTACAGACACATATGGGTATTTCAGTTATTAAAAGATGATAATTTCCTACATAAAATGTATATGGAAGATTTACAATTAAACTTATACTAGAAAAATGTAATGGATTTACTAGTAAATTATTCATAAATATTATATTAATAATAATAATATTTAAATAGTTATTTTAAATGGTAGGATATAACTCACACTAAATAATGGTGCCTCAGTAAATGCCTGTGTTATACTAGTCATTAATGCTGGTCTATTTCCTTCTATCACATGACCTAAAAATTGCGCACCCCACGCTAAAAAAAATAATAGTATACTGGGTTTTACCCATTTGCATTTTGAACGCATGATAATAGATATTGTATGTATGGAAAAAAAGTAAATGCTCATAACTATTAATACTTTAAAACCATAAGTTGCATAATTAATTAACATGAAAAATGTCAATAATTCTTGTAATTCCAATGTAATAAAATCTGTTTTTACTTTTACAAATGATAATAGATTACAACTTGTTAATACTATAACTGGAATACATATAAAATGTATAAATTTATTTATTGGATGAGTATGATAACTCTCGTAATTCATAATAAATAAATTTAATAATAATCTTTTAAATGCGTTTAATAATTACACTAATCAATCTTTCCTATAATAACTTCTACACTTCTATCACCAGTAGTATATTTTCTATTTACATATTCCGTATTTGCATAACAAATAGGATCAAAAATCATAAGATTAGGGTTGTTTTCCCAATATACACATACTTTTACATCTTTCTTTGTGCTTTGATTTAAACCTGCACTAGCTATATCTTTTATTTGTTCTTCTGTTGGTGGCCAATTAGTCATTATAATACATACAACTAATTACTATTTATATCTTTTTAATATTTACATTAGCCTGATCACAAAAATAATCCACTAACTCATCATTCTTATAATCCTCTATATACTTTATTTCCTTAACACCAGATGCTAGTAACAATCTACAACATATAATACACGGATAATGTGTTACATATACTGTCGCATCTAAACAACTTACTCCTCGTTTTGCACAATCACATAGCGCATTTTGTTCCGCATGAACAGTTGCCTGTTCGTGATTGTTACGCACCATTGATATATGTGGACATCCCGGTAAAAATCCATTGTAACCTTGACTCACTATTCTATTATCTTTCACTAACAAACAACCCACCTGTAAACGTTCACATGAACTTCTCTCTCGTGTCGCTAACACTATTTTCTTAAAGTATTCGTCCCAAGTAGGCCTTTGCATTTAATATAAATTATATAATTGATTTTAAATGCTTATCTTCTTTTTGTTTTACTTCTTCTTTTTTTTTTACTTCTTCTTTTTTTTTTACTTCTTCTCTTTGTTTTACTTCTTCTTCTTTTTTTACTTCTTCTTTTTTTTTTACTTCTTCTCTTTCTTCCTCCGCCGAAACCATTAGACGCAGATCTGTCTAAATCATTAGGCTTAGATCCACTCACAGCAAGTTTTCCATCAGGACCAACCGCTTCTTCCACAAAATGATCAACCGAGCCAATTCTCGAATCTTTTTTTTCTTTCTTTGCTGCTGCAGCTACAGCCATCTCTCGCTGTTTTTTTTTGTATTGCTCACCCTTTTCTGTTGAGGTCCTTTCTCTTTTGCGCTTTGCCATTATATATTAAACATATATTATTTATTATATGATAATAATATGTAACGCAATATATATAATTGATTTTAAATGCTTATTTAATTATACAAATATTTTAAAGAAACACCATAATATTATATATGCTTGTCATGGATGACGTAACAAACTTTTGGGTATTTACAATTCTTTTTGCATTAATTGGATTTTTTTTATCAAGATTTTTATGTAATTTAAGTTGTTATCATTCAACTATAGGAGAACGAAGATATTTTTTGTTTCAAGACAAAGAAATGTTACCCATTATAAAAATTGAAAATCAAAATGCTTAAAATAGAGTATGAATAAAAATACAAAATAATGACTGAACAACAAGGAATAACTGTTGAAATTTTGGGATTTAATGAAGACTTGGAAACAAGTCCACAATATCAAAAATTTAACTTGTTTCGACATAATAAAAAGCTTAAACGCCCGAATTGTGTAAGAGAAGGTGAAATAAAATTTTATAACAATACTGATTATTGTTCTATTTTTCCCGATGGTGTCCCAAACAGACCATATGTATGTTTTAAAACCCGTAATAAATATGTTTGGCGAGAATTATCAGAGATTTCTGGTGCAAAGTTTAATTTAAATAAAGAAGGTATAGCAGATTCACTAGAAGAAATGTTTATGAAATTTCGAACGATGGAAAATTCTCACAATGTTACTAAGCGTAAATTACGTAAAGCAAAGCAAATAAAGGATGTGATGATTATTGATATGATAAATTGTATGGATATGGGTTCACAAATAGCCTTTTATACAAAATACCCAAAAATGAAAGAAAAACTACAAAAATACAAATGTGATGTTTGCGATAAATTATCTGCTAATGAGTTTCAAAAGTGTCGTCATAATGATTGCACTTCTATGTGTGAATCATGTCATTATACTTGGCAATCAGGAACATCTATTGATAAATCAGGAGTATTTGTATTTGGACATATATCTGCCTGTAAATCTACATGCCCTGCATGTAAGAAAAGTCAAAATTACGAATGTCCTATTTGTTATGATGAAAAGTCTAAAGACGACATGATGTTTTCGGATAATTGTGATCATTTTATTTGTAAGAATTGCTTTTGTAATTCATTTAAATCTAATCCAATTGTTGACTGTCCTATGTGTCGTAAGCAATTTCAGGATACACTTTCAAAAACTAATTATAATGATGGAGCTATGGAAGATGCTATTATTGTTTAAAATAAGAATATAAATTGAAAAGTAAAAATAATAATTTTTTTTATGTTATTATACTT
>Ga0315320_10004042_pt1 | contig 12009 bp, 9 predicted proteins | sample M140m21515metaG_FD_203458 | JGI IMG/M metagenome (GOLD analysis project Ga0315320, IMG submission 203458) | Ammonia-oxidizing marine archaeal communities from Monterey Bay, California, United States - M1 40m 21515 | ecosystem: Environmental > Aquatic > Marine > Coastal | place: USA: California...
AGGCGTGAGCCGACCAATCCGGCCAGGCCCACAACGGCGAAGACCTTGTTGGTGGTGTAGAGCGGAAAATGCTCCCACGGCACACTTTTGACCACGTGATAGCGCAGGACGGCATAGGCCAGCACGGCCAAGCCAACGGTCAGCAGCAACCGCTGTTCGCGGAGCAGGGGCACTTAGGATTCCTTTTGTTTGGCGGTGGCGCGTTGGGCGGAGTAGCGCTTGAGGAATTCATCGGCCATGACTCCCAGCAGGATTACAATGCCGAGGATGCCGAATTCAAGGTGGGTGGAAATGCCGAGCATGTTGATGGAGTTGTAAATGAGCCGAATCACGGTGGCGGCAATGACGACGCCCAAGATAGATCCTACGCCACCGCGCAGGCTGCACCCGCCCAGTACGGCAGCGGCGATAGCGTAGAGTTCGTAAAATTCACCGGTTTGGGCCGGCTGCACGGAATCCAGCTCGAAGGCGAAGAGAATCCCGGCTACGCCCGCCATGAAGGAGCAAATCACATAGGCAATGATCTTCATGTTATCGGTGTTGATGCCGCTGTACCGGGCACCATCCTCGTTGTTGCCCAAGGCAAACAGGTAACGCCCCCAGATGGTGCGGTTGAGGAACAAGGCAGCGGCGATGCCGAACAAGAGCAGAAATAACGCCGGAGTGGGAAGGTTGAAGGAATCGGTGATGGCAATTTTTCCACTAAATATTTGATCGAGGGAGTTGATTGTATCGATGTTGGCGTATCCTTTATCGTCTTCCAGCGGGACGGGACCGAGGGACTGATTGTCGGTGAACCATCGCCCAAGACTACGGTAAATGAGTAGTCCACACAGGGTTACCACGAAGGGTTGTATTTTGGCCTTAGTGATCAGCAGACCGTGGATGAGGCCAATGAGGAGAGACATGCACATCGTGGTAATGATAGCCTGCCCCGGGTCGATGCCTTTGACCTTGAGCTGGTAGGCCAGTACTACAGCGACAAGGCCCACGACTGACCCGATGGAAAGATCTATACCGCCAGTGATGATCACAAAGGCCACACCGATACTCATCACGGCATAGAGGCTCGACCACTTGATGAGGTTTTGCATGTTGTAGGCGCTGATGAATTTGTCATTCAACAGGGCCGTGATCGCGAAGATAGCGACGAGCAAACCGAAAATGCCGAGGGTATTTTTGTTCATCAGTGTGTGTTTGGGTAAACAATTAGGCGGCGAGCCGGGTTCCAGTGGCGAGTTGCATGATGGCTTCCTCAGAGAGTTCGTTTTGGGCGAGTTCGCCTGCGATGCGACCCTCATGCATCACGAGTGCGCGATCAGCCATACCGAGCACTTCCTCCATTTCGCTGGAGACAAAGAGAATAGCCATGCCTTCCCCTGCGAGTTTTTCCATCAGCCGGTAAATCTCGCGCTTGGCCCCCACATCAATGCCGCGGGTGGGTTCATCCAGCATGAGCAGCTGCGGGGTAAGGGCGAGCCATTTGCCGAGTACGATTTTTTGTTGGTTTCCGCCGGAAAGGAAACGGGCCACTTGCTCGAGATGGGGGGTCTTGATCTGGAGCTGTTCGACGGCTTCCTTGGCGATAGCCTCCTCGGCGGGAAAGTTCAGGAGCCCCTTATTTTGATCGCGCTTTAGGCTGGCAAGGCTAGCGTTTTCGCGGACGGTCATGGGCAAAACCAACCCGTGTAACTTGCGATCTTCGGGCGCTAACGCCATGCCGGCGGCGATCGCATCACGGGGGCTTTGGGGGCGAATGAGTGCGCCATTCATTCGAATCGTACCGCCAAGAGCGGGGGTGACGCCGAACAGTGTTTGGAGCAATTCCGTGCGGCCGGCTCCGACGAGACCGGCGATTCCGACAATTTCGCCAGCGTGTATTTTGAGTGAAACTTCTGTATTCGGATATTCCGGAGTGCGGATTTGTTCCACATCCAGAACCATTTTTCCCGGGCTATGGATTTGGCGGTCGTAGAATTCAGACAGGTCACGGCCGACCATCAACCGAACCATGGCGTCATGATTAATTTCATCCTTGGCTAAGTCTCCAGCGTTTTCGCCATCGCGAAACACAGTGACGCGATCAGCCAGCTCCTTCACTTCCCCTAGTCGGTGGGAGATGTAAATGATACTGATGCCTTGCCGACGCAGGTCGTGTACCACTTCAAAAAGAGTTTCGGTTTCGGTTTGTGAAAGGCTGCTCGTGGGTTCGTCCATGATTAATACACGGGCATCACAGGAAAGGGCTTTGGCGATTTCTACCAACTGTTGTTTGCCGATGGGTAAATTGCCCACGAGGGTTTCGGTGGGGAGATCGAGTCCGACAAGTTTCAGGAACTTGGCGGCTTCGTCATGGATATTTCTGTTTTGAAAAAACCCAAATTGGTTGGGTTCACGGCCCAGAAAAATGTTGGCAGCAAGATCCAGATTGGCGGCGAGGTTGAGTTCCTGATGGATTAAGGCCACGCCGGCAGCCATGGTGTCCCGGACGTTTTGAAACCGGACGGGTTTGCCTTCGATAAGGTATTCTCCGGAATCCGCCGGCTGCACGCCGGCGAGAATTTTCATGAGTGTGCTTTTGCCTGCTCCGTTTTCCCCAATCAACGCGAGCACTTCGCCTTGGTGCAATTCGAGCGCAACTTCATGCAGGGCTCGAACGCCCGGGAACTGTTTGCACAGCCCGTGGACCTCTAGAAGCGGTGTGCGGGCTTCGGCCATTTAATCCTGCTTGCCGAGTTCGGCCATTTCCTTCTTCTTCGCCCAGAACTCGTCAATGTTGTCCTTGGTGACGACGAGGAAGGGAACCTCATAGAACGAGGTCTCAGGCTGTTTGCCATCGAGGATGTTCTTAAGCATTTTCACGGATTCATAGCCGTATTCCCATGGTTGTTGGCTGATTGTGCCATGGGCGTTGCCATCCTTGATTGCTTGAAGCAGTGCGTCCTGCTCATCAAAACCGCAGACCTTGATCTCGCCAGCCTTGTTCGCTTCCTTAATGGCATCGATACAGGCTGGAGGATTGTAGGCAAAGAGACCTACCATGCATTTCACATTTTCGTACTTGGTGATGGCGTCCTCGGCGTTGCTTTTAGCTTTGGCTTTATCAAAATTATCTGTGCGGGTATCAAGAATGGTATATTTTGAACCTTCAGCAGTGAGGTTTTTGGCGTCCACCACGTCAAATTTGACCGAGCTGAGTTCCTGTTCGGGCTTTTCGAGAAGCTCATCAATCACGCCTTGGCGACGCTGGCGTGCATTGAGCTGCTCGAGGCGGCCCACAAATATAATCACTTCGCCGCCTTCGGGCAGGGCCTCTTTCACCAGCTTGCCGAGAGCTCGGCCGGCTTTATAATTGTTTGTACCAATGTACACGAGGCGTTTGCTCTTGGGCGCATCGGCATCTTGTGTGATGAGTTTGGAGTTTGCGGCTACCTCATTTAGGAATGGCGTTTGATTTTCGGCATCCACGGGGCTCACTGCAATGCCCTCAATGCCCTTTGCAAGGAGACCTTCCATGATTCTTTTTTGGTCCACCACACCCTTAGTGGGCATGTGCACCTCGCAGCCGATTCCGAATTCCTTCTCGGCAATGCGCACGCCGGCGGCGCAAAGATCCCAGAATGGATCTACTCCATTCGTCACATAAGCAATGCGGGCACCATCACCTTCAGTTTCGGATTTTTTGCTGCATCCCAACCAGCCGATAAGGCTCAGGGCGCACGTGATCACGATCAGGGAACGGGTCTTCATGGCCGGAGTTTTTAGCCTCCAGAGGGTGTTCCGTAAAGGAAAATGGGGGGAATAGACCTAGCGCAGAAGCGGGCCGGGGCAGGGTTTGCCGTTGGTGGTGAGAATGTGAAAGTGGCGTGGCAACTGGCGGTCCGATTGGCGGGCAGACCAGATGAGTTTTTTGTCGCGGGTAAATTCCATCAGGCGGCTGACCTTGGCGTCGGGTGTGGCGGTGGCAAGGACGAGGTTGCCATTGGACAGAACTTGAAAAATGCTGAGGGCGTTCAGATAGGGTTTGGCGAAGTCTTTCGGAGTCAGTTGCCAGACGATTTTTCCAGCGCGGGTGATTTCTACCAGACGATCGCCGCGTAGGCTGACAAGGATGTGGCCGCTGGGCAGACGCACGGCGTGGGCGGGTCGTTGCGGGGCGACCCATTCCCATAGAATTTTGCCTTCCAGATTGTACTCACGAATCCGGCGGTCAGCGGGGAGGGTCACCAAGATGCGGCCGGGCGCGGCGGCGCGGGCGAAGCTGATTTGGGATTTGGGATCCTTGGCCTGGGTGGCTACGGGGATGCGCCGTTGCGTTTGGCCTAGGGCGTTGACGATGATGATTTGGGGCTGCTCGCCGCCCTCGGCAATCAGGGTCAGGTTGCCTGGGAGACGTTGGGCGGAGTTGACGACCTGTTGTTGGCCGCGATATTGAAATATTGTGCGGCCGGTTTGGGTGACTTCCACGACGCCGCCGGAATAATTCTTGCCGCTGTTGAGCACGAGCAACACATTGCCGGATTCCAGCACAAACCCATCCCGGGTGCTGCGGGGGTAGCGCCAGAGGATCTGGTCGGTTTCAGAAATGATCGCGGTCTGCGCCCCGGTGACGAGGTACGCATGGCGGATATCCAAGGGGGATCGCTGTTGGGTGGCGGCGTGGGTGACGCCGGTTCCCATCAAAATACATCCCAAGATGGTGGTTATTTTCGCGCGCATTGGGTTGTGCGGGCACAAGTGAAAGGCGCGAAGGGTACGGACTATGACCCGTTTGTAAACGGTTTTTTGTGGCCAGCCGATGATCTGGGCCAGAAATACCTGGAATTTGGTGCCTTACAGCTGCCCGGGAGGGCGGGTGCCGGTGCCCGTGCGGCCGTTGTCGCCGAGTTCGTTACGCATCTTGTCGCCAAGGGCCTGGAGGTGTTTCACGATGTTCGGATGCTTGGCTTTGACGTCGGTGGTTTCGCCGATGTCCTTTTCCATGTCGAACAACGCCAGCCCGATCTTGGCCTGGCTGTAGCGGGTGGGAATGCCGTCCGTGCCGCCGGGCCGTCCGGCCATGGTGCGGTAGCCGTGCGGGAAGTGCAGCTTCCATCTGCCCATGCGAATGGCCTGCAACTGGCGGCCGTAGTAGAAGTAATAGGCCTCGTGCGGGCTGGTGTCGCTGGTGCCTTTTAGGAGTTTCACGATGCTCTTGCCGTCAATCGGATGCTCGGGCAGCCGGGCGCCAATGAGCTCGGCAACGGTGGGCAGGAGGTCAATAGTCATGGCGGGCGTGGTGCATTCGCTGCCGGCCGGGATGGTGCCGGGCCACCACATGAGCGCGCTCTCGCGGCAGCCGCCATCGAACATGGTGCCTTTGCCCTCGCGCAACGGCCCGGCGGACCCGGCGTGGTCGCCATAGTTGAGCCACGGGCCATTGTCGCTGGTGAAAATGACCAGCGTGTTTTGGTCGAGCTGATGCTTGCGGAGGGTCTCCAGAATTTGGCCTACAGACCAGTCAATCTCCATCATCACGTCGCCGAACAGGCCGGCCTTACTCTTGCCCTTGAATTTATCGGACACATACAACGGCACATGCACCATGGGATGCGGCACGTAGAGGAAGAACGGCTGGTCCTTGTTCTTTTCAATAAACCGCACCGAGCGCTCGGTGAGCTGGGTGGTGATCTGTTCCTGATCCTTTCCGGTGACCGTGGGGTTGATGATCTTGTCCCCTTCGATCAACGGCAGGTGCGGCCATTTCTTGAGGCGCTCGGCCATGGGTAGATGGCGCACGCCTGGATGGTAGGGCCACATATCGTTGGAGTACGGGATACCGAAGTATTCATCGAATCCATGTTGCAACGGCAGGAATTTCTGGTGATGCCCCAGGTGCCATTTGCCGAAACAGGCCGTGGCGTACCCGTGCTGTTTGCACAGTTCCGCCAGCGTTATTTCCGTGGGATTAAGGCCGTGCGTGCTCTTGGGGCCCAGCGCGCCGAGGATGCCTACGCGCACATTGTAGCAACCGGTCAACAATCCTGCGCGCGAAGCGCTGCACACCGCTTGGGTCACGTAAAAGTCCGTAAACTTCCGACCCTCCTTAGCCATGCGGTCGAGGTGCGGCGTGGGATACGCCTCGGCTCCAAACGGCCCAATATCCGCATAAGCCATGTCATCCATGAAAATGACCACAACATTGGGCGGGTTGGCATCGGTTTTGGCTGAAAGCGAAATACTGCTCCAAGCAGTCAGTAACAGGAAAAGTATGCGCATGGCCGGAGGGTAGCGGCGCGCATCAAGGTGTCAATCGTCGAGCAGCTTCGACGCTTCGCGATGCCTCCACTTTTCCTTAACGCTCCGCCGGCTAATGATCAACAGGCACACCACTATGATGTCCCATACCGCGCCATCCATCCCCCCAAGCCGGCCCGCGCCGATGGCGCCCAGCACAAGCATCAAGGCCGGTAAATCTTCACGGTTGAGCGTGTCCCTCAGCTTAGAAGCGAACCATTCCCCATCAACACGCGAATCACTTTATTAGTCAGTGGAAGTTTGGAGGTTTTGGTGTGCGGGGTGTTGGGGTAGGCTACGGCATGGCCATGACTGCCTGCGCCGAGTGCGCCCAACCGATTAGCACCACGGCGTTAATGTGCCCGCATTGCGGCGCACCGGCGGCGGTGGCGTTGGGGCGGAATGCGACGGAGGAACCCATGCCGGCGGTCTTGGAGGGAGCCGTGCGCGCCACCTCCATGTGGCCGGAGGGGGACGTGACCGCCGAGCAATGGGCGGCAGTGGAGCAGGTGAAGCTGGATCAAGCGGAGGTGCTGGATTGGGATGAACTCTTCCGCGGGCTGGAGCGCTTGCCACGGTTGAAAATGCTAGGCCTATCGCAAACGGGTTTCAACACCCTGAACCGCCTACAGGGCTTGACGACGTTGCGATACTTGTACTTGGAGAAAAATGGCATCACCGATTTGATGCCGCTGACGGTCCTGCCGGATTTGAAACAGGTGTGGCTGTATGGCAATCCCGTTGCCGCCGAGGAAGTCGCCCGTTTGGAAGCCGCCCTGCCGCGGTGCACGGTGTTTGTCTAACGGGCTTCCGTTTTTATAGGCAAAAACCCTTGGAGTTCGCGTGCGTTTTCGCCAACCCAAACAGGGCATGCATATCTTCCCAAATCTCAACAACGAACAGGTCGGGCCATTCACCCCTGAACAAATATAAGGCATGATGGCCGACAAATACCCGCGTTTTAGCGGGTCGCCTTAGGTTGGGACTTGAGACGGAGCTTGGCCCGGGTAGTTTCGGGGCAATGCATGGGGATACCGGCGATGAGGTGGTATTGTGCACGGGCTTCGGGGAGTTTTCCTTCAAGATAAAGGGCATCGGCCCGTGCCAGGATTTCCTGGGCGGGGCGGATCCATTTTAACTTTTGGGCAGCGGTGCGGGATTGTTTGATTTCCGCCTCATTCAAGGTCCAGCCACTCGTGCCACTGGCCATGAGATTTGTAGCTTCTTGGCGGTGATTTAACGTTAACGCATGCCCAAGTTCGTGCGATGTGACGCGTGGAATCGGTTTTTCAATTCCATTTTCTACTTTCCAGAGTTTAGCCATGTCTTTGACGAACATGCCTCCGGGGCCGATGTAAACGCCGTTGGCCAGGAATCGCTTAAGATAATACACGTGGAAATGGTCGAGAGTGCGAGTGTTGGGTGGGCGGAGGGCGAGCATCCAGCGAAGGTTGCGGGAGCGGTAATTTTGCCGGTAGGCATTGGGGTGAGCGGCTGCTTCGGTAGTAAGGGTAGCAACGGGAAAATGGATGCCGGCATGGCCCCAGATGCGGTTTACTTGGCGGAAGATTTCCTCGAGATCCTGAGCGGTCAAGGTGGTGGTGAGATTTAGTTCTCCGGGGGTGATGAGGCGATGGACTTGAACGGGGGCGACGAGGTAGTCTGAAAACTCTGTTTTTGGGGCCTTTACTTGGGCATGGAGAGGCAGGGCGCAGAGCCAGGCCAAGCTAAAAACCAGAGAACGCATTCCGCGGTTTAAGCTGCGGGCGGACGATGGGCAAGCGGCAACTTTGAGTTCAAGGAAAAACCCCAAAAAACAACCCCAAAAAAAGACGAATTCTAGTTGCGTTTTTGTGAATACATTCACAAAATCACAGGTCGAAATCAGACGCTAAATAGCGACCAACCTGAAAAGCATATAATTTATGAAAAAACAAAGCGGACATCAGTTCTGTGGCGGCACCGATCACGCCTCTAATCCGAACCGTCGTGACTTCCTTTCCGTGGGCGCCTTGGGCGGCCTTGGTCTTGGCCTGACGTTGGGCGATCTACTCAGTCTCGAGGCGCAGGCCGCCGGCGAGGATTGGCGCGACGTCGCTAGCCAAAGCAAGCCCGGCAAGGCCAAGAACATCATCAATATTTATTTGCCAGGCGGCTCGGCGCACCAAGAGACGTGGGATCCGAAGTATCTTTCGCCGGCCGAATACCGCGGCCCGTTGGGCACGGTGAAGACCAACACCGGTGAGCGGTTCTCTGAGAACCTTAAGAACACCGCCAAGGTGGCGGACAAGTTGGCGGTCATTCGCTCCATGACCCACGGCGAGGCGGCGCACGAGCGTGGCACGCATAACATGATGACGGGTATCCGTCCGAACCCGGCTGTGGTGTTCCCGAGCATAGGCTCGATTGTGAGCCATGAGTTTGGCCCGCGCAAAAATCTACCGCCTTACGTGGCGATCCCGAGCCAAAGTCGAAACGGCGGCACGGGCTACCTCGGCAGCGCGTTTGGTCCGTTCAGCCTCGGGGCCGATCCGGGCAGCAGCAGCTTCAAGGTGCGCGATCTTTCGCTGCCCAATGGCATTGACGACAAGCGCTTTGCCAAGCGCCGCAGCATGCGTTCGATTGTGGACAGCCACTTTAGTGCGCTCGAGAAGAGTGACGCGCTCGACGGCATGGATAGTTTTTACCAGCGCGCTTACGCGATGATTTCCTCGCCGGAAGCCCGCGATGCGTTCGACCTCAACAAGGAACCGGCCAAGCTGCGCGACGAGTACGGGCGCAACACCGCCGGTGGCCGCTTCCTGTTAGCCCGCCGTTTGGTTGAGTCCGGTGTACGTTTTGTGAGCACCACCTACGGTGGCTGGGATCATCACAACAATATCGCTGCGGCTAATGCTGCTCAACTGCCTCCATTTGATCAGGCTTTTGCGGCACTCATTCGCGATCTAGATCAACGCGGCATGCTTGAGGACACTCTGGTGATGGTTACAAGTGAATTTGGTCGCACACCGAAGATTAATGCTAATGCTGGCCGTGATCACTGGCCCAAGGTGTTCAGCGTGGTAATGGCAGGTGGTGGTATTAAGGGTGGTGTGATCCATGGGATGTCCGATCCTACTGGCGCTGAGCCTGAAGAGGACGCTGTGCATGTGCCCGATTGGGCCGCCACTGTGTACTCCCTTGCGGGAATTGATCCTCACCGTAGGTTAGTGGGGCCGGGTAACCGCCCAATGCCGATCAATTACGACGGTGAAGTGGTGAAGGAAATCTTGGCCTAAGCTTAGGGCGGACTTCGTAAAAAACATTTAACCTACCGCCCGGTCGAGTTTCCATATGGAAACTTGCCTGGGTGGTTAATAATACAGCAAATGAAACGATTAGTTTTTACACTCACCCTTATCGGGCTGGCTTGGAACGTAGCCGCAGTGGATCCCCGTTTGTCTTATCTGCGACCCGATGGTCTGCAGCCGGGTACGGAGCAGGAGATTTATTTTCGGACCACGCGTGCGAAGGATGTTGAGGATATTCTTTTTTATCACCCTGGTGTAAAGGTGGTGAAGATTAACGAAGCCGATGACAATGGCTTCAAGGCAATCATAAAGGCGGAGGCTGATTGCCCCCTAGGGGAGCACAAGGTGCGCCTGCGCACCCGTGGTGGGTTGAGTGAGTTGCGGACGTTTTATGTGGGCCCTTTTCCCACTTTGCGCGAAGTTGCCCCCAAGGAAGGTGAAGGCCCGCAGAAGGTCGCCCTTAACACCACGATATCGGGTGCAGTTGCTAATGAATCAGTGGATCGCTTTGCGGTGGACGTGAAGCAAGGTCAGCGCATTTCTGTGGAAGTGGAGTGCATCCGGTTGGGGCGTTACTTTGATGATGCTTCGGTGGCGATAAAAAACAGTAAAGGATTCATTGTTGCCCGATCTGATGACACGCCGTTGTTTATTCAGGACTGTTTTGCAACAACTTTAGCCAAGGAGGATGACACATATACTGTGGAGTTGCGTGAAAGCTCCTATGGTCAGTTACGCGCCTACCGCATGCACATCGGCACATTTCCACGACCTACTGCGGTTTATCCAGCCGGTGGCCAGGAAGGAGAGGAAGTAGACATGAAGTTTATCGATAAGGCGGCGGGTGATTTCACACAGACATTCAAGGCGGCCAAGCCGGTGTCCTTTCAGGCGACGTTTGGCCAACAAAGCCAACCCAATTTCCGCGATATCGCAGCCTTTCCCCAAGCTGATGGCGTAATTGCCCCTTCGGGCAACAAGGTGCGCGTGTCGCCTTTCCCTAACGTGCTTGAGGAGGAACCGAATAATTCGGTAGGGGAAGCTCGCCTGTCCGATACACCTTTGCCCGTTGCCTTTAATGGCATTATTGGCGAACCGGGAGATCAGGACTGGTTCCGGTTCACCGCCAAAAAGGGCCAGCGCTTTGACGTGCGCGTATATGCCCGTAAATTGCGGTCGCCAATCGATTCAGTTATTTATATTTGCAACAAGGAAGGCCGGAGCCTTGCCAGCAATGACGATTCAGGTGGACCCGACAGCTACGTTAGTTGGACCGTGCCCGCAGATGGTGAATATACCCTACGTGTTCGTGACCATTTAAACAATGGAGGTTCCGATTACACCTACCGCGTCGAATTTCAGCCTCGCGAGGCCAAGCTCAGTTTGTATGTGCCGGATACGGCCCGTTACAACACACAGACTCGCAAAAACGTTGTTGTGGCACGCGGGAATCGTTTTCCGCTGATCCTTCAAGCTCGGCGCACCAGCTTCGGAGGGGAACTTGCTTTGGGCCCACAGGATTTCCCCCCGGGAATCACGATGCATGCTGCGCACATGGCTTCAAACAAAACACAGTTGACCGCAGTGTTTGAGGCGGCGGCGGATGCGCCGATCGGTGGCGGTTTAGGCAATATAACCGGCAAGTTGGTGGGTGAAAATACCGCTGATATTTCCGGTGGGATTTGGCAAAACTTTGATCTCGTGCAGAACGGGAACCGAGGCGTTTACTACAAGACATGGGTCGATAAGATCGGTGTGGCTGTGGTGGAGGAATTACCCTTCAAAATCCGTATTGAGGAACCCAAGGCACCGCTGGTGCGTGCGGGCACCTTGCCGATCAAAGTGGTTGCTGAGCGGAAGGAAGGGTTCAACGGCCAGATAAACGTGCGCATGCTCACCCGCCCTTCAGGCTTGAGCTGTACCTCTTCCATCAACATTCCCGCTGGTAAAAACGAGATCACTTATGTGTTTAACGGGAACAGTGCTGCAGAGATTTTGGAGCACAAATTCGCCTTTCTGGGCACGGCCACGGTGGACGGGGCCACGGCATATGTCTCCACTCAGCTCTCGCCGCTGGAGATTAAGGATTACTTTATGGTCGGCAAAATCACGCCGGCCACGACCACGCAGGGGTACCCCACCGAGTTGAAGGTGGATCTCACCACGCGCACAGAATTCCCTGGGGAAGCGACCGTGGAACTGGTTGGCCTGCCCACGGGCACCACCAGTACCAAGTTGCAAGTGACCAAGGGCACGGAGTCCATCACCTTCCCGATTAGCGTGGAGCCAAACGCTCGCGTGGGCTTGCATCGCACTGTGTACTGCAAGTTGTCCATGGATCATAGCGGCCATCAGGTCACGCAGATCCTGGGCGGTCGCGGCACCTTGCGTGTGAACGCCCCGCCCGCCGCGCCGGTGATCAAGAAGCCGGCGCTGGGAAGCC